>Ga0209606_1001411_pt1 | contig 29594 bp, 24 predicted proteins | sample AD_UKC057_MetaG_FD_184412 | JGI IMG/M metagenome (GOLD analysis project Ga0209606, IMG submission 184412) | Active sludge microbial communities of municipal wastewater-treating anaerobic digesters from USA - AD_UKC057_MetaG (SPAdes) (version 2) | ecosystem: Engineered > Bioreactor > Anaerobic >...
CATTCAGTTGAATATATTCTCGAGCCACCCCCTCCAGTATCTGCTTCACGAAAAATGGAAAGAACCTTTTCCACCGCCCGCTTTTACGCAACTATCTCTGGAGGTCGCTTGATTGAACAGCATTGCTATTATATATATAAATTACAAATAAAAACAACCCAATAGAAGAACTTAAATAATAGAATCCTAACAAAATAGCCATCATAACCGAGGGCGATTGTAAACCAAATATCAAATTATGCATACTATTATCTTTTATTATATCAATAAGCGATGTTGTAAAAGGAACTATAATATTAAGAATGATATTGGCAATTATACATTTAATTAATAGCCTTCTTTTGTTAGACATGGTTTTCAATCCGATTTATTCTTATTAACAGATATTGAGGCTAGGCCGAGACTATTGACACATATTTGCTTTCCCGCTGACCTAGTCATTCTTGTTACCACCTAGATATTGGGGTCAGGCCGAGACTATTGACACATATTTGTTTTCCCGCTGACCTAGTCATTCTTGTTGCCCCCTACGCCTCTTAATCTCTTTCAACATCGGCTTGCTTGAACCACATGTCTTCCATGATCTTGCCCGAAAACTCCGTCATTCACTCGCTTATCGGTTATGTTGTTATTATGAACGAAAGAGGGCGATTTGGCAACGGGGCGCCAATTGCGGATAGATTGTTGTGTTGTGTGTGGTGGAGTGGCGGGGCATGGTTAGGGGGGAAGACGGAAATGATGGATGTTATCTGCCAACGCGGAGACAAGTATAAATAGTAAAAGAATATGAACCACGGAGTCACGAAGGCACAATGGGAAAGTTTTCTGGGAGGGGAGAAGAGAAGGGAATGAATTCCCGGAACAGCAAAGCGGCAATGAATTGCCGCGCTCCAAAGCGCGCAGAATGCGCGCGCGTTATTAGCGTAGGGAAATAGGGGAAACAGGGGACAGTGGGGCTTTTGAAAAAGCAACAGAGTATGGATTTGAGTGTTGGAGAAGGCATAAGATTTAAAACTTTCGCGCATGTTTACATACATATTCAACACCCCCAAAGCAAGTTTGGGGGTGGCGCCCGAAAGAATATGACTTTTTCAACAGCCCCACTGTCGCATTTATCCCGAATCCTAATGGTGGATTCGGGTTAATAAAACTCCTCCACCGGGGTCAGAATCATTTTGAGGCACGGCTCCGCGGAGCATTTCCCGGCGTGCGCTTTCAGTTTGTCTATTATCCAGCGCAACTTCTCCTCCTCCGCCGGGACGATGTACACGCATGACGGCCATGTGAGGTCTCTGTACAGCGATGATTTTTCTAGAATGTTCGTGCCTGTTCCGTCGAATCTGGCGAAGCCCGGCGCTCCCGACTTTGTCAAAACCTTTCCGACCACTTCCGACAGTTCGGCGCTGCAAATAATCGTCAGTTGTTTTATCACGACGGCGAATCCTCCTTGTCCGGGGCGGGCGCGTCTTCGAACACATCCGCGTCCTTATCCTTTCCGCCCGCGCTTTCTATCATGTAATACAGCAGAGGAACTAGTATCAACGCCAGCGCGGTGGACGCCACAGCGCCTGTCATCAGGGACACCGCCAGCCCCTGAAATATCGGGTCGAGGTATATCGGAACCGCCCCCACCACCACCGTCCCGGCGGTAAGCACTATCGGGCGCAGCCTCACCGCCCCGCTCTCCAGCACCGCCTCCTTCAGCGGCATCCCTTCGTCCGTCCTCATCTTCGCGAAATCTATCAGCAGTATTGAATTCCTTACTATTATCCCGGCGAGCGCTATGAATCCTATCATCGAAGTCGCCGTGAAAAACGCTCCGAGCGCCCAGTGCCCCGGCAGTATCCCGATCAGCGTCAGCGGTATCGCCGTCATCATCACCATCGGCCTGATGAACGACTGGAACCACGCCACTATCAGCACGTAGATCAACACGAGAACCGCCGCGAACGCTATCCCCAAGTCCCTGAAAACTTCGTAAGTAATCTGCCATTCGCCGTCCCACTTTATCCCGAAATCGCTCTCGAACGGCGGCTGCGTCGAGTAATGCTGCGTCACGCTGTAGCCTTCCGGCATCTCCAGCGCCGATATCTTCCGGCCCATGTCCAGCATTGCGTAAACCGGGCTTTCGTATGTGCCCGCCACGTCTGCCGTCACATATTCGACCCGTTTGAGATTCTTCCTGAAAATCGTTTTGTCCTCGACGCCGTCGCGCGCCGTGGCAAGTTCGGACAGAGGGACCATCGCGCCGGACGCGGAGGCGACTTTGAGGCTCATCAGCCGCGCCGCTCCCGACCTTTCCTCCGGCCTCAACCTCACGTTCACCATCGCCGGCTCGTAGTCGTCCGGGCTGTGCGCCAGCGCCACATCCGCTCCCCCGACCGCCATGCCTATCGTCTCCGCCGCCTGCGCGGGCGACACCCCGGTGAGCGCCGCCTTCCTCTTGTCTATGTCGAACGACAGCTTTGGCGCGTCCGCCTCCGTCATCGCGTCCGCGTCCACCACTCCGTCGGTGTCGTCGAAAATCGACAATACTCTCGCGGCCAAATCCCTGCGCCCCGCGTCGTCCGGGCCGTACACCTCGGCCACCAGAGTCGCCATCACAGGAGGCCCCGGCGGGACCTCGGAGATTTTCACCCTCGCGCCGTGCTTGGCCGCCGCAGCCTCCGCCGGCCCCCGCGCCCGCTTCGCCACGTCGTGGCTGCTCGCTTTCCTATCATGCTTGTCCAGCAGGTTCACCTGTATGTCCGCCACGTTCGAGCCGCGCCTCATGTAGTACTGCCTCACCAGCCCGTTGAAATTTATCGGCGCTCCCCGGCCCGCGTATATCTGATAGTCCGTCGCTTCCGGCAGGTTGTCTAGCGTCGCCGCCACGTCCTTCGCCGCCGCCAGAGAGCTTTCCAGCGTCGCCCCTTCCGGCATGTCCAGAACTATCTGAAACTCGCTCTTATTGTCATACGGCAACATCTTCACCTGAACCGCCCTGAAACCGAGCAGCGAAACCGACCCGGCCAGCAGCGCCCCCACCGCCCCTATGAAAATCCATCTCTTCCTCGGACTCTCTATCATCGGCTCCATGATCGACGCGTACGCCTTGAACGTCATCGTGCGCCGGACGTCGTATTCGTCCTCCCCGCCAGCGTCCTCCCGTTTCAGCAGCCTGAACGCCAAGTACGGAGCCGCTATGAACGCCACCAGCAGCGATATAGTCATCGCCAGCGACGCCCCCACCGGCATCGGCCTCATGTACGGCCCCATCAGCCCCGTCACGAAATACATCGGAAACACGGACGCTATCACCGTCAGCGTCGCCAGTATCGTCGGGTTCCCCACCTCGTTGACGGCCGTTATCGCCGCCTGCAACGGAGGCAGCTTCTTCATCTTGAAATGCCTGTGTATGTTTTCAACCACTATTATCGAGTCGTCTATTACTATCCCCGTCACGAACACCAACGCGAACAGAGTTATCCTGTTGAGCGTGTAGCCGTACATGTAATAGATGAACAGAGTCAGCGAGAAAGTTATCGGGACGGAAAGCATGATAACGAGCGCGGCGCGCCAGCCCATGGACAGCAGCACCACGACGGTGACGGCGATTATGGCTCCGGCCAGATGCTTGATAAGCTCGTTCACCTTCTCGTACGCGGTCGCGCCGTAGTTCCGCGTGACGGTCACGTTCACGTCCGACGGCATGAAGCCGCTTCTCACAGCCTCGACGCGCTCCATCACCGCGCCAACCAGCCGCGCGGCGTCCGCGCCCTTCCGCTTGGACACCGCTATCGTCACCGCAGGGACAGGCTCGCCGGACTCAATGGCGATCCCCTTCTCCGCTGCCGCAGGCCCAGCCCCCATCAACACGTAGTCCGTCGTCTCGTCCACGCCGTCCTCAATGTCCGCCACGTCCGAAACGTAAACCGGCCTTCCTGCGGCGGCCCCCACGACCACCGCCCCGACCGCCTCCGCGCTGTCTAGAAATTCGCCGCTCTCGACTATTATTTCCGCGTTGCCGCTATCAAACGTTCCTGCCGGAAGCTTGACGCTCGCCTGCTGCAGCGCCCCGGCCAGCCCGGTCAGCGTCACCCCTCTGGCCGCCATCTTGCCGACGTCCGGCCTCACGTTTATCTGCCGCTTCCTTCCTCCCGCTATCTCGATTTCGGACACCTTCTCCACTTTCTTTATCTCGTCTGCCAACTGCCCCGCCAGCCGCCTCAGCTCCCCCCAGTCCCGATTCTCGCTCCACACCGTCAGCGTCAGCGCCGCCACGTCGTCTATCGACTTCGTTTTCACCAGCGGCTGCGTCGACCCCGGCGGCATCCTGTCGAGGTTCCCCATCACCTTGTTGTACAGCTTCACGAAGCTGTCTTCTTCGTTCTCCCCGACGTAGAATCTGACGCTGACCACGCTCAGCCCCGGACGCGACATCGAGTACACGTACTCGACGCCGGAGATCTCCCACATGAGCTTTTCCAGCGGCATGGTGACGCGCTTCTCCACCTCCGCCGCGCTCGCTCCCGGCATCGCCGTTATCACGTCCGCAAACGGAACCGTTATCTGCGGCTCCTCCTCGCGCGGCGTCTTCATAATCGCCTGAACGCCGAGGACTATCATCACGACCACTATGATGGGCGTAAGTTTCGAGTTGATAAAAAATTGTCCGATGCGCCCCGCGGGGCCTATTCTCATCATCGCTGTTCAATCTCCACTTTCATTCCGTCGCGCAACCTGTCCGTTCCGGAAGTGATAACCGCGTCGCCGTCGGAAAGCCCCGACAGAATCTCGACCCTGCCGTCGGCGTGCCGTCTACCGACTTTCGCCACTCTGAAATAAGCCCGCCCGTCCGCTCCAGCCACAAACGCGCCCTCCATCTGCCCCCTCTTCACCATCGCCCCGGCGGGAGCCGTCAACGTCTCCTCTTCGCCGAGGGAAAACCTCGCCCGGCCGTACATCCCGCTCCTTGCCATCGACTCTCCGGGCAGCTTTATCTTCACTATGAATTTTCTTGTCGCCGGGTCCACAGTCGGCGATATCTCGATCACGCGGCCCGAGAACGTCTTGCCGGCCATCGCGTCCAGTTCGACCTGCGCCTCGTCGCCGACCGACACCCGGCTGAACATCGACTCTTCCACCGCCGCCTCCAGCCTGTAGTCCGCGTCGTCCTCTATCGCGTAAAGCGGAGCGCCGGGTCCCGCCAACTGCCCAGTCTCCGCTTGCTTTTCAGTCACTATTCCCGCGAACGGAGCCTTCACCGCAGCGTGGCCCCGCATCACCTCGGCCTGCCTCAGCGCCTGCCTAGCCTGCTCCACCATCGCCGCCGCCCGCCGCCTTCCGGCCTCCGCCCCCGCCAGCCCGGTCTTCGCCCTCGCAAGCTCCGCCGCCGCCATCTTCCTCTTCGCCTCCATCTGCTCGAACTCCTGCCGCGACACCGATTTTTCCGCCAACAGCTTTTCATATCTTGCGAACGTCGTCGCCGCCAGTTCGTCCGCCGCTTTCGCCGCGTCCACTCCCGCGCGCGCCGCCGACACCCCCTCGTCCGCTTCAAGCGCCCCCTGCTCCGCCGCCTCCACGCCCTGCCTCGCCTGCTCCGCCGCCGCTTCGATTTCCCTTGAGTCCAACTCGACCAGCAGGCTCCCTTTCGCCACCCTGTCGCCGACTTCCGCCAGTGTCCGTTTCACATGCCCGGACACTTTTGCGGACAAGACGCTCCGCGCGCCGGACGTCACCGTTCCGGTAGCCTCCACCGTCGCCGGCCTCATTTCAAGAATCACCCGCTCCGCCGTCGCTTTCATCTCCGCCGCGTCTGGCGCAAGGGCGCGCTCCGCTTCTTTTTTGTGCGGGGAACACCCGCCCGCCGCGACCGCCAACAGCGCCGCAACAGCGACAACTCCCGCCGCTCTCTTCATTCCTTCTTTTATCTTTTCCGCTCTTCTCATTTCCGTCCTCCGGTAGTCTTTGTCGCCTAATTTTTCAACCGCGCGCGCGCGCTAGGCCGCCGTCATTTTCCAGAAGCCAGCGCCAGCGTCTCCACGCCGACGACGAACTCGCTCAGAGCCGCCAGACGCCTCAGCTTCGCCCGCGTAAGCTCCGCTTCCGCCGATAAAACTTCCACGCTGACGGCCAGCCCGTTCGCGTATCTATTGTTGACAATCCGCGCCGCCGCCTCGGCCTGCTCGACCGCCCGCGCCGCAGCTTCCATCTTCTTCTTCGCCGCGCTCGCGCCGTAATACGCCCGGCGCGTCTCCATCTCCGCCGCCTGCCTCGCCTGCTCCAGCGCCCACTCCAGCCGCTCCCGCTCCGCGCGCGCCGCCGCCCGGCGCGCCCCGGCGCGGCCTCCGTCGTACACGCTGAAATTCGCCGCCACCCCCGCAAACCAACTCTCCCCGCCCCCGCTTCCGATCCGCCTGCGGTCGACATCCGCGTGCGCCGCCGCCCCGACTGTCGGCCTCCCGGCGGCAGCCTCTATCCGCTCCGCTTCCGACGCCGCTTTAACCGCCTCTTCGAGAGCTTTCAAATCCGGCCTGTTCTTCATTGCGGATTCAATGTATTCCTCCAGCGCGCCGTCAAACTCCACCCGCTCGAGCGCGCCCCGGTCGATCTGTATCTCGCGTCCCTGATCCGCCCCCATCGCCATCAGAAGCTCCGCCTTCGCCAGCGCGGCTTCGTTGTCAGCCGTCAACTTCAACTCTTCCATTTCCGCCAGCCGCGCCGCGGCGCTCAACGCGTCCGACTCCACCGTGAGGCCCGCGTCCCTCATGCTCGCCGCCAGCGCAGCGTGCGCCCTCGCCGCTTCAAGAGCCGCGCCAGCAGCCTCCGTCTTGTCCGCAGCCACAACCGCCCCGAAATACGCCGCCCGCGCCGCCCGCCTAGCTCGCCTCCTCGCGTCTTCCTCGCTGTGCGCAGCCGCCCCGGCCGCCGCCCGCGCCGCTCTTATCCCGTGCTTAACCGCTCCGCCTGAACTTATCGGAACCTCAAAACCGAACCTCGCGTTAAAATTCGCCGTCGCCCCGGGATCGTTTATGCTCCCCATCATCGCCGGGTCAAACCTCTCCTGATTCAACACGGACATGAACGACATAGTCGGGTTGTCAGTTGAAACCGCCGAGCCGCTCAACGTAAACTTCGGCAGCCTCGCGCTCTTCGCCTCGGCGCGCCGCCACTCCGCCGCCGCCCGGCCCTTCTCCGCCGCCTTCAATCCCGGATTGTTCGCAACCGCTTCCGCCTCGCATCTTTCGAGCGTCATCAACTCAGCCGCTCCCGCCATCCCGGCAAATATCGCGCACGCCAACACAACAGCCGCCCCCGCGGTCAATCGACCTCGGCTTGCGGTCCGTCTTCTTCTTTCTAATTTCATTTTCTTCTCCATTAAATTTTTCTTATGTTTTCAGTTTGTGTTTCTCTCGCCAGTCTCCCCGGCATTGAAACTAATCGATAAAATCTCGATTCCTCAAAAAAAGTTCCCAAAATTTTTTTCGGTTGGTCGTTTCGACTATTATAACATGCGTCCTCACATTCGTATTTCCCAAGTTGTGATATAATCTTTTTATGAGTCGACGCGAACCTGAGAACAAACCTCGCGGCGCGGAACGCGGCGCCGCTTTTCTCATCCTGCTTCTGATCTCCGTAGCCATCGCCGGCATACTCGGCGCAATCGCCGCAAACCAGATAACGCGCGCGCTCAAAGACAAGGAAATAGCCCGGCTTCAAACCCTCGGCGTCAAATGCAACCGCGCCATCGAAATGGTCGTTGACGCTATGGATGTCGAGTTCAGACTGCGCGGCTCATATCCTTACAAATTCGACGACGACTTCCTCGACCGTTTCCAGACGTTGGATAGATGGATATATAACAAGGAACTTTGGGCCCCCGAAATTGAAAGCGAACTCATCCTGAACACTTTTTTCGGCGAATCCTACGAGCTTACCGGATGGTGCAGAGACGGTTATGTCTATTACTACGAATCAGAATCCGGCGATTTGTCCAGAGAACAATACAGCCACCGAGACCTTCAGGGGGAACAAAACGAAAAATGACTCATCGACAGACTTTTACTTTGTCATTGACTGTTTGATGAATCAGAGTAAAATATAATTAACAATCAGCGGAGGTGGAAAATGAGAGAATGGCGACCGGCTCCCAAACCCAGACCCAAAGGCAAGTAACAATCGCCTTGTTTATCGATTTTATCTGATTCACCAGTTATCGTTTTTTTATTTTAAATTGATTTATTTTCATTCTAGATCTGGCTCAATAAGTGTCTAATAGGCTTCTTTGGCTCTTGAAATCGACTTGTGTCGGGATTAAAATCGATTGCGCAATCAACGGTTTTTATAGATCTTTCTGTTAATCGCGCTTACAACTGACAAATGATGAAACTTCGCGTCAAAATATGGCTTGAAGAAGACGGTCAACCCGTTTTCGGCGATGGACGTCTGAAACTCCTCAAAGAGATTCAGAAAACAGGCTCCATCACCGCCGCCACCGAAAACCTCGGCGTTTCTTACCGGCACGCATGGGGCGAGATAAGAAAAATCGAACAACGCCTCGGCTTTAAACTTATCGACACACAAACCGGAGGCCGGGGCGGCGGCGGCGCTTCTCTCACCCCCCGCGCTGTCGATTTCCTCAAATCTTACGAGAAAATCAGCAATGCCGTTTCAGCCGACATCACGAAAAAATTCGGAATGTTGAATCTCTGACTCAAAAATATCACTTTTCTGCCCTAAAACCGCGCCGCGCGTTGCTATGTCCGTTTCATTAATTCATTTTATACCGCGTGTTTTTCGCGGCCATTACACGTTATGCCTATCTTCTTATTCATCGATTTTGCAAATCTTCGTTTCAATCGCCAAACATATCGTGTTTTTGAGCGCTTTAATGCCGCCGTGTTTTATCTAATCACAAGACATGACAGCTTTTTCCTTTTTTCATCTCTTTGCCTTAAAAAAGCCGCCTTTCAGTTCAAGCGCTCTCAAAATATAAAAAAGCGCTGGTTCTGTTTTGGTGTGATTTTATCCCATCACAGATGACGATTATTTCTTTTCGCCTCACATGTCCGTAAAGTGAACCTGTTTCAATCTCTCTCAGAAAGCTTCCTGACAAACGTGATGGAGCATATAAAACGAGGCGTGTTTTGATGGCAGATGTATTGAGAAATCATTTATTAAAGAAGATGTTTTAAATTTCTAGCGAAGCCGCCGATGAACGCTCGAAAAGATATGAGACATTAAAAAACAAGCGCTTTGTGTTATAAGCGGAATGTTAAAAAGCAAAACATAAAAAAGAAGGCCGCCGGCTTGTACTAAGTCGGCGGCAAGGGAGAAGGAGAAAAAGAGTTAAAAAAACGCGTCAAATCATATTAAATGCCACTCTCTCTGAGGAACGGCGGGATGTCAACGCTGTCAGAGCCGTACTGCGTGCTTTTGTGCGTTTCCCTGACTGTTTTTTCGCGTTTTTGCCGTTCCCATGCCGATTCATCCGTCGATACGACGGATCTGGCGGCTTCGCCGAATCCTGTCGCCACCACGGTAACCCTGATTACGCCTTCCACGCTTTCGTCGATGGCGGTTCCGAAAATTATATTGGCGTTTTCATCCGCCGCGTTGCTGATAATCTCAGCGGCGGCATTCGCCTCGTGCAAAGTCATATCCCTGCCGCCGGTGACGTTGACGAGAAGGCCCTGAGCGCCTTCTATCGTATTCTCAAGTAGCGGGCTGGTCATGGCGTTCTCGGCAGCCTCGACCGCTCTATGCTCGCCTTTGCCCATTCCGATGCCTATGAGAGCGGAACCGGCGCTGGACATGATCGTTCTGACATCCGCGAAGTCCACATTTATGTCTCCGGGAATCGTTATCAGGTCGGAAATCCCCTGCACGCCCTGTCTGAGAACGTCGTCCGCTCTCTTAAAGGCGTCTTTAATAGTCGTTTCCGGGCCGACAACCTGAAGAATCCTGTCGTTGGGGATTGTGATAAGGGCGTCAACTTTGCTCTTGAGAACCGCCGCGCCTTCTTCGGCCACCATTCTTCTCTGTCTGCCCTCGAAAGAGAAGGGTTTGGTGATAACGCCGACGACGAGCGCGCCGAGGTCCTTGGCGATTTCAGCCACGATGGGAGCCGCGCCGGTCCCTGTTCCGCCGCCTGTTCCGACGGTCACAAAGACCATGTCTGATCCTTCAAGCTCCTTTTCGATCTCGTGACTGCTTTCCTTTGCGGCTAGCAAACCGATACCGGGATCAGAGCCTGCGCCGAGGCCGCCCGTTGTTTTCGGGCCTATTTGTATCTTGGTGCGCACTTTTGAGGCAACCAGCGCCTGCGCGTCTGTGTTCACGATGATGAAATCCACGCCCCGGAGGCCGTGCTCTATCATCCGGGACACAGCGTTGCTGCCTCCGCCGCCCACTCCGATTACTCGGATCCGGGCAAATCGATCGACTTCCGGATTGAAGGTTTCTGTCATTTTTTCCCCCTTAAGTAATGCCTTCTGTTTTCTATTTTTCAGCTTCGAGCTTTCCGAAGCCTATTTTCTATGTCAACTCTCTTACACAAAACATCTAAAAACTTATACAAAAAATCGGTTTTGATCCGATTTTGAACTCTTCACCCACTCGCCGCGCGGACCCCTATTATACTCCCGAAGCCCTTCTTTTCTGCCTTTTTCCATTCGTTTTGTCTAAATATTTGTCCGTTTGGGCCAATTCGTCCTTTTTAGCCCTTTTCAGCCTTGTGCTTTCTGATACTTTCTAATCCTTTTAAATATCTTTCAGATTCTTTTTTTGGCATTGCTCTGTAACTTTTTGTCTTCTTTTCCTCTCACTCATGTTTGTTGTTAAAGTTCTTCGTTGTTTCTTATTATGATTTATTATTAGTCAATGTCTTCAGAAAGTGCGCTTGCTGCATTTTCAGCCGACAGATTGAATGAGAGTTGGTGGATTTTGTCGTGATACCCTCTCACATTATCGATGTCCTCTCTCAGCCAGACCCTCCAGTTGCGTCCGTCCCGTTGTTTTACATCGGGGATTTTGCCCTGTCTGATCCACCGCAGGAGAGTGGATTTATCGATATTGAGCAAATCAGCGACTTGCTTGGTGTTGTATTTTTCCTGCATCAGTGTACCCACGATTGCCTATAGTTAGTCTGATGATATACCTTTGGCGCGGCGATGTCAATATGAATAGAATAATATTTGTTTTCAATAATGTTCTTTCTTACACGCTAATTTATTAATGAATGCTTTTTTTGTTTTCTGTTTTTACGCGCGACCTTTCCGGTATATTTTGATTCTATTGGCAGCGCATAAATTGAAGCGTGGGCAAGTATAGGCAATAATTTTTCTTTTTGGTCGTTTGTATTTCGGCTAATGTCTTTCTAGGAAGAAATTAAGGTTTTCCACAGATTCATTTCGCATTACCGCGCTGAACATGAGAAAACAGCAATTGAAATCATTGATTACCCTTTATACATTTAACAGATAGGACTGCCGGGCTGTTTTTCTCCGAGTTGCGCCCTTTTGCGCCGGTCTTGACTTGCGGGTGTTATCGCATAAAATGTAAATGTTGTGCTCTGGCAAAACCGTCATATTTCGAAAGATCGGGAGGCTGAAAATGTTTCTTGAAGAAGTTCTCGGAAGCAAAACAAAGGTAAGAATTCTTTATACATTATTTAAGAAAGAAAAAGACAGTTATTTCGAGAAAGAGTTGGCCGAGATGTGCGGCTCGTCGGTGTCCGAAGTGAACCGGCAGATAAGCTCTCTCGTTGAATTCGGGCTGGTTCATTTTTACAAAGAGGGCCGGTTGAAGATGTACAAACTGAATCCGGCGCATTTTTTATACAAGCCGTTGAAGGAATTGTTCACGGCCACCGGGTGAGAGATAAAAGAGCCGCGCGGGCGGAGTCCGTCCACCCTTCGGACGCGCGGCGCATGTACATGACGCGGACATCATAAGCCTAATTTAAATCCCCGATTATAGAGATGCGAACCCCCGAGCTGTTTGACCGTGACGCGGATTATTGCGTTATTTTTTGTTTTATTTTCTCCGCAAACTGAGCGGCAATAGCAACGAAAGGGCGGCCTAGCGGGCTGCCGGCGTCGACGGCCGGATTGCCTGAAATTTTGAATTTTTTATCTTTGTCTAAGGATTCGTACTCTTTGACGCTGGTCTCGAACCATTCCGTGATTGTCTCGTCAAGAACGAAGGTGTTTGTGCGCCTGTCGAAAAGCAACAAGCGTTCTGTGGCGGCGATGCGGAATTTTTTTCTAAATTCGCCGAGAGTAAAATTCTCGCTGAGATAGTCCAGCCAGTCGTTGTCGCCGTCGCGTTTTCGGGAGCTGACGCCCATTGAAATTCCGGGCTTGACTTTGAAACGAGGTTTTGTGTAAACGAGAGAGCTTTCGACCGCGCCTGTGACGAGGAAGCAGCCGGGTTTTCCTTTGAGCAGGGAGCGCGCCGAGTCCGGGTCGGATGCGGATAGCGCCGCCGCTGTCGTTTCTGCGTCCGGAATCCGGGATATTCCCGCGCCTGTTTCCGTCATTAATACGGAGCCGGCGATACCGGCGGCGATTTTTCCGAGGTCTCCCGGAGTTCCCCAGAATTTATCGATTCCGGCGGTGGCGTTGTTTGTAAAATCCGCTATGTGGATTATTGACGGGGAGCATTCTTGCGCATGAGCCTGTGGCGCAGGCGCGGCGGCTAGCCCCGCAATCGTCAGCAGCGTTCCAATTATCCGTTTCATAAAAAATCCTCGCTTTCAGCGCGTCCGGCGCGCGAATTTGAATAAATTTTAAGCGCGCGGCTCTCTCCGCGCATCGGCCCGTAGAACGCTTTTTCGTACTGCCGGAGCGCGGTTTTTTTTGTCTTTCATATCAGACTGAAGTCGCAGACGGCACAGACCGAGGTCCGTTGCGGAGACTGTGGCGACGAAATACAATTAACGTGCGGGAGGAGCGCCGGATTATGAAAAGAGCGGATCAGCCGCCGATATTCAGAAGACTTCAATTCAGGCTGGCATTTTCATACATGGCGGTGTCGGTCGCGGCGTTTGTGGCAGTCGAGTTGGCGCTGATAGCGGTTTTGGCCTATGTGGTGTTCAGTCCGGGGTTCATGCCGCAAAGGATAGCGAAAGACGCTGCTGAGCGAGCGGCTAAGGCCGGGCTTCAGATGGAAAGCAGTTCGGCTACTCTGGGATTTTATCTTGAACGCGAGTTCGGGGTTGGCGCGGGCGAAAACGGCAACATGTCTGTCGGCATATATATGTATGGAAAAGACAGGAGCGAAGCGGCGGTCGTGGGTTTGGATGGAAAGATCATAGCCGGATACCCCGGCGACAAATGGAAGATCGGCGAGGATGCGCGCAGAAGTCTCAACAAGGCCGAAGCGGAGAAGCTGCAAGAGGCGCTAAAGGGGCGCGAGATTGCCGCCGAAGACATAATTTCGCATGGAACAATCGTTGCCGGAGCCGCTCCGATTCGAGACTCGAAAGGCCGGTTGCTGGGAGTTCTATTCGTGCGGGGAGACAGGCTGGTGAACCCGCTGAAATTCGCGCATGGAATGTTGAACTTTGTGGCGGCGACATCCGGCGCGGCCGCCGTGTTCGCTGGCGTCGTGGGGGTGCTTTTCGGCTACATCAGCTCTCGCGGGTTGATAAGGCGGTTGAACACGGTGGGCGGAGTCGCCGAGGCATGGAGCAAGGGCGAATTCGAGGCGGCGATTAGAGACCAACGAAAAGACGAGATCGGAGAGTTGGCGAGGAAGCTCAATTCGATGGCCGAATCGCTGAGGAAACTGATGAGGGTGAGGCAGAAGCTTGCGGCGGCGGAGGAGCGAAACAGAATCATGGGAGAGCTTCACGACACGGTGAAGCAGCAGGTGTTCGCGGCGTCGATGAGTCTTGCGGCGTTCAGGGCGAGGCGGGGAGTCGAATGCGGCGGAGAGGGCGAAGAATTGGCCGATATCGAGAAGTTGTTGATAAAAACGCAGAAGGATCTTGCCGATATCATTCGCGAGATTGCGCCGTCCGGGCCGGAACTCGGAGATTTGGGCGAGGCGTTGCGCGAGCTTGCGGCGGAGTGGGAGTTGCGAAGCGGCATGACGACGCGGCTGGAAATCGACGAAGGTTTCAAGCCTGAGCCGATGGCGGCCAGAGCGGTGTATCACGCGGTGTCGGAAGCGCTGGCGAACTCGTCAAGGCATGGCCGGGCGACGCGCGCCGACATCAGGCTTTCAGTTCGAGGGGCCGGATATTTTGAGTTTGAGGCAAGGGACGACGGGCGCGGATGCGCAACCACGGAAGGCGCGGGCCGGGGGCTGGGGATAATGCGCGAAAGGATCGAGTCTCTTGGCGGCGGACGAGTCGAAACGGAGTCAGAGCCGGGCGGCGGGTTCGTCATTCGAGGAAGTTTTTATTCGAGCGAAAAGCAAGGCGGAGAATAATCAAACGCCGGCGGGCGGCGGAGGCGAAAATGACGGAGACGGAAAACAAAATCACGGCGCTGATCGTTGAGGACCACACGCTGGTGCGGCGCGCAATAAGAGGGTTCCTCGAAGCGCAACCCGACATCGAGGTGGTGGGGGAAGCGTCCGAGGGGGAAAGCGCGGTCAAGATGTGCGCGGAGTTCGCGCCCGACATTGCGCTGCTCGACCTTATCATGCCGGTGATGGGCGGGGTGGAAGCGGCGCGCCGGATTCGGGATATCAGCCCCAGAACACATATAATAATACTGACATCCTATCATGAAGACGAACACATCGTTCACGCGATAAGAGCCGGCGCGAAATCATATCTGCTGAAAGACATTTCGCCCGACGAGCTGGTGTCGGCGGTGCGCCGCGCCGCGCGCGGGGAAGTCAACCTGCACCCGCGCATCGCCGCCAAGGTGCTGGCTGTCATAAACGGCTCAAGAGACATGTCAGACCCGGCGTCCGATCTTACCGCAAGGGAACTGGAAGTGCTTAAACTTATCGCGGACGGCATGTCAAACTCGGAAATCGCAGGCTCTCTCGGCATCAGCGAAAAAACGGTGAAATCCCACGTCGGAAACATTCTGAGCAAGCTTCAACTTGAGGACAGGACCAAAGCGGCCGTGTTCGCTTGGAAACAAGGAATCGTAAAATAACGTTACGGCAACACAGCTTGAGCGAATATTCCAACCCCAGAGCAGCGCGGCTGATTTCTTAAATTGCCATGCGTCGTTCGCTGAGATGGCGCCCCATTGGCGCCGCCTTCGTCGAGGAGAATACCGTTTGGTTTTCGAGGCTGGGAACAAAAGCTTTCGCGCGTTTGTTTGGCGGTAAGGCGTCGCGTATGGCGATATCTTTCGATTAACATGGAGGTTCGGCATGAAAAAGACGGTAATCGGATTATTGTGTTTTATTATCGGGGCGGTCTTAGTATCGTTTGCGGCGGGGTCTGCCGCCGCTCCTGAGCCGTCGCCGTTTGCGCCGGAGGATGTCAGGCTGTTCAGGGACAAATGCGGGTCGTGCCACGGGTGGAAAAAGGCGGTTGATTATTTTCCGGGCAAGACTGCTGAAAAGCGGTCGGCTGTGATCGAGAGGATGAGGGCGAAAAAGCCCGGATTTATAACGGACGCGGAGTCGGCGCGGATAAAGAAATTGTTGTCCGGAGATAGCCTGAAGGCGGTCGGCGCGGCGGTTGAAACTCTTGATAAAAAGACAGGAGCCGAGCCTTCGCCAAGCAAATCATCAACAGCAAAGACGAAGACCTCGAAGGAAAAAACGGGCGACGCGGCTGAGAAGAAAGCGACTGAGGCGGTAGCGTTTGCGCCGGAGGATGTCAGGCTGTTCAGGGATAAATGCGGGTCGTGCCACGGGTGGAAAAAGGCGGTTGATTATTTTCCGGGCAAGACTGCTGAAAAGCGGTCGGCTGTGATCGATAGGATGAGGGCGAAGAATCCCGGATTCATAACTGACGCGGAGTCGGCGCGGATAAAGAAATTGTTGTCCGGAGAGGACCTCAAAGCGGTCGGCGCGGCGGTGGAAGAGGTGGAAAAAAAGGAGTCTGAAAAGAAAAGCGAAGGGGAGCGGGAGGACGCCGGGGCGGCAGCGGCGGCAGGTTTCACGGGGGGCGGAGGCGCGCCCAAAGCGATGAAGGTTTCGCACGGGGCGGCGATGTTCGTTTCTTTTCTCTTGCTGGGAATCTACATGACGGCGACAGGGGTTAAGCGTAGATACAAAACTGCGGCGGCCTCTTTTAAGTTTGATTGGAAAAAGCATGTATTCAGAGGGAAGCTGTATGTTGTGATAACGCTTGCCGGATTTGGCGGAGGGCTGCTTTTCTACGCTCTGGACGGGTTCGGCGCTCCCGGCCCGCATTTTATCGCGGGCGCGGCGGTGGCGTCTCTGTACCTTATCGGTGGAATCGCGGGTCTTCGCCTCGCTCGTGGAAAAGCGCCTGCGGGCATGAAACATCTTCATTTTGCGGCAACTATTTCAGCGACAATAATTTATCTTTTCAGCATCGCGTCCGGCGTGTCTTTGGCGATCAAATCGTAGGAAGAAAAGAAGGATAAGGAAAGAGCAAACAAGGAAAACAAAGAATGGCTGCCGCCTGCGGCGGTTGGGGGAAACCCTTTGAAAAGGGTTGTCCCCCAAACCCCTTTCCAAAGCTTTTTATTTTTGTTTGTATATAGCTGATGCGCAATATGTGTCAGTTGCCGCGATCGAATGCGCATCTGCGCGGGGAAAACCGTTTTTATTTCCTAAAAACGCTAATGCCGGGGTTGAAGACTATGGTTTCGGAGTCGGTGACGATGGCGTCGATTTTTCTGTCGTGTTCGCCGGTCGGGACGGAGTCGAGAAGCTGAAAAGAGAAAGCTAGAGCGACGAGGGGGACGCCGGGGCGGAGGCGGGAGACGAATCTGTCGTAGAAGCCGCCGCCGTAGCCGAGGCGGTTGCCGGAGCGGTCGAACGCGAGTCCGGGCATGGCCACAAAGTCGAGTTCCAGAGGGGAAACAGGGCGCAGGAATTCAGGTTTAGGCTCCGGGACGCCGTATGCGCCTTCCGCAAGTTCGGCGTCGAAATCTTTCAGTTCCGATGGAACAAGCTCGCGCTTTTTGATTTTCGTGACGGGAACGGCGACGCGTTTGCCGGAGGAGAGGGATTTTTTTATCATGCCTTCGGTGAGAATTTCGCTGCGGAACGAAACGAAGAACAAAGGGAACGAGCAAGAGGCGAAAGGGTGGAAGTCGAACAGGCGGCGTTCGACAGAGGAGCTGAGGGCGGCAAGCCGGCTATGAGAGAGGGCGTCGCGCGCGGCGGATACCTGTTCGCGGACTTGTTTTTTTGTCATCATCGAGAAGACCTCCGGAGAGCGGGTTGATATCTCGCGAATAATGAAAGCGCGTGGCTAAACGCGGTCAGTCCGCGAGCCCTTCGCGCCCTTCTCTTTCTTGGTCGGCGGCGAGTTTCACAGTGATAATATAATTCATAATCTCGCGAATCGCGTGGGAGGGGCGGAAATTTTCGTGCATGAGGCGGACGCGGTCGGGGAGATAAACGACTTCAATCGACATATCCGAAGGGTAAGGGGCCTCGCGGAATTTTTTGAACGAGGCGTCGTCGCTGAAAGTGATGTCGGTGAGGCCGCCGGAGGCGTATGTTTTCACGCGGTCCACGCCGATATCCGGTGCGATGAGCCGGATTTTGGATTGGGCGAAGAAGTTTGCGAGAGGGGCCGGGGCTGGGCCGCAGCTTTCGATAATTTCTTCGAGGACCTCATCGAGCGCGTCCGTCGAGGAGCATGAAGAAATCTTTTTGTAAAAGGCCGCGCGTTGGGCGGGGTCTTCGACGTAGTCTTCAGGGATGAACGAATCGGCGGCGAGTTCGACTTCGACGGGAGAGGGGCGAAGAGAGGGAAGGCCCTTAAATTTATCGACGCTTTCCGCGAGCATCTGGCAGTATAGGTTGAAGCCGACCTCGGTGATGAAGCCGTGTTGTTCGCCGCCGAGGAGGCTGCCTGCGCCGCGAAGTTCGAGGTCTTTCATGGCGAGCCTGAAGCCGGAGCCGAGTTCGGCGAACTCGCGGATTGCGTCGAGGCGGGCGCGGGCTTTGCCGCTTAGCGCCTCGGCGGGCGAGTGGAAAAAGTAAGCGTATGCCTGTTTGTACGACCTGCCTACGCGCCCCCGCAACTGGTACAACTGCGACAGCCCGAAGTTTTCGGCGGCGTTGACGACGAGCGTGTTGACGTTGGGTATGTCGAGTCCGTTTTCTATGATAGTGGTGCTGACTAGGATGTCGTGCTCATTGTTGTAGAAGCTTATCATTGTTGATTCGATTTGTTTTTCGGGCATTTTGCCGTGGCATACGACAGTCCGCGCGTCGGGGAACATCTCGTCGAGGAGAGCCTTGACGGAGGAGATGGTCTCGATGTTGTTGTGCACAAAGTAAACTTGGCCGCGGCGCGCCAGTTCGCGCCCGACGGCGACATAGAGGGAGTCGCGGTTCCATTCCTCGACGAAAGTGAGAGCGGCCTTGCGGTCTTCGGGCGGGGTCTCGATGACGCTCATGTCGCGCAGGCCGATCATTGACATGTTGAGGGTGCGGGGGATGGGGGTGGCAGTGAGGGTGAGCGCGTCAACGTTGCTTTTCAGCATTTTGAGCGCCTCTTTGTGTTTGACGCCGAAGCGCTGTTCCTCGTCGATTATCAGAAGCCCGGCGTCCTTGAAGAGGACGTCTTTGGAAAGCAGCCTGTGAGTGCCGATGACGATGTCGATTTCCCCGGCGGCGAGCCGCTTGAGGATGTCTTTCTGCTCTTTTGCGGACCTGAATCTTGAGATGACCTCGACGGAGACGGGGAAACGCGAGAGGCGCTCGCGGAAAGTTTCGGCGTGCTGGTGCGCGAGGATGGTGGTGGGGGCGAGGATGGCGACCTGTTTTTTATCGAGCGCGGCCTTGAACGCGGCGCGGACGGCTACCTCGGTTTTGCCGTACCCGACGTCGCCGTACACCAGCCTGTCCATAGGGGCGGAGCGCTCCATGTCCTTGAAAGTCTCCTCGATGGCGCGCTGCTGGTCGGCTGTTTCCTCGAATGGGAACGAAGCCGCCAGTTCGCGTATGAAGATATTGTCGCCTGAGAATGCGTGGCCGGGAGCATTCTCGCGTTCGGAGTACAGGCGGAAAAGCTGTGCGGCGAGTTCCTCGACTTTCTTGCGCACCCTGCGCTTGACGGCCTCCCAGCGCCCGGAGTGAAGCGGGTAGACGCGGGGTAGAGCGGCCTCGCCGCCTACGTATTTTTCGATGCGTCCTATTTGTTCGACGGGGACGAACAATTCGTCGCCGCGCGCGTATTTGATTCTGAAAAAATCCTTGCCGTGGCCGTCGCCGAGCTGGCGGCGGCAGATGCCTGCGTACAGGCCGATGCCGTGATCGACGTGGACGACGTAGTCGCCCTCCTTGATGTCCTCCGGGGCGAGGATGGGGGCGCGGTCTTTGGGTCGGGAGGGTCTGGCGGCGCGTTTTTTAGCAGCGGGCGCGCGCCTGAACATCTCGGCGTCGGTGAAGGCTGACATCTCGCCCGCTATGGAAAACCCGCCTCTGAGGTCGCCGCTCATCACGTTGGCGGACGTTATCCCTTCGTCTTCGAGGTATCGTTCTAGCCTGTCCCTGTATTTTGAGATGACGAAGACGTCCGCGCGACCGGATTCCTCGCGGATGCGAGCGGCGATATCGGAGAGACTGATTGGCAACGGAGGCAGCGGGCTAAGAGGAAGCCGCAATCCTGTGGCGGGCGCGCCGGGGGGGTCGAGAGAGACTGACGGAAGCGATATGGTTCCTCCGTCCGCTTCGTATAACCCGGCGGCCATTTCCTCTGTGTCCGTAAATTCGTTGCGTTGCAGCCACACGGAAGCGACCTCGCGGCGGCGGCGGGTTTCATCAGCGGCGCGGCGGGCGTCCACCCGCATGAGGATAGAGAAGGCGTCCGGGCGCGCCGGCCCGCGTAGGCATCCGAAAGTTTCGGGGTAGAGGATGGAGGCGTCGAAGAACGCGCGGCGCTCGGCGAGCGCGCGGTGGTCGCGGCGGAGGGAGTCGAAAGAGGCGTCCTCGCCGGCAGGCTCCATCTCGTGGCACGGGCAGGCGGTCGCTTCGCGGAGCCGTTCGCCGGAACGAAGCGTCTCCATGTTGAGGGAGCGGATTTCCTCGATGGCGTTGCCGGACATTTCGAGTCTGACTGGGGAGTCGCCCTGAGCCGGGGCGATGTCGATGACGCCGCCGCGGACGCAGAACTCGCCCTCTCGCTCGACGGAGCGGCGGCGCTGATAGCCGGCGGCGACGAGCGCGCCGACAAGTTCCTCCATCGGCCACGAGTCGCCTTCCCGCAACACGGCGGTCAGTTCGGCGAACCGGGCGGCGGGCATGGTTTTCCGCCGCAGCGCGTCTTCCGTGGAAACGAGCCACAGGCGCGGCCCGTTCAGGCGAGGGGCGTAGATAGCGCGCAATGCCCTGACGCGGGCCGCGCGGCGGCGGCGCAGAGAGTCCGGCGCGGTGTCTATCTCGCACACATCGTAGTCCGGAAAAGCGACGATGTCCCAGCGGCCCTCAAGGCCGGACTGTTCGAGAAGGCCGGACATGTCGCGCTCGAAAAGGGCCACCGAGTCCTCGTCCGGCAGCGTCGTTGCGATATCGCCGCCGCAGTCGTCCGCGAGCGCGGCGCAGAACAGCAGGAGCGCGACGCCGTCTAGCGGAGAAACGGAGGCCCCCGCGCCTCTCGACGCCTCTGTCAGAGCGCGAGACACGCTATCGTTTTCTCTGAATCTGTCCAGCAGGCTCACGGCGGAAACAGCCCTCAATCGAATTCAAGCTCTCCGCCCCTGCGCGCTCTAGCCGCGGGGAGTCCGAGCAGTTTTTTCATTTCTATAGCGTTCTTCGGCGCGTTGCCGAAGTGGCAGTTGTTGAAGAACATGAGCACGCTTTCACACCGCGCCGAAAGCGACTCAATCTTAGGGACCCATTCGAGCAGTTCCCGCTCGGAATAGTCGTACAGATACCTGTCCGAGCCGGGGCGCGGAGTCCACCAGTCGGCGGAGTTGCGGCCGTGGAAGCGGACGTAGGCGGCGGGAGCGGTGGCCTCGGCGACCGGGGGCATCAGCCCCTTTAGTTGCGGTTCGTCAACGCAGCACCATCCCGCCCGCATCTCTCTCAACTCCTCGAACGTGTCCGGCTCCAGCCATGAATCATGCCTGAACTCGGCGAAAAAGGGAAATCTTTCCAGCCTGCTTCTAGCGAGGCGCAGGTATGAAAGGTTGTCGTCCGAGCGTCGGAACTCGTACGGGAACTGGGCCAGCAGGCCGAGAAGCCTGCCGCTTTCCTCAAGCGGGCGCAGGGCTTGCGCAAAGTCGGCAAAGGGGAACGCCGAGCCGTCGCGGCCGTGCGTCATAGACGCGTGAAGCTTGACGACGAAGCCGAAATCCGGGTCGGTGGCGCGAACCATCCCGGCGAACATCCGCGCCGTCGGCATCCTGTAATACGAGGAATTGATTTCCACCACGTCGAAGAAGCCGGAGTAATACTCGAGCATCCGGGACGCGGAGATGGATTCCGGGTAGAAAGGGCCGCGCCAGTCCTTGAAGCTGAAGCCGGAGGCTCCGACGCGGACATTGTCAGAAACGGCCACTGTTTTTGCCTTTCAGCTTCACAAAAACGACGCTTCCGGCCCGCCTGCGGAAAAGCGAGCCTCCGCGTTTTTTCTTCACGTAGAAAATGTCGCCGCGCGCCTGCGGGTACAGAAGGATGCCGCCGGGATTCAACTGATCGAGCAGCGGCCTTTCGTCGAATCCGTCCCCTGTTCCCGCCGCGAAGTATATCCTGTCGAAGGGCGCGCGGGACGCAAGCCCCTCCGACCCGTCGCCCGTTATCACTTCCACCTCGGCGTCGAAGTCGAATTTAGCGAGGTTCGCGCGCGCGGTCTCCGCCAGTTCGGGAAGATACTCTACGGCGAAAAGAGAGCCGCCGGGGGAAATTAGGGAGGCGGTCACGGCGGCGCTGTATCCGCAACCCGCGCCGACTTCGAGGACCCGCATGCCCGGAGCCAGTTCGAGCATCGTCGCCATCGCAGCCACCATGCTCGGCTGCGAGCACGTCTGCTCCGACCCGATGGGAATCGGCGTGTCGACATATACTTCGCGCGCGCCGGGCGGCGCGAATTCGCCGCGGTCGATTCCGCGCATGGCCTTGACGACTGAAGCGTCGAACTGCAGTATGCCTAGATACAGCCATCTCGAAGCCACCGCGTCGCACAGCGCGCCGTTGTTGCGATAAGCTGTCGTCATGTTTATCCCTGCTCTCCGACGCTTTAAGTATAAACCGATTCGGAATTGTTTTTAAGTCGCGGCGGCGCAGAGCGCGGCGAGGGGTGTCACTCGCCGTCGACGAAGGCTGCGGGCATGTGAACGGCGGTCAGCCTGCCCCGCTCGTCCGGGCTGACGGCGACCACATCGAAGCGGCCTCGAAGCCCGGTCAGCCTCTTGTGTTTCATGTAGGCGTTGGCGAGCTTGACGATTTTCTTCTGTTTCGCGGGAGTCACAGCTAGTTGTGGAGGCCCGTATAAGCCGCTCGCGCGGGTTTTCACCTCCACAAACGCGATGAGGTCTCCTTTTCTGGCGACGATGTCCAGCTCGCCGATGCCGCACGACCAGTTCGTGTCGAGGATGATGAAGCCCTGTTTTTTGAGAGCGCGGGCGGCAAGTTTTTCGCCCTTGGCGCCGAGAGGTTTGCGCGGGTCGCGGGCGCGGTCTTGAGGATCCGTCATCGCTCAAGAGCCTCCTTCACGGGAGCGAAAGAGCGGCGGTGGATGGGGCACGGCCCAAGCCTGCGCAACGCCTCCATGTGTTCGGAGGTTCCGTACCCCTTGTTGCGGGCGAACCCGTAGCCGGGATAAATCTCGTCGTACTCTACCATCATTCGGTCGCGGGTCACTTTCGCCAGAATCGAGGCCGCCGCGACCGAGCAGCAGAGCGAGTCGCCGCCGACCAGCGCGTGTTGCGCAATGTCAATATCTATCCTCGCGTTTCCGTCGATGTACGCGAAATCAGCGGCCGGAGAAAGGCCTTCGACGGCTAGCTTCATGGCGTAGAGCGCGGCGCGGTAGATGTTAATCCTGTCTATTTCAGGAGCGCCGATTGTGATTATCGAGCGCGCGGCCGAGCTTTCGATTATCGTTTCATATATCCGTTCGCGGCGTTTCGGGGCGATTTTTTTCGAGTCGCGAATCCCGGCGCCGACGCAACCGTCCGAGATGACGACGGCGGCGGCCACGACAGGCCCGGCGAGCGGGCCGCGCCCGGCCTCGTCCGCTCCCGCAACCCGGCTGAATCCGCAAGATATCGCCGCTATCTCGAACGACTGCGAAAGTCCTCTGTTCTTTTTCGCCATAACGGGAACATGATATCACAAACGGAGCCGCGCATGGGGGGCGGGCTGTTTTTTTCGCTAGCGCGCCGGGCCGCCGGATGTCCTGATGCCGGGTTATTGTATATTGAATTCTGATTTGACGGCGTCGATTATCTCGTCCGTGAAAGACTCGGCGGAGGCGGCGTCCCATGTCTCCACCATGACCCTGATGAGCGGTTCCGTGCCAGACGGCCGCACGACCACCCTTCCGCTGTCGGCAAGGCGTTTTTCCACTTCCGCCACTTTGTCTTGTATGTTTTTGCTCTGGTAGAAGGCGTCCCGGTCGGGGACCCTGACATTTTTCAGGAATTGGGCCGAGCGTTTCATCGCGGTCTGCTCAGAGAACGGTTGTTTCGAAGCGCAGGCGCAGCGCAGGACTTGGGCGGCGGACAGCAGGCCGTCTCCCGTCGTGGCGTGGTCGAGGAAGATAATGTGGCCCGACTGCTCGCCGCCGATGTTGTAGCCGCCCTTGAGCATTTCGCGCAGCACGAACTTGTCGCCCACCGGAGTCCTCAGCATTCGCGCGCCGATATCTTTGAGAGCGGCCTCGAATCCCATGTTCGACATGACGGTGGCGACCACGGTGTCGCCCGCGAGTTTTCCCTCGGACTTCATGCGGCGCGCGCACAACAGCATCAACTGGTCTCCGTCCACCACCGCGCCGGTCTCGTCGACGAACAGGACGCGGTCGGCGTCGCCGTCGAAAGCGAAACCGAGCGCGGCTCCGGTCTCGCGCACTTTTGCGGCGATTATCTCGGGCTTGGTCGAACCGCAGTCCACGTTTATCTTCAGCCCGTCCTCGTCAGAGTTTATGAACACGACTTCCTCGGCGGAGTCCTTGAACACCCGTTTGGCGTATCTTGAGGCGGCCCCGCACGCGCAGTCCACCACAATCGTCCCTTCCAAGAACACTCCGCGAAGAAGCCTTCGCAGGTAGTCCACGTAAGTTCCGGCGGTCTTGCTTTTGTCGACGAACCTGCCGACAGCCGCGCCGGGAGCCGGCTTGATGCCGCCGCCGTTGGCCTGTATCAGCGCCTCAATCGCCTCTTCGTCCGCGTCTTCCAGCTTGTAGCCGTCCGCCGAGAATATCTTTATTCCGTTGTCCTCCACCGGGTTGTGAGAGGCCGATATCATAATGCCGCAGTCGCAGTTGAGAGCGCGGGTCATGTGCGCGAGCGCGGGCGTGGGCGTGATGCCGATCCGCCACGCGTCCACCCCGACGGACGTTATCCCGGCAACAAGCGCCGTCTCTATCATGTCTCCGGACACCCGAGTGTCTTTGCCGACCAGCGCCCTGCGCGCCGAGCCTTTTTTCGACACCGACATGTAGTGCGCGACGCATCGCCCGACTGTGAGCGCCACGTCGGCGGTCAGCTCCAGATTCGCCACTCCGCGAATTCCGTCCGTGCCGAATTTTATTTTTTTTGCGCCTGTTCCGTTAGAGGTCATTGTCGCTGTTTCCCTTGTTGTGATATCTGGACTCTTATTTTCTGGTCGAGCGTTTTTATCGATGCCGTCTCCGCGAGTTTTGAGAGCGCGGCGTGCGGCTCGGTCTCATGTTCTCCGGCTCCCAGCCCCGCAAGGTCCACGAACGCCGAGATGTCCGACGCCCGAATCTGGTTGATGTCCCTCGCCGGGCCTGTCACCAGCACATCCACTCCGCCCGGCAGAAGCGTCGCGGAACAGCCCCTGCACAGGTTTATTTGCGACAGCGTGACGGTAAACTCGCGCGACACCGTCTTGTCCGCCGAGCACGTCAGCGTTATCTGCGAGAAGCCTGCCGACACTCCGTCGGGAAGCAAAATGTCTATCGGATACACGCCGCCGGATTCGCATTTACCAAGATCGAACTCGGAGGTCGTCACGAATTTCACCGCCGCCAGCGCAGTCTCCTCTCCCGTAAGCTCTATAGACGACGGGAAGAACTCCGCCGCAGGGAAATCTCTGAGGATGTCGCCCCCGACGAACGCTGGCTTAATCGGGACGCTGTTGGTGCGGACGCTTTCTACCGGAACGCGGATGTTCGCGCGCGCGGGCGACACCGTCACTCCGCCGACGACCGCGCCGGATTCGTTCACCGCCCTCAGCGCGGCCTCCGCCGTAAACGTTTCCCGCCTGTCATCCAGAGACACCGGCGCGATAACGCGGGCGACGTCCCCGACATCTTCCCTCTCGCCGTAGATGGTCGCGCGATCGGGCCGGACCGCGATGTCGCCGCCGAGCCTGTACCCTTCGGGAAGCTCTCCTATGAACTGAATGGAGACCACGGTTTCCGCCGAGTGCGTCCTCTCCAGCTCGACCGTTACCGACGGCAGGCGTCCGTGCGGGCGCGCAACGGTTCCGGTGTCGATTCTTAATGTCACGTCATGCGTTCCTTCGTCCAGCCCTTCGAGGTCCGCCGTCGCTTCTATGTTTTTAGATGTAAGTTTTTCAAGCAGCCGGGAGTCCGCCCGCAGCTTTACGCTCGCCGTTTCCGGAGCCTCGACAATCCGCAGTCCGGGCGACAGGTTCTCATAGACAACGGTCGGGGTGAAAGAGGCGGTCGCCATCGGCCTCTGCCCCGCGTAGATGAACCACCACACCCCGAACCCGGTAAGCAACGCTACTATCTTCGTCTTATAGTTGTTAAGCAGCAACGCTTTCAGGCTCATGTCCGCGTCTTCGCTTTCTCCGCGCGCCGGGAGGAGAATCCCGTGCCCTGCGTTATGCATATCGAATACAGAAGCTCGCGAAGCGCGTCCGGCTTGATGTCCCTTATCAGCTTTCCGCTGTGCGCGAGCGATATGAATCCCGTTTCCTCCGAAACCACCAGCGATACCGCATCGGACACTTCGGACACGCCGAGCGCGGCCCTGTGCCTTGAGCCGACCTCCTGCGGAAGCTGCGGGTTTTCCGACAGCGGCAGGAAACACCCGGCGGCCATCACCCTGTTTCCCCTCACCAGCGTCGCCCCGTCGTGCAGAAACGTGTGCGGGAAGAATATCGTCTTCAGCAGTTCGGGCGACAGCCGGGCATCAAGCTCGGTTCCGCTCCTCGTGTATTCGTCCAGAGGCGTTTCCTGCTCCAGCACTATCAGAGCGCCCATCTTCACTATCGCCAGATCCTCGGTCGTCACCACCAGAGAGTGTATCAGTTTGATGATGTCCTCTTTCTCCAGCCCGCCCAGTCTGCGCTGCCAGAACCCGCGCCGCCCCATGTGTTCGAGCGCCCGCCTCAACTCCGGCTGAAACACTATCAGCAGCGCGATAAGTATCACCGCGCTCAGTCCCTGAAGAATGAAAAATATGGTGTCCAGCTTCAGTATGCCCGCGAGCGCCGCGAACAGCAGCAGCACTCCCAGCCCGCGCAGGATCGCCACCGCCCTCGTCCTCTGCAGAAACGATATGATGTAATACACGGCCACGCTGATGATGACTATCTCAAGCGCCGCTTTCGCCATCTCCAGCGGCGTCATCCCAGTCGGGAAGTTGAGAAGCTGCGTGAAATCGCTCATTTTTCGCCGTTCTTGTTCCTATGATATTTTTTCAACTGGCCTCTCACCGAAGCCGGAGACGCCGCTCCGGGAGCCTTGCGCCGCCCCATCGCCGCCCGCGCGTCCAGCGCCTTCCGAACATCGCTTCCGAACATCGGCGAGAACGCCGCGAACTCCTCGTCCGTCAAGTCCCCGAACTCCTTGCCCGCGTCGATGCAATGCCTCACCAACCTGCCCACCACCGAGTGCGCTTCCCGGAACGGCATACCGCGCAGCGCCAGATAGTCCGTCAGGTCCACCGCATTGAGAAAACCCGTCTGAGCGGCCTTCTCCATCGCCGCCGTGTTGAACTTGGCGCCGGAGACCAGCTTGGCGTACAACCTCAGACACGCCGCAGTAGTCCGCGCCGCGTCGAACGCAGGCTCCTTGTCCTCCTGCATGTCCCTGTTATACGCAAGCGGCAACCCCTTCATCGTCATCAACAGAGACATCAACGCCCCGGTCACGCGTCCGCTCTTTCCTCGTATCAGTTCCGCCACGTCCGGGTTCTTCTTCTGCGGCATTATGCTGCTTCCGGTGCACAGCGCGTCCGGCAAATCCACAAAACCGAATTCGGATGTCATCCACAATATAAATTCTTCGCACGCGCGGCTCAGGTGTATCATGCACACCGCGCACGCGGATAGAAACTCGAGCAGAAAATCCCGGTCTGACACCGCGTCCATGCTGTTGGGCGCGGTCGCCGAGAAACCCAGAGCGGCGGCGGTCATCGCAGGGTTCACCGGCAACGCCGACCCCGCCAGCGCCCCCGCCCCCAGCGGCAGCGCGTCCATCCTCGCCGCGCAGTCCGCGAACCTGCCCGCGTCCCTTTCCAGCATGTGATAGTACGCCATCAGATGATGCCCCAGAGGAACCGCCTGCGCCCTCTGCAAGTGCGTGTATCCGGGCATCACGTCGTCCGCGTGCTCCGCCGCCCGCGCCGCAAGCGCCTCCTGCGCCCCTCTGACGGCCCGCGTTATCTCCTCCACAGCCGCGCGAATATACAGCTTCATATCCGTCGCCACTTGGTCGTTACGCGAACGCGCCGTGTGCAGTTTCCCCGCCGCCGGCCCTATCAACTCCGCCAGCCGCGTCTCCATATTCATGTGCACATCCTCAAGCTCGCTCTTGAACTCGAACTTTCCGGACTTGATTTCCGAGCCAATCGCCTTCAGCCCGGACACGATTTCCTTCAGGTCTTTCTTCGATATCAGGCCGCAGTTCTGCAGCATCGCCGCATGCGCCAGCGATTGCTCAATGTCAAATTCCGCAAGCTCCCGGTCGAAATGAACCGACGCCGTGAACGCCTCCACTTCAGGGTCCGCCCCGCCTTTGAACCTGCCGCCCCACGGTTTTTCGTTGAGTTTCTTCTTCGCCATAATCAGATTATCTCCGGGCCGCGCCTCTTTCTTGAACAATAACCAGAGCCGCCGCCCCGCGATTCGCGCGCGCTCGCGCCTATTACAATCGCCGAATAAAGCGATGTCTCTTTTATAATATCAATATATCCATCAATTAATTTACGGAAAAAATTGAAAAAACAGCCCCTGCTGATAAATCCCCACTCTAATTCCCCTGTTTTACAGCCTTGACCCCTGTTTTCCAAAACAGCCTTTTGCAAAGGCATTATTCCTGTTTTATTCCGCCTGTTTCGTAAAAACAAAGTTTTTAGGGCAATATGTAGTAAAAAAAACCCAAGGTTTTTCTCAACCACCACAGGCAGACATTGTTCGTTTTTTTTATAAAAAACGCGCGACATGCCCTTAAACGGGTATATTTCAAACATGAACCCACAATTGGATAAAACGGACGGCGCAGATGGACGGAACAGAACGAAATCGCGAATAATTTGGGGAGCAGCCGCTGCGGCCTCGGCGGCGGCAGTTTTCGCTCTTTGGTTTTTCTTCCTCTCGCCACAAGCCAGAATCAAATCTGAAGTGAAAAAACTCATCGCTTCCATAGAGAAACTTGACGCGGCGGCAACGATGCAATGTTTCTCAGACGACTATTACGACGACTCCGGATTGGACAAAGCGGGCCTTGCCCGGATCGCTGAAATGTCTTTCGATTATTTCGACAAAATAAAAGTCATTCCTAAGCGGAAGACGACTTTCGCCGACGGCCGCTCAGGCGGCGCCTCAATATCAGGAACCGCCATCGTTTTTACCGGCGATTCCCCTATGAAAATCGATTTCGTCTCCGAGCCTGTCCGCTTGGACTTCCGCAAAGAAAAAGACGGCTGGAAAATCATTTCCATCTCCGGCTTCGACCGGGCCGTGATGAACGAAATAGAAAGCTATCTGCGCTAGCCCGCTCGAAAACCCTCCTTTTAAAAGCGCCTCCGGCGGCCAAAGAGAAACTTTTGAAAAAGTTTCTCTTTGGATTCTCTTCAAAACGTTCCAATGCGCGACGGGAAGGGACGCTACCGCGTCCCTTCCCGTCGCTCCTGTGAAATCATTATTAAATAAGATTCCTCTGATAATCCTTTCCCAATATCTTTTCATAAGATACGCGCCGATGGGAAGAGCGAAGCCTTTCCATCGGCGCTAGCTTGAAAGATTTTGAAAGGGATTTTAAGGGAAAACTTTTTCAAAAGTTTTCCCTTAACAACATTAAAAGCGCCTCCGGCGGCCAAAGAGAAACTTTTGAAAAAGTTTCTCTTTGGATTCTCTTCAAAACGTTCCAATGCGCG
>Ga0209606_1001418_pt1 | contig 29552 bp, 18 predicted proteins | sample AD_UKC057_MetaG_FD_184412 | JGI IMG/M metagenome (GOLD analysis project Ga0209606, IMG submission 184412) | Active sludge microbial communities of municipal wastewater-treating anaerobic digesters from USA - AD_UKC057_MetaG (SPAdes) (version 2) | ecosystem: Engineered > Bioreactor > Anaerobic >...
CCCCCCTTGTGGCAGGGAGATAAGAAATAATAAAATTCAAATTTCCCGAGGCTGTCGGAAATGCGCATGGTACTGGTAAACAAGCAAAAAGACGGAGCAAATAGTGACTGATGATGAAATAGCTATCCGTAGCGAAGAATCCACGCCTTTTGCTGCACTTGGCTATTTCGTTGTCCCTTTTTTGCGGCTTATACGAAGAGGACTGTAAGAAAACTGCCAACATGGAGTTCGAAATATCATTAACAAACCCGGTCGAGGTCAGGGCGTCTGGAACTATAATCCGGAAGCAGAGTAGCATTCCTATGCGCGAACCGGTATCAGCCCGCAAAATGAGGCGGTTTGTGCAGGAGGGGGATTTGGTGGTAATAGGCCGGACATGATGTTGGTCGAACTTGAGGAGGTCGAGTGGTGAACCGACGTGCTTTCTTGAAAGAAGCCGGGAGCTTTTCGGCCGCGTTTATGGGCATGAGCCATGCACACGGGGGATTCACGTCGTTGATACGCACGTCCATTTCTGGGACACGGCCCGATTGCGCTATCCATGGCTGGAAAATTCGGCGCTGCTGAACCGTCCCTATCTGCCACAGGATTACGACGAGGCTATCGGTTCCGTAAAAGTCGGTAAGATCGTGTTTGTCGAGGCGGCCTGCGCCGACGACCAGACCCAAGCCGAAGTGGATTGGGTCACGGCGTTGGCGAAAGACGAACCACGCATTCAAGGCATCGTGGCCAACGTGCCGCTCGAGCAGGGAGAGACTGTCCTGCCCCGACTCGAAGCGCTGGCCGTCAATCCCCTCGTGAAAGGCATTCGCCGGTTTTTCTCCTCGCAAACAGAGGTCCCACTCGGCCTGCATCCGGGATTGGTCAAAGGCGTGCAGTGCCTGGAGCGGTTCGGGCTGCGTTTTGACCTGGGACTCCAACGTGGCCAGGTCCCCGTCGCAACCGAATTGGTACGGCAATGTCCCAACGTCCGGTTCATGTTGAACCACATCGGCGTACCGGACATCAAGAACAATGCACTGGACCCATGGCGGCAAGAGATCCGCGCGTTGGCCGAACTTCCCAATGTTTTCTGCAAAATGTCGGGCGCGGCCACCCTGGCCGACCACGCATCCTGGACGCCCGAAGAACTCCAACCTGCGTTGGAACATGTGATTAACTGTTTTGGGTTCGAGCGAGCAGCCTTTGGCAGCGATTGGCCCGTCATGCTGTCGGCCACCGCCTATCCACGTTGGATATCAGCAGCTGCCTGGGCTATCCAGGGCTGTTCCGAGACAGAGAAATGCCGGTTGTTCCGTGACACCGCGGTAGAGTTCTACGGCTTGCCGCCGGTTCTCCAGGCCTGAGCCCGCAGGTACAGTGAACCCTGCGGCACTCCGACGCCGAATCCCCGTTCGCGCTATCGCCAATTCCTCGGGGAGAAGTATAGGGGACAAAGAAGCCGTCGAAAAAGCGGAATCCAAAGAAGACACAAGCGAAATTCCTCCGGCTGGCACTTACGCTATTTCTTTGCTTTCCTGCCCCTGTTTTTCGGCTTCGCTGCCAGGGAGGGCTCTCTTAAAAAACCGTCGGAAAAAACTTCTTTCAGGGTGAGAAAGCGCCCCTCGAAGGAAATTTCAGGATTATCTATGCGAGCCCACTCGTCCTTGCCCATGGTAATTTCAAGCATGATAACCCCATGTATTCCGGCCCAAAGCGTGGCCGCTATCAGGGAGGGGTCTTTGTACTTTTCATTGAACACCCCGTGGTTTACGGCCTCTTTTACCGTCTCATACAGTGCCCGTAGCGCCTCCTTCAAAATAGGCGCGGGGGCTTGTTGCTCCGGGGTGCTTTCCCGTTTCTCCCAGGCAAATGGCGGCATCATCTGTAGCAGATAATGATTGGGATGGGCGACACCCCATTGGGCGTAGGCGCGCGCCATTTCCACCAGGCGTTCCTGCGGGTTCGTCAACTGCATACAGGCGAGAATGTCTGCGAGCAGCTCCTGCTGGTCTTTTTCACTGATGGCTTTTACCAGGTCTTCCTTGCTCTTAAAGTACTGGTATATGGCCGCGGGGGAGTATTCGATGGCGTGGGCAATCTTGCGCAGGGTAACGGCTTCATAACCATCCCGGACAAACATCCCGCGCGCAACATCCATAATGCGCTCTGTTATTTCGGCACGTTCGCGGTCGCGGCGCAGTTCCGAAACGGTGGGCGTTTGACTTCCGGGGGCATTTTGTTTCATACTATTCTCCTGAACGCTGTTTAGATTGTATACTATGTACGCCAGAGGATCAATTTTTTGTCAGGCAGGCGGCACCGGTTCCTTCGCTTCGGACCTGTGCTGAACGTATACAGGATGTTTATAACGACCATTGAAAGGATGAAAAGATGAATCGTTATTTCCTGTCAGCAGTATGTTCCGTCGCTGTTTTTTACCTCATCGTAACCGGAGGCGCGAAGGAATTGAGCGGTTCATGATAACCGATGTCAACAACCCGGCCGCCAGCGCGCAGGCGCAAAGCAGCATTTTCGTGATGTTCGACTGGTTCGGCACCGATACGGGCGCGTTTAATCACATTCCTGGCGGCTCGAATGTCCTTTACATGGGCGGTCATATTGAGTTTATCCGGTATCAGCAAACGGGTGGGACCGCGCCGACCAACGGAGTACTGGCAAACGTGCTGGATGCCATCGCGGCGGTGGTAAGTCGGCTTCTTTATAGGCAGGACGCACAGTGGAGGGTATTGGTACAGGCATGAAAAAGAAGGTTCTTATCGGCGCCGGGGCATTGGCTGCGCTGTGCGCGTTGGTATTGGGGGTAACCACCTATCTTCTCGTACATCGGGTCGAGGGTTCGTTCTTCGATTCGAACGGTGTTCGGATTCACTACACTGTGGAAGGAGAAGGCGAGCCGGTTATCCTTGTGCATGGCCTGGCCGCGAACGCCGACCTGAACTGGCGGCGGCCGGGCGTCATTCGTGCGTTGTCACGCCACTACAGGGTGATCGCGTTCGATCTGCGCGGCCACGGTCTGAGCGGAAAACCGCAGGATCCGAATGCATACGGAAGCGAGATGATCGAAGACATCGCGCGGCTGATGGATCATCTGAAGATTGGGAAGGCGCATATCGCCGGCTACTCGTTGGGCGGTTTCCTGTTGCTCAAGTTTCTCGCGGTCCACCCGGAGCGCGTGCAGAGCGCGGCCATTTGCGCCGCGGGCTGGATATATCCGGAGCTCCCTATAGAAGAGATCCCCAATCCGTATCGTGCGCCGCAGAAGCTGCAGGCCGTCAAGCCGCTGCAAGCGTCAGTCCTGACCGGTCTCAAAGCCCCAAAGATGCTCTTCAACCGCGTGCGGAGTTGGGTCGGCGATCAACTGGTGGACAAGACAGCCATTAAGGCGCTCGAGAAGACCTATGTGCAATTTGCGGTATCGCAGGACGAACTCGAACGGAACCAGGTCCCCGCGATATGTTTCGTTGGAACGCAGGACGGATTTCTGTACCTCGCGGAAGACCTGAAAGCGCACATGGCCAACCTGGAATTGGTCGAACTCGACGGAAGCACCCATTTCACGACGCCCTTCTATATGCAGTTCAAACGCCAATTGGGCGCCTTCTTCAGAAAACACCCCATGCCGAAGGTTTAGCGCGCCGGAGTTGTTGCGCAGTAGAACGCCCGGTGTGAGCGACACCGCACCGCATTCGACGGCAATTCCCAGATTAAAGGGTAGTAATGTGAAGAAGGTCATTATTGGCGCGACAGGCTTTATAGGGTCGGCCATTGTCAGAGACTTACTCTGCCAGGGACATGACGTCAGGAAGTCTGCAGCGAGACAGCATGTTTTCCTTCGGTGGGTCGTTGCTATGGGCTGTATGAGCCTGTTGGCAACGATCGCACAGGCTGGCGAACCTGTTAATCCGGATGTGCGGTTCGGGAGCGGATGGATTGCCGACATGCCGGCAGAACTCCTCAAGGGAGGGAACCCCGTGCTCGACCTCGGTGATGTGCGCGATCTGGTCGCTGTGAACGTGAACGGCAGGCATCTTCGAACGCTGTGGAAACCGCCCTACCGCGTTGCCCTCGGGGACGCGCTCAAACCGGGCAAAAACGAACTCGAACTCACCGTCGCCAACACCTGGATCAATCGCTTCATCGGGGATTTCCGGCGGCACGGGCGATCGGGAGTCAACCCCGAGAATGCGCCACGGTACACGCAGGAAGGCGCATCCACCCAGTACAATGAGAACACGCCGATTCTCGAATCCGGTCTGCTCGGGCCTGTGCGCATGTATGCGAAGGAATAAATACTTTCGGGCGCATCCGGCCAAACTGTATTTTTTGTCAGAAAGCTTTGGTCTATGCGTCAAAAAATCAGAGTTGACTCACGAAAACAAAAACTAATATTTTTGGGTCATACAAAATAGAATAGACACGATTCCTTGAATTGTGTCCCTATTCATGCGGGTTTAAACGGATAAACGACCAAACCACCAGAGAGTGAAGTAGAAAGGAAAAACATGCAGCTCCATCATGCCATTTTTGGCTCTATCTCGACCCATTTTTTCGTATTGCTAGTGCTGGCGCTAATACTATTTGGTTCGCTTCCCGGACGGGCCAATGAGACTGCTCACAATACGGATTGGATGCAGGAGCATCCCTTTGGTCTCATGGTACATTGGATTGCGCCCGGGCCCACGCCTCTTAAGGGACCTCATATCGAGGAGTTGAACCAGGCTGTGAACAGTTTCGATCTCGACCGTTTCATGCGTGATTTTGAGTCCACCGGCGCGGGCTGGCTGATTTTTACCATTGGCCAGAACACTACCATGTATGCGAGTCCCAATGCCGTGCTGGACAAATTGGCAGGGCCGGGATACTGTTCTGAACGCGACTTGGTACTTGAAATCGCAGAACGGGTTCATGCGGAGGGAAAGCATTTCATTGCTTACCTGCCTGCGGAGGTCAACAAACCCCAAAAACTCCATGCGCCTTTTGCGTGGAATCCCGGGGACCAGACCGAGTTCCAAGTCCGATACACCGACTTCATCCGTGAATACGCGTTGCGTTTGGGAACGAAACTCTCCGGCTGGTGGTTTGACGGCTGTTACACTTGGGACATCTTCCCAAACAGCACATACAACTGGCCGCTCTGGTTTGGCGCCGCCCGTGCTGGAAACCCGAATGCCATTGTCGCTTTCAACGACGGTTCTTTCTGTATCGGCATCACCACGCCTGTTACTCCCCTGCAGGACTACCTGTCGGGTGAAGTGGAGGCGCTCGTAGACGGTAAAATACGCCTTGGACGCCGCGTCAAAGACGCGCCATTGCACATGCCGGAAACGCGCTTTGTGGAGGGAACGGAAACACAGTGGCACGCTTTGGTGCCCATAGACTGTAACCGATTCTGGTGGCACACACCGAAGCGTCCCATGACGCCCAGCTATCCGGATGCGGAACTGGTTTCTTTCCTGAGCCAGTGCCGCGCTGTTGGCGGCGTCGTGACGTTTAATGTCGGCATATCGCAAGAGGGCGCCTTGGGCGCTGAAACCGTCGCGCAGCTGTCCCGTATCACTGAATCACAGAAACGAACGCATTAGCGAGGTCGGAGATTACCCCGAAGGCGTACTTCCAGACAAGTTCGATGCTGTAAATGCCCCGAAACAAATCGCTACTGCTTCTTTTAATACCAACCTATATCCCCTATTGCAGACCGCAGCCCGATACTTATGAAAGACGTATAAAAGAAACAGAACAACATGCAGACCCACACCTCCACCCGCCGTGAATTACTCTGGTTCCCAAATTCCTGTTTGGGAACCTGCTCTCTCTTGAAATTTTTACTGGCGGCAATTGTGCTATCAGGCACGACAACAATAACGAAGGCTCACTCAAATGAGATTGAGTATCCCCTGTCCTTTACAATGCAGGGTAATCCGCTCGTACGGCACATCAGCTCAACCGATCCCGACGTTCACGTTTGGGATGGCGTCGTATGGATGTATTGCTCACAGGATCATCCGAGACAACCGGGCGACTTGGGCGACTGGGATCATATGGATGGATACCATGCTTTTTCCTCGGAGGACCTCGTTAACTGGACCGACCACGGAGAAATCATCCATTCACGAGATCTCGCTTGGGGAAGAGAAGGGTGGATGTTCGCGCCGGGCGCGGCGCGCAAGGATGGAAAGTATTATCTTTACTATCCACACATGGAAAACATATTTATATGGAGAATAGGCGTGGCGGTCGGCGATTCTCCGGCTGGCCCCTTTAAGGACATCGGTAGCCCGATTCAAGGCATCACGGGCATTGACCCGAAAATCTTTATTGATGATGATGGGCAGGCCTATATTTACAACAATACGGCACAGGTGGCCAGGCTCAAGCCCAACATGGTCGAACTGGCGGAAAGGCCCCGACCGATAGACTACGCGCCGCCCAACGTCAAAACGAACAAGACCCAGCGTTTCCTTGAAGCCTCCTTCATGCATAAATACAATGGAAAGTACTATTACTCTTACACCAACTATAAGAACAAAGAACACCAGGGCTTTTACGCCATCGGGGACAGCCCCTACGGTCCTTTCGAGTGGAAAGGGGCTTTTGCCCCCAGCCCGGAGGGCGCCCAGTTCCATCATTCCCTGGTCGAGTTCAAAGGGCAATGGTACTGCTTCTATCACATCAATACGTCGGAGGAGTTGCGCAACAAGCTGGGATTGGATTGGAATGGGTTTCGCCGCATCGCGTGTTTCGACCGTCTCTATTACAACGATGACGGGACGATAAAGATGCTGAGTTACACCAGGGAATGACCCGGGTCCGGTAGAAAATCGGCAGCTGGTCAGGCCCCAAGCATGGCATGGAAAGGACTATATAATGGCTGAACAAGAATATGCAGTAATGCCCGTTCCGGCGGATCTGATTATTCATGACGGCCGGGTGATTGACCCGGAGACCGGGCGGGATGAAATCGCGGCTGTGGCCATCAAGGACGGCATCATCCAGAAGATTACGCCCGGCCCCGGTGTACCGCCCGGCGAGGCGCGGCAAACGATTGATGCCGCAGGAAACGTGGTCTCCCCCGGGTTTATCAACACCCATACCCACGAAGCAACAGCAGCGGACGTGGAAGCGAACATCAAGTCCCCGTCCAACCTTTACGTCTTTGACGGTGTTACCTTCTGGCTTGGGGGCAACTGCGGCATGTCGCCGACCGGTATCCGGGTGGATGCGGGCGATGGTAATGTTATTCAGTCCGGGAACCCGGACAAGCCCCTGCCGGAATTCCTGGATGAACTGGAGAGAATCCCGCTCTACAATCATTTCGCGACCCTGAGCGGTAACATTACGCTCCGTTCCCGCATGGGAATCAAACATATGCAGAAGGAGAATGACGAACAGATTGAAAAGATGAAGGCGCTGCTTGCCGATGAACTGGAAGCCGGATCTTTTGGCCTGTCCATCGGCGCCATGTACGACATGGGCGCAACCACAAAAGCGTTGACCGAATTGGCGAAGGTCAGCCGCGCACACGGCGGCATGGCGGCCATCCACACTCGCTACCCCACCTTCAATCTGAAACACCTGCTCTTCGGGATGAACCTGGTGGTCCCCAAACGGGCCATTCGTGAACCCATAGACATCTGCCGTGAAACAGGCGTTCCCTTTGTTATCTCCCACATTACCGATATGAGCCAGGCCGGTTCCACGGCCTGGGTGATGGAGGCTATTGACAATGCCGTGCGGGAAGGGCTTCCCGTGGCCGGAGATATTTTGGGAGCGGATTTCCTGATCAATGATTTCTACATTCTGACCTTCAAGGGGAAGATTCCGGTGCCGCTGCTGATGAAGGTCGGCAACTATTCAGTCGATCAGTTTTATGCCGCCCAAGATTACGCCATTGACGGTGAGGTGGTGATAAAGCAATTCGAGCAATGCACCCGGGACAAAGCGGAATTCCTCCGAAAGAACGTTCACCGCGTTGACCGCGAAGGATCCGGCCTCTGGGACATGCCCATTTTTTGCCGCCTGATTCCGCCGGAGGACACCATGCTGGCACTGCAATACCCATGGGTATTTGTCGGCAATGACTCCATCGGCCCGGCGATAGATATTGAAACCGGAGCGCCTGCCCAGTTATGCCCCCGGGGACTTGCCACCTTTTCGCGCCTTTTCGGACACTGGGTTCGGGAGCAAGGCGCGTTATCCTTGCAGCAAGCGATTTTCAAAGCCAGCACCGCCCCGGCACTCTGGCTGGGCCTGGAAAAGAAAGGCCGCATTCAGGAAGGCTGTGACGCGGACATCGTTATTTTCGACCCAGACACCATCATTGACCGCGCCGGATGGGTGGATGGCACGATAAATCAAAAGCCGGACGGCATTAGTCACGTGATTGTAAGCGGTGAAGTCGTGGTGGAAAACAACCACCTGACCGGCACCACTCCGGGGCGGCTCATCCGCCGTACCTGGACCATTCCGGGAAACACCAGTGATGTTGTCTCCCTGTTCCAAGAGAGGCTTGCTTTGCAAGCCTGAATGAGAGCCAAGGCGCACTGTTAAAGTACAGTTTCCCGGCATTACCTATCCTCTTCATTGTGTGGTATAACCCCCTATACTATTCCTGAAACTGCACATGCCTTGAATTCGAGGAGGCATGGCGAAAGCACAGCGCAACATAGACTGGAAAATGCCAAGTGGTCGAACGTTTCACCCTCAGCGATGCCGGGATACGTTGGGACATTGAAATTCTGGGGAAAGATGCTCCTTGGAGCACGGCCAGCAATACGCAACTGACATGGAAGAATGCGGATGACCTCACCTGGTGGATCGCCTGGGGGGATCCCCGTCCTGACGCGCCACACGGCAACCCCAGCGCTACACGTCAGAAGAATGAGTGGTGGCGGCGGGTTCCGACTTTGACGACTATGACGAAACAGCGAAGGCATTATTAGCCCCCCTTATATGGAAGAACAGACCGCAAAGTTCCTTTTCGGCAACGGAGAACGGTTGTTGCGGCTGGGATGAGGGAAACAGTAAAACAATAACCGTTTTATTCCTTACCCAATATGGCAATCGGTATTTACCGTACAAGTCGTTTAGATATTTTCAGTGAAGGCCGTCTCGCTTCCGGTGCCGACACTGGTATTTTGATAAGTCTCACCATACTTTGCTAACCTGCCTTATCGTTAAATCCGGTTCAGGACAAAACGAAATTCTAGGGCTGTTACCAAGTTCACACGTCAAGACAGGTTTAACCGGCCCTCATTGATTGACAAGGAAAGGGACGCTTCTATGAGAACCACTTCAGAACTCTCACGCAGATCCTTGCTTCAGATTGCCGGCGCCGGTGCGTTGGGGATGGCACTGGGAACGCATGCCGGGGCGCAAAACACCTCCCGCCCGCCAAATATCGTATTTATTCTTGCCGACGACCTGGGCTGGGCAGACCTTGGCTGCTACGGCAACACCTATCACGAGACTCTCAACCTGGACCGTCTGGCCGCGCAGGGCGTGCGCTTTACCGATGCGTACGCCGCCTGTCCGGTCTGTTCGCCGACGCGGGCGAGCATTATGTCAGGCCAGTATCCCGCGCACGTCGGCGTCACTGATTTTATTTCCGGGCACTGGCGTCCTTATGCGAGGCTGCGCGTGCCGCGCAACCGCACTCAGTATCTCCCGCTCGAAATTGACACGGTCGCGGAAGCGCTCGAATCCGCGGGCTATATCTCCGGCCATTTCGGCAAATGGCACCTGGGCGGCCGAGCGTATTTCCCGGACCAGCAAGGTTTTAACGACATGGTTGTTTCCGAAGGCTGGGGCCACTTCGGGAACAAGAGCACACCCGATCAGAAGTGGGACGAGCAGAACTATCTCTCCGAGGTGCTCACCGATAAAGCAGTGGGCTTTATGGAGAAAAACAAAGAGAAACCTTTTTTCCTGAACCTCTGTCATTTTGCGGTTCATATCCCCCTTGAAGCCCGGGAAGAACTCATCGAAAAGTACAAGACGAAACAGGGTCCCGAAGGCCGCATCAATAACCCCATCTACGCGGCGATGGTCGAGCATGTGGACCAGAGCGTGGGGCGCGTGCTCGATAAACTGGACGAATTGGGTCTCACTGACAACACCCTCGTCGTGTTTTTCTCCGACAACGGAGGGTTACACATTCGTTTCGACGGTGTCGGGGAGGAATACGTTTCCACGCAAAAACCGCTGCGCGGTGAAAAGGGCACGCTCTATGAGGGCGGCATTCGCGTACCGCTCATCATGCGGTGGCCCGGGAACATGAACGGCGGCACAACCTGCACGACGCCGGTAACAAGCCTGGACTTCTTCCCGACCTTCCTCGCCGCCAGCGGCTCGAAACCACCCACTCAGTCTCTCGACGGCGTGAATCTGTCGCCCCTCCTCTCTGGCGGCGCGGTGGACCGCGACGCCGTCTACTGGCACTACCCGCACTATCATCACTGCGCTCCCTCGGGCGCCATCCGCAAGGGTGACTGGAAGCTGATTGAATATTACGAAGACGGGCGGCTGGAACTATTCAATCTCACGCGTGACCCCGGGGAGCATCATGACCTCGCTTCCATCTTCCCCGACCGCGCCACCGCCCTGCGCGACCAACTCGCCGCCTGGCGCAGCACGGTCAACGCCGCCATGCCGACCCGCAATCCCGACTTCGATCCCGCCCGCCAATACGAGTGGGGCAAATATGAGGGGCCGGAAGGTTAAGCGAAGTCTGTATTGACCGTATTGACCACATTGACCTTACTGACGAATAAAATGTCAATACGGTCAATCAGGTCAATAAAGTCCGAAAGGAAAGTTCATGGCAGACCTGTTCGATAAACGCGGCGGGTTCCGCAAACTGCACACCTTCACACTGGCCACCATTATCCAGTTGGAAACGCTGAAGTTCTGCCGCCGCTTCCTTACCCAGGACCCCCGCGAGGCCGGCGCCAAGTTCTATGATCCAAAAGGCCGTCAATACGACCAGATGACCCAGGCTGCACGCAGTGGACGGCAGAACATCATCGAAGGCTCCGAGCGTTCGGCTACTTCGAAAGATACCGAAATGAAACTCACGGACGTGGCACGGGGCAGTTTGAGTGAACTCCGCGGCGACTATGAAATCTGGATTCTTGACAATGACCAGTTGCCGTGGTCGATCCATTCTCCCGAGGCACAGGCCATAAACGCCGTCTCGCTGGATCCGGCCACCTTTACTGACGACATGGTCCACGAGTCCGCCAAACATGCGCTCGAACAACGCAAGAAATATGCGCGCTGGCTTGACAACGACGACCCTTTGACCGTTGCCAACGCCATGCTGATTATTATTGGCCGCGTGCTGAACATGCTTAAAAGTCAGATTGCGGCGCAGGGCGCGGCCTTTGAAGAAAATGGCGGGTTCAGCGAGCGACTGACCGCCAAGCGCATCGAGGCCCGCGAAAAGCAGCGGGAATCTTCGCCCGAATGCCCGCAGTGTGGCCTCCCCATGCGCCGGCGGAAGTCGGCCAAAGGTGAATTTTGGGGATGTTCAGCGTTTCCCGACTGCAAGGGCATTCGGCCGATCTAGATGCCAGCAGGGACTTTATTGACCTTATTGACCTTACTGACGAATGAAATGTCAATCCGGTCAATGAGGTCAGAAAGAAATTAGGCGCTCCGCGCTGCAGGGCGCGCGACTGCAGCTGTAGTTGACAAAACAAACGAAAGACAGGCACACATCATGTTTGACACGAAGACAGGTAATATTGTTGTTTCACGCTTCCTTAAGACCATTCTTGTCGCCTTGGCGGCCTGCATGCCCCTGGGGGCCGAACCTTTTCCGCCGGGAAAGGGGATTGCCTCTAACAGCACAGAAGAGAAAGAACCAAGCGCAACCGCAACACATGCCGAGAAGCCAGAACTCATCGTGAACCAAAAAGAAGACGGCTATCGCGGCATCTGGTATTACAACCAGCCCTCAAACGATGAATATGTGTACAAATACAGCGGCGGCCTCGGCACCTACTGCGCCAAGCATATTCCCCATGCCTGGTACTGTAAAGAGGTCAACAAGACCTTCTTCACCTACGGCGGCACACGGAAGGACTCCAACACCGCCCTCGTCCACATGGTATCGTACTTTGACCATGCGACGGGCCAGGTCCCCCGGCCGACTTTTTTGCTCGACAAGCAGACGAGTGACGCCCACGATAACCCCGTGATCAACGTAGACGATAAAGGCTGCCTCTGGATCTTCTCAAGCAGTCACGGGACCGGCCGGCCTTCCTACATCTCCCGCAGCAAGGAGCCCTATTCCATCGACGCGTTCCAACTCATGTGGACCGGCAACTTCTCCTATCCCCAGCCGTGGCACTTCCCCGGCAAGGGCTTCCTGTTTCTCCACACCTTCTACACACAGGGTCGCACCCTGGCCATGTGGACCAGCCCGGACGGGGTCAACTGGACCGAGCGGCGGCTCCTGTCGCGCATTGCCCAGGGCCACTATCAAATCAGCCGCCCCTTCGGGCAGGAGAAGGTCGGCACCGCGTTCAACTACCACCCTGCCGAAAAAGGCCTCAACTGGCGCACCAACCTCTATTACATGGAATCATACGATCTTGGCGCGACGTGGCAGAACGTCCAGGGCGAGCCCCTGGAGCCCATGCTTACGGCGGTCGACAACCCGGCCCTTGTCCATGACTACGAGCAGGAAAAACTCAATGTGTACATGAAAGACATCACCTACGACGTCAAGGGCAATCCCGTCATCCTGTACGTAACCAGCAAGGGTTACGAATCCGGGCCCGAAAACATGCCGCGCACCTGGACTACAGCCCGGTGGACAGGTTCAGCGTGGGATCTACAAGGCGGCGATATCGTCTCGGACAACAACTACGACACGGGATCGATTTACATTGAGGGCGCGGATGCCTGGCGGATCATCGGTCCTACCGAAGTCGGCCCGCAACCCTATAACCCCGGCGGGGAAGTGGCTATGTGGGTCAGCCACAATCATGGTAAGAACTGGAACATGGTACGCAAAATGACCCAAAACAGTGACTACAATCACACCTACGTCCGCCGCCCGGTCAACGCCCACCCGGACTTCTATGCCTTTTGGGCCGACGGCCACGGACGCCAGCCCTCGGACTCGCGCCTTTACTTCTGTAACCAAGGCGGTGACGTGTTCCGCCTGCCGACCACCATGAGCGAAGGCTTCGCCAAACCCGAGAAGGTCAACTGAATCTTACCGGGGGCCGGTTTGATACCGACCGTCCCCGGTTAGACCGCCGATCTGAACGCCGCGCGACTTTTGAACAAAGTTTTTTTGACCGGATTGACCTTGTTGACGTGCATGTTGCCAAGGGACACCTGTATTCGTCAGTAAGGTCAATAAGGTCAAGCGTATCGTTACTCCACTGCGAACACCGCGCATAAATCTGTATTCCAAGATTCTTTACCGGGGCTTTTAACGATGTGCTTTTTTTGCGCTCTTCAGAATCTTTGTGGATAATGCAGGCCTGAGTTTCCGGTGCGTCTGCCGTTCAAGGCGCAACTACCCGTATGGAGGTACATTCATGATCGCCTTTACGAAACCCATCCTGTTCGTCCTCATCGCTTTCGTTATTGCCCTGTACCCCGCTGCTGCGGATTTTCAACGCTTGTCCTATAACCACCCAGACCTTATTGTGGATTTGGGCGTGGGTCTATGGGTATGGCCGGTTCCCCTGGATTATGATGGCGACGGTGATATGGACCTGCTGGCGTCCTGTCCGGATCAACCCTTTAACGGCATTAATTTCTTTGAGAATCCGGGTTCGGGTGATACGATGCCGGTTTTCAAGGCCGGGGTGCGCCTGGCCGATGGGGCCCGTTACCTCCATGTCTCCTATGTCAAGGGCAAACCACGACTTCTGGTGCCGGGCAGGGAGTACGTTGATTTCCGTGCAAACGAATTCAAACGGCTGGAGAAAATCTATCCCACCAGCGAAATCCATCCCGGAAGCACCCGGGCAAATGATTGGTATTATGTGGACTATGACGGCGATGGGGATCAGGACCTGATCGTCGGGGTTGGTGTCTGGGAGACCTACGGCTGGGACAATGCCTATGACAGCAACGGCACGTGGCAGAACGACCGCTTGCACGGGTACGTGTATCTATTGGAAAACACCGGGACGGATGAGAACCCGGACTATGCAGAAAAGCGACGTATTCAGGCAGGAAATGGCGATGTAGATGTTTACGGTTGGCCGTCCCCTAACTTTGCCGACTTCGACGGTGATGGCGACCTGGACCTGCTATGCGGCGAGTTCCTGGATGGCTTCACCTATTTTGAAAATATCGGCTCCCGCACTAAACCTGAATACCGTGCCGGGACACCGCTGGTTCATAACGGTGAACGGCTGCACATGGATTTACAGATGATTGTTCCCACTGCCGTAGACTGGGATAAGGACGGTGATGTTGACTTGATCGTAGGGCAGGAAGATGGACGCATCGCCTTTGTGGAACATACCGGCGAAATCGTCGACGGTGTCCCCCACTTCCTGCCTCCCTTATTTTTCAAACAGCAGGCAAAGTACCTGAAATTCGGTGCGTGCTCCACGCCAGTGGGGGTGGATTGGGATGCCGACGGCGACGAGGATATCCTCTGCGGCAATACGGCTGGCCATATCGCCTTTTTCGAGCATCTCGGCGGCACCCCCTTGCCCAAGTGGGCGGCGCCGCAACTGCTGGAAGCAGCCGGGAAGACGATTCGTATTATGGCAGGACCGAACGGTTCCATCCAGGGCCCCTGCGAAGCCAAATGGGGCTATTCCACGCCTTCCGTGGCCGACTGGGACCATGACGGGCTGCCCGACTTGCTTATGAACAACATCTGGGGAAAGATTTTGTGGTATCGCAATGTGGGAACGCCGGAAAAGGCGAAACTGGAGGACGCCCGTGCCATAGAGGCGCAATGGCCCGGTGAAACCCCCAAACCAAAATGGACCTGGTGGGAGCCCGAAGGCAACGCCCTTGTCACCCAGTGGCGCACCACGCCGGTAGCGGTGGATTTCACCGGAGACGGCCTGAACGACCTGGTCATGCTTGATACGGAAGGCTACCTCTGTCTATACGAACGGCAAAAATCGGGTAATGGATTGGTGCTGTTGCCGCCCCAACGCATTTTTGTAGATGAAGACGACAGGCCCATCCAGTTAAATCCCAAAAGCGTAGGCAGCAGCGGACGGCGCAAGATGGCCGTGGCTGATTGGGACGGTGACGGCAGACTGGATATTTTTGTGGACTCGAAAAATGCCGACTGGTGGCGCAACTGCGAAACGCGAAACGGCAATATCGTACTGAAACAGGTGGGCACCCTGGGAGAGACTGTCCTCGCGCGGCATTCCACCAGCCCTACGTTCGTGGATTGGAACAAGGACGCGATACCTGATCTGCTGCTGGGTGCGGAAGACGGGCATCTATACTTCCTTTCCCATGAAGATGCAAAAACCTTTACCGCAGTGGACACAACGGCACGGCCAGCGCAAGAAACGCCCAAAGAAGGGTTGCTGGCGCAACCGGGCGTTGTAAGCGGAACCTTCATTTTCACGAAAGCGCCATTCCGGGAATGTCACGCTTCCACCATTGCGGAAACCACTGCCGGATTGATCGCCGCCTGGTTTGGCGGCACGGAAGAAGCGGAACAGGATGTGAGCATCTGGGCAAGCCGCAACAAGGGCGACGGTTGGGAACCCCCGGTAGAGGTTGCCAACGGCATACAGGAGAATGGCGAACGGGTACCCTGCTGGAATCCGGTGCTGTTTCAACCAAAAGACGCGCCACTTATGCTTTTCTATAAGGCAGGCCCCGATGAAACGGAATGGTGGGGCATGGTCGTTCTTTCCTATGACGGCGGCCGTACCTGGCAAAAGCCGCAACGACTGCCCGACGGCATCCTGGGCCCCATCAAGAACAAGCCCGTGCAGCTGAACGACGGCACCATCCTGAGTCCTTCAAGTGTGGAGTATTTCAAAAACCCACCCAGCACCGATGAAGAAGTATGGCAAATCCATATTGAACGTTCTACCGACGGCGGGTTGACCTGGGAAAAGAGCAACCCTCTGAACGACGGTACAACCTATAACGTGATACAGCCCTCCGTGCTCGTCTATCCCAATGGCCGGCTGCAACTCTTGTGCCGTTCCATGAACGGGTATATCATCGAGACCTGGTCGGAAGACCTCGGCCGGACCTGGTCGCCCCTGGAGCCGACCTCGCTGCCCAACCCGGATGCCGGTACAGACGCCCTCGTCCTCGCCGACGGTCGTGCATTGCTGGTTTATAACCACACGAAATCCGGGCGGCACAAGCTCAACGTGGCATTATCTCAAGACGGGGAAACCTGGGAACAGGCGCTGGTATTGGAAAACCATCTGGGTGAATTCTCCTACCCCGCTGTAATCCAGACGGACGACGGCCTTGTGCACATTACGTATACCTGGAAACGGGAGCGCATCAAGCATGTCGTTATTGACCCCGGGGTATTCTGAGGTATACAACAGCCACCAGGTAAAGGGTACGGGGCTTTGCGGACCGCATTGACCGTGTTGACTTTACTGACAAGTACACGCCTACCCTGGCAACATGCATGTCAATAAGGTCAATACGGTCAATGCAGTCCCGATGCCACCGGACCCGGATTATGGCGGGAATTCTGGGGACGCTTTACTCAATTAAGTTTTTCGGATATGGAATTAAGTTGTACCCATTATCAAGCGTAATTGAATAAGGTGCTTGTCCTTGTTGAAAATCCATCTGGCAGGGATTTACACGTGTCTTAATCTAAATCTTACAGCAGCAGAAGAGGAATCTGTCCGAAGTTTTGAGGCGTGAAGTCTATCTTCGATTTGCACTTGAGGAGTGCCAAGGATGGACGGATATACCAGCCCCTTCTTGCGTTGGTGGAAACAGAGAGAAATGGACACGAGGTATAAAGTAAATGGGTCAGGCGATGACACAGTCATAGCGATGGTAAAGTGCACCAACCCGGGGGATAGATACTACGTTTCCTTGGTCACGTATTTAACCCAACTTCCGCCGTCGAATTAATTATGCCTTTTCGCATCCACAATACGTACACCATTCACTTTGTGATGTAATGAAATATACGGTCCCCGTAAGTCGGCATGTTTGAAATAATCAGAGCCGGTCCAATACCAATTCAACCGGTCATGGCCGATAGAGGCGCTCCATGAAGATGGGGTCTTCCGCAAGGTCTGGCTGAATCACCAGTTGCGGTTCCGCCAGCAGGGTTTCGGCAAAGGCGTCGGCATCGGCCGATCCCCCGATGGCTTCCGAAGGCATCCAGGCCAGGTCGAAGCGGAACTCGAAGATGCCGTGGCTGTCAGCAACGAAGTTGGTCATCCACGTATTGTCAAAGACCAGCGCATAGGCACGATTAGGGTGCTCAGGCGTCTCTTGCAGGTGTACCAGCGGCTGGGGCCCACCGAAACTGACCAATGGGGCGTCTCGCGTGATCCACAGCCAGTGCCCCTGGGGCGTTGCATACGCCGCCCAACTGTCAATGGCCAGGTAGTCGCGGCAGGTATTGGGCAACTGGTCCACAAAGGCCGTGAAAGGAAGCCCGCCGCAGGAGACCGTGGGCAGCGTGTCTCCGGTGGGCAGGGTGCACCCGATATAGAACCATTCTGGCAGTTCTGAAGACAGCCGATAGAGTCTGACGGTCAGCGTGGCGCGCGGTTCGCGCCTGTAAATCTCCAGGGTGCGCGTCATCCACTTGAGCCGGGGATGCTGCATGGCCTGGGTGTACACCACCGTATTCGGATTTTCTTCCACGTCAGCGGGGCTCGCGGGTGTGGCGGTGCTGGTCTGGAGCGCCGCGCTGCGCCGCGATGCGTCCCGCGCCTGCAGGATTTCGTTGTACTTCCAGCGTCCGCCCGGTTCCTTCCATTCCACCGCGACAAAATCGCCTGGGCTTTCCGTGAACAGCGGGTCGGGTATGCCGGGCCATTCCGCGGAGACAGGCCATCCGCTTTCATTCACGGAAATGGTGCACGCAGACGCGTCCTGCGGAACCGTTGGCCCATCTTCGCAGGGGACCAGGCGGACAATCGAATAAGCGGGAAGCTTCTCCACCCAGAACCGCCGGACTTGTCCGGGCATGTTGTCCGCCACCGTGGCATTGTCCGCCTCCATGGTGAGTTGGCCCTCCTCTTGCGGACCGGTGAACTGGGCATACCCGGCGCGGGATTCCAAGGGGGTAATTCGGCCAGTCCGCGGATCCTTCAGTGCGGCCACTTCCTCGCGCAACGCGGAAGATTTCAACGAAACCCATCCGCTCCAGGGGCGGAACGCGGTATTGATAACATGGTATCCGTACTCCAGCGGATAGACAGTCGAACGGGCGCGTTGCGCCAACAGCACCTTGGACATGGCGAGGGGATGATAAGCCGTGCGGGCCTTTTCGTTGTATTGCGCCCAGGTATCCATGTCATGGGGCAACCCGATGCTGTCCGCGGAACCCCACGTATGTTCATCGAAAAGACAAAGGTCCCGCAAAATCGCATCTGCAGCGGATGCCGTGGCTTTGCCCTTCGCATCGCCCCAAACCGGGCTCAACGCCGCCGACAGAAGGCGTTTTGCCCGGCGGGACGCGGCTACTTCCCGGGGTCCCGAAGCGCAGCCGTTCGCCCACCAGTCGGTGAACTCGCCCTGGTATTCCGGGATGCGATCCACGATATGGGGCTTTACGTCTTCCAGCGCCCGGGTCACAGTGGTCAGGCGCAACGCGGGTTGCAATCCCAAGATGTTCCAGGCGGCAACAAAATCGGACAGGCCCAGGTAAGGCGGGTCATTGTCCATACGCCATTCATTGGTCACCGACAGAGGCAGGGACGGGAAATCGTACCCGCCCGCTTCCAACTCCCTGAGTTTTTGACATAGCCGCTCTTGTGCCGCACGCAGGGCATTCTCATCGGTGGGGTAGAACTCGCCCCGCCGCGGCGGGCGGTACCGGGTGTCCGTGGACTCCGGCACGGGCCCGCGCCGCCACGAATCCTGAAAGAAGTAGTAAAACCCATGCGGATAAGAATCCCCGAGCCAGACAAAGAGACGGCGGCCGTCCGGCATTTTCCACCAGAAGGCCATGGGCACAGGAAAGGGCGCGCTGCCGTTGGTCGCATTAATACCCATGAACAGGTTATGTACATTCCGGTCGAGAAGGGCCATGGCGCCCGCCCGTGGAAAGCCGTTCACATCGTTTTGTATGCCTGTTTTCGGCAGGGCGGCTTCCCACACCTCCTCCGGCAGCCAGCGCATGGTTGTCCGCCATTGGGCCGCGTTGAGCGTGGGCGTCTGGTTCATGGCAAGGGCGGTAATTTCGAGGCGACCGGACTGGATGGCCCGAAGCAGATCCTGCCGCCGTTCCGGACCATTCTTTTTCCACCAGTCATCCACGGTCAGGGCGACCTCCGCCGTCCAGCAGAACCGGGCTTCTTCCGGCGCCTGCTCCGTAGCCAAAACGCCGTCAATGGCAATATCCAGATAACGCACCTGCTGCTCGCGGCATACGGCAGGATGATCGGTGAAGCCGATATCCGTATGGGACATATGTACAAGATCCACGCGCTTAATATGTTCTGGCAATGCAAATTCTTGCGCGGCAATGGCTTCAACAACCACAAGGGAAACACAAGCTGACATAATGCACTTAACCATCCTGTTCATAGACTCCTCCTTTCCAGGGGGCAACACAGTTTCTGTATCAGTTTAATTGCGGGCTTCCAGATACGACAATGCGGTTCACCATAGGTCTCTCCTGCCTACGGGCACTTAATTAAGTACATGTCCTCCGCTGCATAGTGGTTTTAATTTAACACGACCCCACAGTGCGAATCACTCCTTCCCAAATCGCTTGATGGTTGGGACGCTGTCATTACCTCTATCCGATATTTTCTTGTTCACTTTCTTCATATCTGCCTGTTCTCTGTGCATGTATTTGTTATCTAGCAAACATCCCGAGAATTCATGAAACCCGGCTCTACCCGATGGGGTCAAATGCCGTGCTCTCTTTTCAACATCGAGGGAGCACCCCATAGCAACACACAGTAGACCTAAATCCGCACGTAAGAAACCGAATTTCTGGAGTGAAGCCATAAGCATGAAGGTCGTAGGAGCGGCGTCCTGCTGCTTTACATCAAGAAGCCCATGCTGGCCTAAGTTACAATGGAAGCGGCAGAATGCCGTTTCTACAATCCTCGCTATTCTTTACGTGCGGATTCAGGGTGGACGTACTATCTTGATGTCTTGTTTGCTGATTTTTTTTATGCTGTCGGCACAAGCCGTCCAGACCACCGTGCCCGTCCTTCTGGATACGCCCATCTTTAGTCTGCAATTCGCTTCTGACGGGCGCCCCGCTTCTTTCAGAACAAAATCTGGCGGAAAGGAAGGGCTGATTACGAATGATCCAGGCCTCGGGTTCTATCTTTTGTCCCGGGACAATGTTCCCATGCGTTTCGATCACTTGACTTTCCAAGGCGAAAAACTCGTGGCATCCTGCGGCGGCGGACTGCCTAGAGTGACCTTCGGCGTGCACAGGGACAAATCCTATCTTGCGTTCCGTGTGGAACGACTCGAAGGGGTGCCCGCGTCGCCAGAATACTCAATGCATTTCGAGATGAAACTGACCCAGCCCGTGCGTGCTTTCGAACTGGATTACATGACCGAGGCACGGGGCGGCAACGTGGTAAAGGTAGATTGGCGGCATCTCTGGAACCGCAATCCGGAAAACCCCAAAGGCGGCTTTGCCCTTTATCGGCCCAAGGATGAGGCAGACGAAGACGAGATAATCCTACGAATTTGGGTGAACGAAGGGCTGCCCCATCCCCGCGTGTCGGGTGAGTGGGATGTGGCGGCGGCGCGCGCGTGGGTAGAGCGTTGGCTGGCGGAATACAGCGATCAGAGCCGTTTCTACATATCGGCGCGCACGCCCGAGGAGTTGTATGCTGCTGTACCGTATGCGGAGAAAGCCGGCGTGCGTGAAGTATACCTTTTCACCGATACCTGGCGCGGCGGGGACCGTGAACCTTTCTGGGCCATTCGCCAGCTAAACTGGGGTATTAACACGAACGTGTTTCCCCGTGGCGAGGAAGACCTGCGGGCTTTTTCGGACTATCTTCGCGAGCGGGACATGCATCTGAAATTGCATTATGTCAGCGGCGGCATCGGCCTTCGGGATCCGGAGTATGTGGGCAACGCGCCGGATGAACGCCTGGCCTGCTGGGGCCGGGGCCGCCTGGTTGGGGATATCGGGCGCAAAGACACCACCCTGCGCTTTCGTCCCGATCCGGGCGTGGAAATGCCCTTTCGCTTGCCTGCGGCGGACTGGTGGCAGCGCTACACCTGTCCTCCCGCCATTCATAACCTCTTCGATTACAATTTCATGGTCGTGGGGAACGAACTCATCCAAGTGGGCGCCTTTTCAGACACGGACAAGGACGTGTGGACGCTGGAGCAGTGCCAGCGCGGTCAGGGTTCCACACGCCTGTCCGACCATAGGGACGGTGAAGCCATGCGTGGCCTCATCTCCGCCTATGGCCAGCAGCTGGTGCCGGAGAACGATTCCAGCCTGCTTGAAGAAGTAGCCCGAAATTTTGCGGGTATGCTCAATCGGTGCGGCATTGTCCACACGGAATATGACGGCGCCGAAGTTCACACCTATAACGGCCGCTCGTGGGGATTTCACAAGTTTGCCTCGCTGGTGTACAGCCACCTGGACCATCCGGTGACGGCCTACACAAGCGGCGGCTGGGCACCGCCCTGCGCCATCGAATACCGGCTGAACACAACCCAGTACGCGTTGCGTGAACGGCAGAAGGGCATCGTCGCCATTTTACTGGACCAGCCCTTCCGCCCGGCCAGCAACATGCTCGACGCCCACTGGGGCATGAGCCAAATGTGCGCCCACGGCTTCACCATTTACCAAATCGCGAAACCGGAGCCGCTCTTCGGAGTCAACATCAAAGCCCTGCAATCGCACGGCCAGACAGACCATATCCTCGAGACGGCGCGGAACTGGAAACGGGTCAACCAGATCATCGCCCCCGAACAGCGCGAACAAATACGCAAAACCATGTTTCATGAGGAAGACCTGCTGGGGCAGGCAGGAAGCCACGAACAGTCCGAACTGGTCCATGTCCTCTCCAAGGGGTCGGGGCAATGGGAGATTTTTCCCACCAAGGTGCTCACGCGGCCGGGCAATGAAGACATACGATGGCAGGACGGCCAGGAGCACGGCGCCATCTCGCCGCGTCAATTCCTGAAACCCGGTGAAACGCTCCGTCTGCGCAATCCCTTTCAACCGCAAGCCACCTCCATCGTCCTGCGCGTGCTCTGGGCCTTCGATCCGGCGGACCAGGCCGCTGCCGCCGAAAGGGGAAGCGACACAGATGTCAGGGCCGCCGACAGCGCCTTCGACTATGCCAAAATGATTTCAACCGCCGGCGCCGCATCTGCCTCGGGCAATGTGCTGCTGCAACCCTCCCCGGAAGAAATCAGAAATCTCCGGGATACACGCGTCACGGGTGATGCCACCGTACTCACTATTGAAGCCGACAACCCCTTTGATCAACCGGCCGTAAACGAAGACACACTGCCCGAATGGAGCCGAACCCTCAACATGACGCAACGGCGCGGCATCGGCATGTGGGTCACCGGCGACGGCAGCGGCGCGGTGCTGACCTTACAGATTCCCGGAGGCGATTATGTCGTGCCCTTGACCTTCACCGACCGGCGTTATATCGAGATTCCCAATGCCCAGGCTGCCTGGGCGTCGAGCCACTGGGGGTGGCGCATGGGCAGTAAGCGAACGTATTACGAGCAGGTCAACTGGCTCAAACTGGGCTTTGGCATCCTCCCTCCGCGCACGAAGGCGCGGGCGTCCGTGGAAGGCCTGACCGCCCTCCAGGAAATTCCCACGGAACTGCGCAACCCGGTACTACAGGCAGGCGACACGGCGTTGAAAGTGCAGGGAACCCTTGCCAGCGGGCAGTATGTGACCTGGGAGGGCGGCCTGACCGCCACGATATGCGACGCCAACTGGAACCAGGTGGCGGAACTGCCTGTAACTACTGAAGGCTTTATGGTTCCCACGGGCGAATTCGATTTCCAAATTACCGCAGATGATGGGGCTGCCCTGCCCTGGCTGGAACTGCAGGTAATGACGCGGGATGCACCGATTGTGGTTCCTGACCCAGAACAGTGAAGAAGAAGAAAGGATTGGGAATGTTCCAACATTCGAGCACCGCCAGGAAATATGCGATACCCGGGCTGCTATTCTTTTTAATATTCGGGTATTTCCTGCCGCTGTATGCAGCAACCTGTCCCGCCTATGATGCTCTTGTCGGCGGCCCGCAGCAAATTCGGTTTCTGCCCGGACAGAAGGGCATTGTTTTTTCCATGTATGGCGCGCCGGGCGAACTGGACACGTTTCGCGAACTGGTTGAGGTCATGCGCAAGGAAGGACTCGGGAATGGGTTCGATCCCGTTCCCGGGGCCGTATCCTTCAGTGCAGCCCGTCATCAACTATATCGCCGAGATTGGCTGGCCCCTGGTCGCGTATCCAGGCGGTGACAGGCAGATCAAGTAAGGCCGGGGCCCGCTGGGGAAAGAGAACGCGGTGGTGTTGAAAGTCATGGAACGCGCGGGCGTCTTCAGCGCGGTGCAACTGGGCGAATGGGGCTATTATTTCCATAACCGCTCCCATGATGAGTACTGGTGGCGCGATGTTTTTGGGAAGGACTTCGACGCATATAAGCACCTCATGAAGCAGAAGGACCTGGCGGGTTATGACCGCCGTCCAGAAACCAAGCGCGAATGCTATGAAGTGCTCAAGGACTACTTCACGAGCAAGAGCGGCGATATGCTGGACCGCGTGATGAGCGTTACGGGCCATTCGCACTATGAGGCCTACGCGGGGGAATGGGGTGCGCGCTGCATTGGCCTCGAACTGGGCGAGAATATCGCTTTCACCCAATCCAAACTGGCCTTTGCCCGGGGCGCGTCGCGGCTTGGGCATATCGAAGTTCTCAAAAGCTGGATCAACCCCGATACGGGCCGTTCTGCCGCCCTATCCAATGAGGTCCTCGCGCGCCTTTGCCGTGATCTTTTGCCCATCAACGTGACCGGCGATGCCATTCAGTACCAGGTCAACAAGACGCCTGTAGGATGGGTAGTGGAACTGGTAAACAACCTGGGCGTGGTGAAACATAAAGATCAACCGGCGGTGACGGAGCCGACGGCCATTGCCCGCGTCACGTTGAATCCGCGCGTCAAGTGCTCGGCCATTCGCGCGTGGCGGTCGGGACGAACCTACGAGACAACGGGTCCCGTTTTGACGGACAACGGCCCCGGTGCCACGGAGTTTGTCGAGTTCATCCTTGTGGAATGATTCTATGTCACGATGCGAGCGTTTCCTGGGCTCGTTGGACTCTTTACGACATTGTATTTCGCAACGCACTTGCTCTTGACAGTATATCCGCCGCTGGCGGATTGCACTTCCTCTTTTTTGTTCTGTATTCGGGTTGATGATGCAGAGTTTGCGAAATGCGATTTCGCCGACAAGTGCATTCTTAAGTACAACTTGGGAACGAGAGACGGGGGAGAACGGGAGGTGCCTTGCTCTTGGGTGTGATACCCCGGCACCTTTTCTTGTATTCAGTTCAGCGAAGACTTGCAGACAGTTGAAAACGTTCCGCTTCATCCGGGCTGCAATCATGAACCCGTTTATCTGCATGGTGTCATGAGACACTCGGATATTCCCCGGTTGCACCCATCATGGTGGGCGGTTTCTACCTGATTATGCGACAATATCAAGCACATTTTTTATGAAAGGGTGTATCATGCGATTCTACGTCCCACTGCTGGCAATAACCGTATTCCCAATGTTGATCGGCTTGTTATCAGCGCAAGCCGGCCCGACCATCACGGTGGAGAACATCCGGACAGCGCCGGGCGAAGTCCGGGCAACTGAAAACAGTACATCCGCATCCATTTCTCTGGACCGCACCTGGGAAGGCCCGGTATGTATTTCAAGGCTGACCAACAGGGGCAATGAGCCCGTGCGCATCCGTGAAGTGGTCTTGTTCCACGTTGCCCATTCGCTGCCGCCGGACACCGTTTTTTATGGCGAGGGATTTACCATGCTTTCCCAGACAGCGGGCACGCTGGGGCAGCCGGTTGATGTCGGCGGCTATACGGATCGCGGCCATTACAGGATTCCCCAGCCGGACGACGCTGCGACGGTTTACGGCATGATGGTTCTGTCTCCGGAACAAGACGGGGATATCGTGCTTGGGTTCACTTCCTGTAACCGGTTTGTCGGCAAGTTCCATGTACGGTCCGATTCCATTGAAGCCGTTCTGGACACTGAAAATCTCCCACTGGCGCCGGGCGCTTCCTGGGAACTGGAGCGCTTCTGGGCGGGTATCGGCGGCCATTATGAAACACTGCTGGAGGAGTTCGCCGGGCACATTGCCTCGAACCATCCGCCTCTGTTCAAGCCACCGGTTCCGGCGGGATGGTGCTCCTGGTATTGCTTCGGGCCGAACGTCACCACCCGCAAAGTGGAACGCAACCTCAACTATATTGCCGAAACCCTTCCCGAACTGAACTATGTGCAGATAGACGACGGTTATCAGGCGGCCATGGGCGACTGGCTGGACACGGGCAAGGCCTTTGGCGGCGGCATCCGCGAGGTCATCCGGCAGATACGGGAAACGGGACGGGAACCGGCCATCTGGGTCGCCCCGTTCATCGCGGAGGAGGCATCCAAAGTCTTCCGGGAACACCCGGACTGGTTCATCATGGACGCCGGGGGCCGCCCCCTGCCCTCCGATGCGGTTACCTTCGGCGGGTGGCGCAATGGCCCCTGGTATGCCCTTGACGGCACCGTGCCCGAAGCGCAACAGTACCTGGAATCCGTGTTCCGAACCATGCGCCAGGAATGGGGATGCAGTTACTTCAAACTGGACGCCAATTTCTGGGGCGCCATGCACGGCGGCCGGTTTCACGACCCCGAAGCAACGCGCGTGGAAGCGTACCGCCGGGGCATGGCGGCCGTGTTGCGCGGCGCCGGTGACGGATTCCTCCTGGGATGCAACCATCCGATGTGGCCCTCGCTGGGGCTGATACACGGGTCCCGCTCTTCCGGAGACACCGAACGGCGCAGGGAGACCATGGAACACATCACGCGGGAGACGTTCCACCGCAATTGGCAAAATGGCCGGCTTTGGTGGAACGACCCTGACTGCGTCCTGTTGACCGGCGGACTCGCCGACCATGAATTCATGTTTCATGCCGCGGCGATTTACGCCTCGGGCGGCATGGTGCTGTCCGGTGACGACCTGCCCCGCATTTCTCAGGAGCGGCTGCAGGTGCTCCGCAGGCTGGTCCCGCCCACGGGCGTTGCCGCCCGGTTCGAGGACCATTCGTTTCAAATCGGACGGATAATGTTGCCGGACCGTGAAGTAATGTGCATCTTCAACTGGACGGACGAGCCGCAGAGCGTTTCTGTACCCGTCGGCACAGCCCGCAGCATCACCGATTTCTGGTCCGGGGAAGCATTGCCAAGCAGGGAAGGTCTGGTCGAACTCAGGGACTTGCCGCCCCATACCGCCCGGCTATTATCCTGTGCACGGGAACAATAGTTATCGCGATGGTCATGCGCGGTTCGCGGGCTATGAAAGTCGCATCTACCCTCACCGAATGCAAACAGTGTCACAGGAACTGAAATTGTACTGGCGGGTAACATACTGCCCGGGGACCGGTGGAACGTGGATATGCGGAAACTATTATTCTTCCTTGGCGGTATCCAGGGGCAGTTCTTTCCAGAGGCCGTCTTTGCCGATGTAGAGAATGCCCATGTCGCGCCAGAAATTGAGGCGGGCGAGGGTGTGCGCTATCAGGGCTGAGGTAAGACTGTTCTGGGATTGAATCAAATCCTCCTGGGCGTCCACCTGGTCCTGGGCGGTGGCGAGGCCGAGTTCGGAGAGGAGTTGCTGTTCTTCCACGCGGCGCTCGCTCAGTTTGACGCTTTCGAGGGCGACCCGGTAGTTGTTTTGGGCCTGTTCCAGGTTGCGCCAGGCGCCGCGCACTTCGAGCTTGATATTGTCTTCCGCGAGGGTGCTGTTGCGCAGAGTGCGCTCCAGGTCGATCAGGGCAGCACGGTAGGCATTGCGTTCCTGCTTCTTGTCCAGGGCGGGGTCAAGGTCCAGGCCGATGTTCCAGTCCATACGGTTGAAGTCCAGGTCGGCGGGATTGTTTTCTTCCGTGCTGCCTACCAGGGCGTCGGCAACGATGTCCAATCCCGGCTTAAGCGCGTTGGCGGCGACCCGCACGCGCCGCCGGGCGTCGTCCACGCGGTCTTTCTCGTTGTATAAGTCGAGGCGCGACACCAACGCCACCTGGGTGGCATCTTCGAGCGCCACCGAGGGATGGTTCAGCCCCCGGGTGCGCAGGCGCTCCATCTCGCGGTTATCCAGAACGATGGGCGTATCGGTGGACAGGCCGAGGAGGATTTTGAATTCGTCCAGTTCTTCCTGGTAGCGGCGCGCGGCGTTGACATATTCATTTTCGTTGTTCAACCGGAACTGTTCCATGCGCCCGAGTTCCGCCTGGGTGCGCAACCCTTCCTGGGCGAAGGCGCGTTCCCGTTCCACATTCATCATGAAGTTCCGCAGGCTGGTCCAGTTGTTGCGCACGATATCGCGCTGACGCAGTACGCTGTAATAGGCCGCACACACATTTACCGTGAAGGTCTTTCGGTAATGGGTAAACTCGCGCAATGCGTACAACACGTCCCGTTCTGCCTGGGTCAGCCGTTCGGCGGCGATATCGCGCCCGGCGCCCCGCAACAGGGGCTGGGCGAAGGTCAGTTCCAGGGCGGATGCCGATGCTTCCCGGGGATCACCGGTGAGGAAACGGAGGAAGTTGGTGGTCAGGGATGCGGCGATGCGCCCGCCGCCGCGCATCAGGCGGCTGACATTCAGCGAGGTATTCCCGGTGACCCGCCGCTCCTCGACCAGTTGGGTGGCGGGCTCGTCCAGGCCGGCCGCTTCGCCGGCCGATTCCAGGAGCCCGGCATAGGCCCGGAGCAGTTCCGATTGTGAACCCGTCAGTTGCTCCAGTTCTCCGACGATGGCGCCAACCCCGGCCATGGTCTCCGGGAAAAGGGAAGGAACGGTTTGGTCCTTGGCGGACCTTTGAAGAGCGGTCGCGGCACTCCCGGAAAAGATGGGCGTATATTGGTGCCGGTCAAGGGTCAGGGCGAGCGCTTCCAGGTACAGGCTTTCCTTGGCATTTTGATACCCGCGATTGCGCTGTACCGCCAGCATAATGGCATTCTCCAGAGAGAGGACGGAACTGCCCGCCGGCTCCGTAATGGCCTCACCGAGGCCGGTATCGGGTTCCTCGGTCCGGGGCAGGCTCTCGAGTGCCAGGGGACTATCCACCGCGTTCAGGGAAAACTCCGGCTCCGCACCGGGCACATCAGGGCTCTTCTCTTCAAGAATGCCATAGGCCTCGGCATCGGCGCGCTCCCGGCTTGCCGTGGTGGAACACCCGGAAACCACCAGGAGGAACGTCAGCGCTGCCGCAAGCAGCGCGCAGGAAAAGCGCCTCCCGGGCAGGAGGGGATGGTTCCGGCAATAGCCGGGCACTGGTGGCAGCCGTAACGTCATGAAACAAGTCCGGGAAGTTGGATTCCCGTGCGCACGCAATGGGAACCGCAAAAAACAAACATCTTCTTGTGTCTAGTCCTGTCATTGAGGAAACAGGCCATTAATAGACCTCCCGTTTCGCGTCCTGGTTTCCCTGGCGTCGCGGAAAACGTTTCCGGGAATCCTCGCGAAGGGCGGGTTGTCTGTGGCTGGGAAGGCCGGCGCCGGCGGAAATAAAATAAGCACCCTCTCCAAGCAGCGCTTCGACCTGGTCTTGAAGTTCAGGTGAGGGACGTACCATGCAGGCACTTGTGGCATGCAGGATTATTTCGCCATAAGAAGCATTAAGGCAATGAACATAAACATCGCAATCGCCCCGGGCGCCTCCCAGCAGCACGGCAAGGGCGTGCGCGGTCTCCGGGTTTTGTTGTTCCGGTTTCAGCCGGACGTGTACGGCGGTACCCAGCGCTTTCTCCGCCTCGTTTATGGGGAAGATGCCTTCCGCGATAAGCGTATGCTTGTCTTCCCGTATGTTCACGGTGGCCTTGCAGGCAATGATGCCGTCCGCCACGAGGAGGTCTTTCGTTTCCGCGTACAGTTTGGGAAAGACGGTCGCTTCGCAGGGCCCCTGGAGCGTTTCCAGTGTCAGAAACGCCATGGGCTCGTTCTTTCTGCTGTAAATTTTTTTGTGCTCCGTGATGAGACCGCAAACATTCACAATCTCCCCGTCGGTCCGTTCCTCGAAACTGCCCAGGTCCAGGGTGCTCATCCGGCGTATAAGCACGGCATGCCGCCGCAGGGGATGGCCCGTGACATAAAGACCGAGCATCTCTTTTTCATAGGCCAGCA
>Ga0209606_1001419_pt1 | contig 29548 bp, 29 predicted proteins | sample AD_UKC057_MetaG_FD_184412 | JGI IMG/M metagenome (GOLD analysis project Ga0209606, IMG submission 184412) | Active sludge microbial communities of municipal wastewater-treating anaerobic digesters from USA - AD_UKC057_MetaG (SPAdes) (version 2) | ecosystem: Engineered > Bioreactor > Anaerobic >...
CGCGGTTGATTAACGGAAGGATCAGTTTTTTGCCGATAACGCTTTTATATCTTTCATCATCAGGATTTACTGCAACGGCTGTATCTCCAAGCATTGTTTCGGGTCTTGTTGTTGCAACTGTGATGTATCCGCTTCCGTCTGCATAGGGATATTTTAAATGATAAAGTTTTCCATTAAGGTCTTTATATTCTGTTTCAATGTCAGAAAGGGCAGTTTCGCATCTAGGGCACCAGTTGATTATTCTTTCTCCGCGGTAGATGAGTCCTTCTTTGTACAGGGTGACAAAAACTTTACGTACGGCTTTAGAGAGACCTTCATCGAGTGTAAATCTTTCTCTCTCCCAGTCAAGGCTCGCACCAAGCCGCTTAAGCTGGCTCTGTATCATTCCGCCGGATTCGGCTTTCCATTCCCATACTCTTTTTTCGAAAGCTTCGCGTCCCATATCGTGACGTGATTTTCCTTCTTTTGCAAGAAGTCTTTCAACGACGTTCTGAGTCGCTATACCGGCATGATCCATTCCCGGCATCCAGAGAACCGATTTGCCTTTCATGCGGTTCCATCTTGCTAAAATATCCTGAAGAGTATTATTCAGGGCATGTCCCATATGAAGAGATCCCGTTACATTCGGCGGAGGAATGACTATGCAATATGCGTCTTTATTGTCCTTTTCATCGGCGTGGTAAAAATTTCCTTCATTCCATGCTTTAAGCCATTTTTCTTCTGTTTCTTTAGGTTCATAAGATGTCGATAACTGCATAATTTCCTCAATATGATATAGCAATCAATGAAAAAATTGAAATTTTGCAAGGTGCCGCTGTCAACAGTTTTTAGGGTTTATTTTTGGAGAAATATGATCCGAACAGGGATTTATCTATTTCAATAAGTCTTTGGGATATCTGGGATAATATAGAGAGATCGTAATTCTGAAAATGATAGTAATCATAAAGCCATAAGTATTTATTGATCAGACGGGGAAGCACATTTGATTTTTTGAGTTTCTCTCTTGTCATTGACTGATAAGATTTTTCAAGAGAAGCGATATCTTTTGTAATAAGTTCCGCAGTTTGCTGACTGATCTTTCCTTTTACATAAAAAATATCCATGAGAAATCCGTAAACAGGAACCCATTCCCTTATATCTTCATCAGGATGCGCTTCTTTGGAAGCGCTCGTGAGTTCATTTATCGGTTCACATTTGATGAGTTCGATATCTATTGCCGACGGATTGATAAAAAATGCTTCTCGGAATAAAAGAAGGGATTTCGGAGCTTCTCCGGTTTTGAAATATGCGGCTGCCAGTATTGAAAGCAGTTTCGGATCGTTTTTAAAAAAGCTTTTTGCGTATTCCAGTGTTTCTATGGTTTTAGGATAATCTTCAAGCGTCAGAAAGCATACAGCAAGGTTCATAAGAAGGCTGAAGTTATCTGCAGGAGATTCCTGATTCGCAAATGCTGTTTTGTAATGTTCGCTTGAATTATAGTAAATATATTTCTGAACAGCCTTGAATGCGCTTCCGCCGAAAAAATTCTTTTCTCTGGAATAATTTTCAAATTCGTTCCACTGACTCATTAAAAAATCAGCACTTTCCTTACCGTTGTTCAGAGTGGCCAGACCCGGAACACGATTAAGCCAGTAACGCGATGTACGGTATCCCGCTTCAACTCCGGGATAATCTGGTTTGTTGTTCATTATGGAATCAAAAACCGAGAATGCATTCATAAAATCGCCGTTCTCAAGAAAATCAAGACCGCGGTTCACGGATTCAACAGTTTTATCGTCCGAAAAAGTTAATTGATCGCCATTATTCATCAGAATTTAACCGTTTGACCTATGCCGGAAAAGAGTTTATCATCGCATGTAAGTATTATGATCTGCCTTTCAGATGAAAATTCCGACAGTATGCTGAAAAATTTATCAATTTTTCCCTTATCCAGATATGATGCGGGTTCGTCAATTATTAAAGGCAGTGAAATGTTCGAATTTTTCATTGCTCTTCCCATTGCAAGCTTGAAAGCCAGTAGTGCGGAGTATCGGAGAGATGTATTTTTAATCGAGCTCATATCTCCTTTGATCAGCAAATCCGTATCTTGTTTATTTACCGAGCTCGAAGATGTTATTTCTGAGAAAATAGAATAAGTATCTTCGGAAATTTGTGTGAAGGCTCTGTTTTCAAATTCTGCTCTTGCCTGAGTCATATTTGTAAGTATGAAAGAAGCGCTTCTGTGCGATGATTTTAAGCTTTTAAGTTTTTGTTCGTGAAAAAGTTTTCTCTGATTAAGTGATTCACTCTGGCTGCTTTCTTTTCCTCTGGCTTGAAGTTCTTCGTTCATTCTATTTAGAATTTCTATGTTCCGCTCAAGTTCATCTTTTAAAACTGCGATTTTTTCTGAGTTTCCTTCAATCTGTTTATTAATTGCAGTATTTTTTGAGTTTCTTTCACCGTTTATACTTTCGAGCGACTTAAGAAGAACTGATCTGTTTTTCTCAAGATCAAGAATTTCCTGTCTGACGCTGTTGATTTTTTCTTCAGGAAACAAAGAATTTTCAATGTCTTCTATTTCAGCTTCATTTTCAAGAAACTCTGAGTACTCTTCGAAATACTGAAGAAGAAACTCAAACATGTCTTCGAAATGCTCTGATGATACAGGTATATCGCTTTTTGATAAAATCTCTTTGAGTTCTGCAACTCTTTGATTGAAGAGTTCTTTAAGTTTATTGCTGATATCTTTTTTTAATCTGAACCGCATTATTGCAATAGAAAATACGGATATAAATAATCCTGATGAAGGAATTAAAATTTTATGAAGAGTATTTATTTGTTCAAAATATTGAAGAAAAAAATGCACAGCAGCAGGAAACGCCAGCGACGCGCAGAAAAATGAAGCTGTTAGAGTGTAGCATAAGTTTTTTAGAATTCCGATTGTTTTTAATCTTTTGATCAATGAATCTTTCGCGTCAATCGCATACTTGTAGGCAAGCTGAATGTTATTGAGATTATTTCTTTGGGTTTCAGAAAGATTTATAAATTTTGAAAATCTGTCACTGAGTTTTTGTTTTTTTGTTTCTATCGCAGAAACTTTGCTTTCCTCTGATGCAACAAAGTTCTTGAGTCCGTTGAGTTTGCTTTCTATTATAAAAACATTTGCAAGAGCCTCCTGAGATTTATGAAGAAAAGCTGTTCTGCTTTCAATCTCAATCAGTTCTTTTTCAATGCTTTGATTGCGGTTTTTTATTTCTGATAATTCCTGTGATAATTTGTCAATTTTTGAAAAATGAACATCAAAAATCTGAAGCTCTTTTTTAATCTTCTGAATTTCATTTTCGTGATAAAAAATATTAGAAAGGAATGAGTTGTTTATTCTGGATGAAATATGTTCGGAATAAATGCTGTGTTTAAGTTTTGAGTGTATATCTATGAATTTATCTTCCGAAAATGATACAATTTTATTGATATTCTCGTAACTATAGTAAGGTGCAAGAAATGATTCGAAAGGAGAGGATATAAGTGATGCATCAATAAAAACCTGAGGTGTCAGTGTTGTAATCAGGCGGCAAATCATGGAGTTTGAAAGATTCTGCTGTGATTTAATTTTGTCAGAAAACCTGGCGATATCGGTTTCACCGGCATAAACTTCTTTTCCGGTTCCGGATGAGACATCTGCGAAAGTTATCAGACTGCTTCCGTTCCGGATAATTGTCATTTTTTCATTTTCATCCGAAAGTGTCATGTTCACATACAGATTGCTCCACATGTCTTCAGATAAGATGCGGTTTTCTTTTTGTATTGCGAAAGCAGAATCTATCATCGCTTTTGCGAAAAGCGACTTTCCTGATTCATTTCCCCCGTAAATTATTGTAATTGAATTGTCAAAATTGATGATCTTATTTTCAAGAACACCGGTTTTGGCAGCTATGCATTGAGTAAAGCGCAAATCCAGTCCTCCGAAATTATTGATCCGTTTTTGATAATGCAAAAAATCATCCGCGACAATTCTTTAATATCCACATCCTCCGGTATTTGTTTGGCATTCAGCAAGTCGAAAAAATCTCTCCACATTCCGTTTGTTTCAATCTCTGATGATAATTGCTTTAATGTCGGAAAAGAATTATCGTCTATTTTAAATGACTTATATATTTTTTCCAGATTTAAATTATCTAATGGATAGTTTCTCATTCCGTCAAATCTAATATAAAGATGTGTTTCGGAATTTTTTGATTCATCGACCATGGCTTCTATATCATTTAAACTGCTATTATCGCAATCAATGGTCAGTGATACGAATTTTGTACTTCTTAATGGTAATCTTTTTATTTCATAAATAGAATCATCTGAAGTCACAATGTTTAACGAATACTTCGCGGAATTTTCTTCTGCAGAGCAAGCTTCAGCGTGACCCGGGTATGCAGCTATTATTTTACCTGATACCTTAAAAATTTTAGTTGTGCTGATCCCGCCGAGTGCGTAAAAATCAAGAGGAAGCTTTTTGAAAAAGGTCTTCATTTCAATTTCATTTTCAGCATATTCTTCAATGTTTAAATTGAAAAGACCTATATGAAAACCGTCTTCAGAGCATTTATCCGTTAGAAAAATATCATCTTTTCTGGAAGATCCGTAAAAATAAATTTTTTCATTACCTTTTTCTATTATAAATGGTTCATTATCTTTTGTGAAAATCTTATCTGCGGATTTAATGTCTAAATTCAATTCCTCCATCATTCTTCTTTCTTCTTCAGTAAGAAGAATGATAATTTTTGCATCAATTCCGTTTCTATCTGCAAAAATACTGTTTAAATTATCTGTTATTTCAGGGGATATACTTGTAAAAATATTTCCTGGGATTAGGATTGCATCCGCATCAGCTGAATCTTTAATTGCGTTTTTGAGCGTGTCCAGGCGGTCTTCGTCCGATATTGGAAGAAAATCATCTGTTAAACCAAGAGCAAAATCAGAAAGAAGAACAAAACGCATATTTTTACCGTAAAAAATGTCTTATATAATTATCGGCATCATTATCTTCAAACTTGATTGTGTTGTCATCATCAAAATGATCAAAAACATCTGAAGTATATTTTATTATTATACAGTACGCTTGGACGGTAAAATGGTTGACAATCGTCTGAAAGAACTGATTAATAATGATATAAAAGAAAGGTTAAATGATGAATTTATTGAATTTAAGATTTTTAATTGTCTGCTCTCTTATGCCGGCAGTACTGTTTCTGTCATGTAAAAAGGATAATGAATCCAAACAAGAGAATATACCGGTTGTTGAAAAGAGTGTTCTAAAGATCTCTCCGGCACCCGAAGGTTCTCCCGTTTCCAAATATGGAAAACTTCAGATTAAAGGAGTCAATCTTTGTGATGCGAACGGAAATATTGTTCAATTAAAGGGAATGAGTCTTTATTGGAGCCAATGGTCAAACGGATTTTGGAATAAGGATGTTGTTAATACTCTTGCGGATGATTGGAAATGCACGGTAATACGTGCCGCAATGGGAGTTGTCAAGGGCGGTTATCTTGAAAATTCCGGAGAAATTGATAAGCTTAAAATAGTTCTGGATGCGGCAATTGAAAAAGGTATTTATGTAATCATTGACTGGCATGATCATGATGCGATAAGCCATACGGAAGAAGCTAAGAAATTTTTCGCTGAAATGGCTGCCGGATACGGTCAGTATCCTAATGTTATTTTTGAAATATTTAATGAACCTATAAATGATCAATGGCTGGATGTAAGAAAATATTCCGAATCTGTCATTGAAACGATACGCGCCAACGGATCAGACAATGTCATAATTGTCGGAACAACCTCATGGTCTCAGGATGTTGATATTGCTGCAGAGTTTCCAGTCAAAAACGGAAAGAATGTTGCGTATGCTCTTCATTTCTATGCGGCGACTCACAAAAAAACATATAGAGACAGAGCTGAAGCTGCTATCGCAAAAGGTCTTCCTATTTTTGTTTCTGAATGGGGTACTTGTGAAAATAACGGTGACGGTTTCGTAGACATTGAAGAAAGCCTGATATGGCTTGATTTTATGGATAAACACAAGCTTAGCTGGTGCAACTGGTCATTGTTTAATAAAATGGAATCTGCATCTGCTTTGAAACCTGAGGCAAAGCCTTCAGGAAAGTGGAATAATTCACTTCTTACTGAATCCGGAAGATTTGTTAAAAAGAAAATATCTGAATAAAAAAAAGCGGGCATTATTAAAAGCCCGCCCCCTTTTTAAGGCAGAAGAAGTCTCTGTCTTTTGTCTTTCTATGATAAGTTTGTCTTATTTTATCATGGAATAAGTTACTTTGAATTCACCTTCTGTGTTTGCAGGTACTCTGAGGATTCGTTTTTTAGAATCAAAATCGGTATAATCTTTTCCATTGAATTCGACTTTTGAAATGATTAGATTTTGAATTTCCTCAACAGGATTCATCGGAAATTCCCGGTTCTTTGAAGATTTTTCGATGTTGTAGAAAAGAGATGCATCCTTTTTATGAAAATATAGATTTCCATACAGATAAAGATAATAGGCTGTTTCAAGTGAATGATATGCGCTTTTCCAGTAAGAGCCCTTATATTCATCTTCGTCTGTTTTAAGTCTTTTCCCGTCAGGTTTAACTTCATCAAAGATGTCCCCATACTCCTTGTCGATTGTATAGCGCTCGAAAAAACCGCATGCCTCATCAGCCATTTTGAGATACAAGGTGTTTCCCGTTACATAATAGTTGATTAGACCGCTGGTGATTGCCTGCTCAAGAGTCCAATAGTTTTTATTGTCATTGGTAATAACTCCTTCGAAGCTGTCTGCGAAATTGTATGGTCCGCCGTTTGATTTATCCCATGCTTTTTCGTTGATGTTGTGAAGTATTTTTTCTGCTGTTTCTGAATATTCTTTTTTCGGGCTTATCAGATTTGCACGCTGAAGACACCATGCAGTTTTCAGCATATGGCCGATAAAAATGAATGATTCTTCGCGGGGTCTCCATTCGGAGTCATATTGCTCTTCATAGCCGATTTTTCTTGATTTTGAGGTCGGATACATGTGTGTAATAACATTGTCCGCAAGAGAAATAAGTCTTTCTTTGTATTTTTCATCATTAGTTATAAGGTAAAGAGAAAGGCCGTGTGTCGTTACGCAGTCCATGGTCGGTGTAAATCCTTTCCCTCTCGGATTTCTCCAGTCATAATCGGCTGATTCAAAATATCCTTCGTATCCTTTTCTATTGTCATACAGTTTTTCGTCCAGAAGTGCGCGCGATTTAATCAGAAAATCAAAATGTTTTTCATTGCGGGTAGCGTCGACAAGTGCGGAATAACCCAGGAGCGCATAGTGCTGCATGAAAGACCATTTTTCTCTTTGCCTGTTGTTTTGATTCAGAAGAATATCATAAGTGAAATCAATATTTCTCCCAGTAGCATCAACGGTAGTATAAAAACCTCCGTGTTCTTTGTCGTAACACTTTGTTCTGATGAAATCTTCAGCATAGTTTGCATACTTTAAGAATTTTTTATCACCAGTAAGCATATACGCGCGGGAGAAAGCATACATTATTCTGCTTTGAGACAATGTTGACTTATAATTATTTCCGAGGACGTCTCCATTGCGTGCAACCATTGTAAAGAACCCGCCGTTCTTTTCGTCATATGTTTTAGTCCAGAATTCTGCACTGGTACGCGCGAAATCTACAGCTTTATCCGGGTTTTTAAGCATTATGGAATACATGTCTTTTATTTTGTATTCAGCCGGATATTTTTTGCAGGCCGTAATAATGCATCCAAGGGTTAAGATTAGCAGTGCAATTTTTCTTGTATTCATATTATCTCCTTTGTTTGTCATTTGCGTATTCCCTCTGTTAGTCCTTCCGTAAACTGTCTGTGAAATTTCAGAAATAAAAGTAATGGAATTATTATAGAAATAAAGCCTGCCGCGAGTACTGCTCCTGTGTCGTTTATCAGCAGAATTCTGACAGGAAGAGTCATAAGCTTTTCATCGCGCATAATTATTACCGGATTAAGGAAATCATTCCAGACAATTCGGAACTGAATTATTGCAAGCGCCGCAAGCGCCGGTCTTGCGAGAGGAAGTATGATGTGCCACCATATTCTTAAATGTCCTGCTCCGTCCATACGCGCAGCTTCAATTACTGCTAACGGAATTCTCAGGAAATACTGCCGTAAAAGAAATACGCCGAATCCGCTGACAGCGCCTGGAAGAATCAGCCCGAACCAGCTGTTGAGCAGATGCAGATTCTTCGCGACTTTATACATCGGAATCATAAGTGCGTTAGCCGGGATCATCATGGTTGAAAGAGCAAGAATCAGAAAAAATTTCTTATGCTTGAACTCCATAAAGACAAGAGCGTATGCGTATAAAGATACTACAATTGCTGTTAAAAAAATTGTTCCTGAAGATACTATTATCGAATTAAAGAGGGCTCGGCCGACATCAAAATGCCAGAATGCCGCGAGATAAGAATCCCTCGTATAGCTTTCAATTGATTTCCATATAGGCTGTTGAAAAATCGCTGGAGGCGATTGTATTACTTCGAGAGGCGGACGAAGGGATGCGTCAAGCAGCCATAAAAGCGGAAAAATAAACAGAAGAGCGAGAATGCAAAGTAAAAATGCACTGAGAAGTTTCCCCGGCCTTATTTTTCTTTTAGCTCTAAATACTTTTTCCCGTACTCTTTGAACTCTTTCGATGAAAGGTTTTTCGATGAATTGATAAGAAAGTGCCGCTGCTCCGTATGAAATTGCGATCATCAATAATGAAGCACCAGCCCATAGTTTCCAGTCTTTGATTGCCATGTAGTTCATGTATTCGGGAAGAACATAGAAAGAGATTAAAGCTATTATAACATAGTGCCAGATATAAAGGCCGAAAGATATTTTTGCTGTAAATCTCATAAAGCGCGAATCAAATAATTTTCCGGTAAATTTTGAATTTACAAGCGAAACGGCGAGTATTGAAATCAATGCTGTAAGATATGGAAAATAGTAAGGCTGCTTTTGAATGCTGTGAGTGAATTCTTCTTCGCTACGTACATAGCATAGGAGTCCTATTATGGCCGCAGAGCTTATAATTGAAGCAATGTCGAAAATATTTTTATCAGCGATTCTGTCTCTGAGTACTTTATTCTTTATGAAGTATGCGCATATTCCGCCGGCTAGTATTCCGAATGCGAAATGTCCGAAAAAGCCTATTGGGTTGTAATTCGGCATCCACCATTTTGATCCGCCTGTGACTCCGAATTCCCATCCTCGTTTGACATTATCAGGAGTAAGATACATGTGTATAAGCTGATTTATACCGATTATCAGAAGTAGGGTGAACACCCAATAAACAATTCCTTTTTTAAATGATCTTTTTTCTCCAGTAAAGCGGAATAGGCCGAACATGAAAACCGGCATTAGTAAATAAGAAAAAACTTCAAAACTGATTGACCACAACGGTGAATTTACAAACGACGGAAAAAGTGTTGTGTAATGAAATCCAGCCGTGAAAGTTAATCCTGTTATCAGTCTTCTGGCAAAATAATCCATATCAGGAATAAAAAGCAGTGCAAGAATTGTACTTACTGCGAATGAAGCGTAATAGCCCGGCATTATGCGTGCAGCCCTGCGTTTCGCGTAATTTGAAATATCCGGAAAATCAAGGTTTGAAATATAATTTTTCCAGAATGGATAAGAAAGTAGAAATCCGCTGAGTACGAAAAAAAAGCTTACACCGGTGTTTCCCATCAGAAAGAAGAGCTGTATATGCTGAAGAATGAAATGCTGTGAGTATATGTCCAGTCTCTGCGCGACATGATGAAATATTACTAATAGACATGCTGCAGCGCGCAGTCCGTCGAGTCCCGGAAATCTGTTTTCAATCTTCATGTTTTTCACCAAGTCCGAGAAATTTAAGCTGCAGCAGACTCACTGCCAGAATCAGAAAAAAAGCAATCCATCCGGCAGCGCTTGCAGCCCCGATTTCAAGATCCCACTGAAATGCCCTTAGATAGATGTAGAGAATAATCCCGGTGACATTCTCATAAATATTATATTGGAAAAGACCGAGAATGAGGTCAAACACCAGAAGAGATGACACTGCAGATGTTATCGTCATGAATATCAAAGCGGGTTTCATAAGCGGCAAAGTGATGTTTTTTAGTATACTTAGTCTTCCGGCTCCGTCAATTCTGGCTGCTTCATAAGGCGACTGATCAAGTGACCTGAGGTTTGCTGAGAAATATATAATCTGAAATCCGATACATTGCCAGAAAGAAACAAATACAAGCAGCGGAAAAGCAAGAGTTTTATCATCAAGCCAGTTCATATTCGGATTTCCTCCGACGAAGCCGATGATAATATTTGCGATACATTGTTCTCCGGTGAATAACAGCCTGAAAAGAATTCCTGCTGCAAGAGTATTAATCAGAGACGGAATAAAAAAAGCTGCTTTGAGGAAACTCTGCATTCTTTTATACGGCAGGCTTTCTATCCATAAAGAAATCAAAAACGCAGCCGGAATCTGAATTGCAACGGAAACAGCTGCGAATTTAAATGATACATAAACAGAATTCCAGAAATAAGTGTCCTTGAGAATATTCTTGAAATTTAGAAACCCGATGTTTTTTCCAGGATTAATTCCCTGGGCATCGGTAAGACTGGTTAAAAAACCGATTCCGAATACTATAATGGTGAATATAAACATCAGAATCAGAAAGGGCGCCATAAAGCGGAGAGCCTGCCGTTCATTTTTATCTGTAAGCTTTATCATCTGCAATTTCCTTGGTATGTAGGCTTAATCAATATAAGCATACCTATTTTAAAAAATTTGTCGTTCAATCTTATAAGGCAGAACATTAAAAACTGATTAAATGTCATAAAGCATCTTGACCTTTCATAAGTAAACGTTAAAATAAGGCATTTTTAGATATTTTCAAAATTAGCATTATTTTATTCCGTAAGAAGTGAGAAAAGCATAAAATGCTTTATTTAATATGTATCATTCATTTGAGTTGTTGGTATGTTTGAACAATTTGTGTTAATTAATGGTATAATTACTCAATTATGTCTATTAGCAGCGGCCCAGGGGATTTTTTTGTTTTTCTTGCTTTTCCGCAGATCGGGATCCGACAGGGTTTTTTCTTTTGCAATTTTATTTATATCTTATGAGCTCGCACTGCATTATGTTTATAAGGCTCATATGTGGTCTGAGTATCTCCCTTTATTTTTAGTAAAAGATACATTAGGTTTTTTATACGGATTTCTTATTCTTCTATATGTCCGCTTTCTTTTTGGGAAAAATGTCCGGTTAAGCTGTTTTGATTTCATTCATTTCGTTCCTGCAATAGTTTTTTTCGGAATCGGCTTATTTTTTAATACTCATTATCTTGGATTTGGAACTTATTCTGTTATTAATTTTGATGAAAGCGGAATCACTCGGTTCAGGTTTTATTCGCAGAATATAAAGTATATAATCATATTCAGTTATCTTGTTTTTTCGCTGAAAGAAGTTTTTAGATACCGAAACAGACATAAAATATTTTTTTCCGGGATGAAAAGAGGTTCGACTACTTGGCTTCTTATTTTTTTGTATGCAGCTTTTATTCTTTGGCTTCTTCCATTCCTTTCTCTTAATTTCTATTATATGGAATCATTTGCTCATTTCTGGACTTTTTTCCATATAATAAAAATTCCTTTTTTACCTGAGATTTTATCACTAGTTAATTCATTTTTTACAGTAATTTCTATCTATTCGGCCGGATACTATATTCTAGGCAAAGTTTCGCCTGATACTGATGCGAATAATCTAATCAATTCGAGCTGCGATAGTGAGGCGGTTGGTCATTCGAAGTATAGAAAAAACCTGTTATCCGAGACTCTTAAAGCTGACTATTTAAAGCGCATAATAAACTGTATGGATGTCGAAAAACCTTATCTCGACCCGGACTTTTCAATAAAAGATTTTTCCAATAAAATAAACGTATCAACGCATAATATATCTCAAATAATCAATGATACTTTCGGTAAAAATTTCTTTAATTTTGTTAATGATTACAGGATAGACTTTGCTGCCGGTATTATTTCAAATACCTCCAGAGATGTAAATATTCTTAACGCAAGTCTTGATTCGGGTTTTAATTCCAAGTCTGTGTTTAATACAGCATTTAAAAAGAAGTTCGGAATGACTCCGTCCCGTTATAGAAATCATTTTATGGAAAAAGCAATACAGGCATCCGTAAAAGAAATTGAAAGTGAAGTTGAATAACATATTATAAAGCAGAATTGCATGTTGATGTTGCAAAAATGATACAATGATATTAATTCGCACGTTGATGTAATATCGGTTAAATCAACAAAAAATGAAAAATGTATAAATATTGTTTAAATTTATGATAAAATATGGTCAAATAAGATAATATGTTCAGTAAAATCACTGTTAATATCTAATAAGTGCTTTGCCTAAAGTTATTAAATATGGCACGATTATTGCTATATAGTGTATGTACTTAAGAAACTGGAGGAAAATATGAATAAATCAATTTGTAAAGACTGTTGCAACAGAAGCTTCTGCGGAGATAAAGGTTTGGGAAATTGCGAGCACTTTGACATTTCTTATACAAGATCAGAAGTGTTTGACATGCTAACAAACGCAGACGATAACAGCCGTAGAGCTATTCTTTCTGCTGTTGAAAACGTCTATAAAATTAAGTTGGCCTACTAATATTCCAATAGACCTTTTACTTAGAGAGGAAGCCCATGCTTCCTCTCATTTTTTTATGCATCTTGCCGAATGATTTTTCTTTTTTTCTTCAAGCAGAATTTTATTTTCAAGACATTCCGGACTGCGTTCCCTGCATCTGTCGTAAAAACGGCAGCCCTTTGTTTCAAAGTCTATAGGCGGAACATTGCCCACTATCGGGTTTAAGTGCTTTTCTTTGCAGTTTTGAGCAGGAATTGACTCTATAAGAGCCTGAGTATAAGGATGCATCGGATCCGAGAAAATTGTTTCAGAGGAACCAATTTCAACTATTTCGCCGGCGTATAAAACAGCTGTGCGTTCACAAAGATTTGCCGTAATTCCGAGATCATGAGAAATAAAAATCAATGAAAGTCCTTCATTTTCAACCTTGCTTTTTAATATCGATAATATTTGCGATTGAACTGTTACATCCAGCGCGGTGGTCGGTTCATCTGCGATCATAAGAGAAGGGCCTGAAGCAAGTGCTGAAGCAATCATTATTCGCTGCTGCATGCCGCCGGAAAGTTCGTGCGGATAGCATGAGTATATTTTTTCGGGATCTGGAATTTTCATGCTGTCAATAAGTTCTATGGCTTTGTTCCGTGCTTCTTTTTTAGAAATATTCTGATGTGCTAGAATAGTCTCAGATATTTGATATCCGGCTGTATAGCAAGGATCAAGAGCTGTTGAAGGCTCCTGAAAGATCATTGAGATTTCTTTGCCTCTTTTCAGGCGCATTTCTGCTTCGCTGCACTGCAGAAGATCCTCATCCTTAAAGTATACTGCTCCGGATATTATTTCACCGGGACTCTGCAAAAGCCGCATAATGGAATAAGCTGTAACGGTTTTTCCGCATCCGCTTTCTCCAATGAGTCCTAATGCGTGACCCTTTTCAAGAGTAAAAGAAATATCTCTGGCTGCAGGATACAGCTTATCTTTGATTCTGAAACCTGCATAAAGTGATTTAACTTCAAGAAGACTCATTTAATTGTTTTTCCTTCAAATGATAGTTTGCCGTTGACTATTTGAATTATAAAGTAGTCATATTTTTTTCGTTTGTCTTCAATGGACGGAAGAGGGAGATTGATATGACGGATTCCGTCTTTGTTAAAGTCATATTCGGAATTTGATTCTGATGAAATAACCGCTAAAACATTATGCTTCAAGAGAATGTTGTGTGTTTCTGAAGGATTGGTTATAGTCTGTGTTTTGATGTTCTGCGGAGCAAAAAACGGTATTTTGGAAAATATGATTATTTTAGAATCTTTATATTTTTGAATATCTGATTTAAGCCAGATTAACTGGTCTTCTGTGATAAATCTTTCCGAATTTGTAGCGTTTAACGCAATGAAATGAAGGGTTCCGTAATTAAATGAAAAGTATTCTCCATGATTTTCTCTTTTATTAAAAAGATCAAAACTGTCATCGAATTTATCGTGTTCTGCCGGGATAAAATATGCAATGGATCTGAAACGCGAGAATTCTTTTTTTGCAGAATCAAGCTGTTTTTCGACATCATTCTTTATGATGCCGCTTTTTGATAAACCGCCCTGAATCAAATTCCCAAGATGAATCAGAAATGTAGGGTTATCTTTATTGATTGAGTCAATAAGTTTTGCAAGTTCGGCCGGATTTGTCTTGAAAGCCGATTCGGGCAGAGTATTTGCGACAAGGGCAAAATTTACATCATTTGTTCTTTTTTCAATTCCGGCGCAGGAAAATGCTGATAATAAAGTTGCTAATAGAATTATTTTTTTTGTAAACATCAGTAATGCCGTCAGTATGTTTTAATAGTTACAGAATATATCTGTATTTAAGAAAACATAATTCTTTTCATTAATCTGTAAAGATAAAAAGTTCTTGATTGCAATTATTTTGGCTAAATGATGGCAGATATGGTTATAAAAACTAAGAAATTGGTAAAAGCATTAGAGAATAGAGTTTTCCGTGTCACGGCGGTTCTTCTTTCTGCCGTTTTTCTCGCAGCTCTCATTTTTTCTTTGAGAACAATAAGCTTTGAGATTTTAGTTTTATCTGATGCAGGTTTGTTTTTGTTATTTTTCTTTGTCTTTTTCTTTCTTGTATTTACGTCAAGCTTGTTGACTGCATTATTTTTGAATAAGTTTGATATCAGGCCGGGCTTTCTTCTTGTTTCTTTGATGGCTGTTCCGTTGTTTATTCCGTCTGATATTACCGCGGTTATTTTTGATTTGTTTTTTTCTCCAAGAGAGGGTTTTCTTGCCTATTTGGGAGATAAGCATGATATAGAAATATTAAATAATTTATTATTGGAGAGTTATTCGGTTTTTATTTTTTCATTTACCGCGTATGCCTGGAAAATGCTGGGATCCGTATCGATTTTAATTTTCTTCATCATAAAAAATACAACCCGAAAGAATAAAACGCTTTTTCTTCATAGACTTTTGCTTCTTGTAAAATCTGTTTCTGCTGCGTTGGTAATTTTTACTGCTTTTATTTATCAAATTCCGGTTATGATGAAGTGCTATGTGTCGCGTTATGAATATGTGTATTCATATCCGGATTGTTTTTCACCTGAGATTTTTTCTTTCATTTATTCTGTTACTTTTACTGTGATTGCAATTATGCTTCTTTTTTCTATATTTTTGTCAAAAAGAGCCATTCCGAAATAATTTGAGGCGCTTGATCGGTATTAAAAAAAAATTGACAAACCCTGCCGCGAAAAGAGTATGGTCAGATTGAATACAACTTTGTGTTGATATCCTAAAATGATTTAATATCAAACAGGAAATTTTTTAATTAACATTTAATAGTGAGGGAAAAATGCCGCTTTCGAAACTTAGAAATATCGGTATTGCCGCGCATATTGACGCGGGAAAAACAACTACTACTGAGCGAATTCTTTTTTACACAGGTGTAAACAGAAAACTCGGAGAAGTTCATGACGGAGCGGCAACTACCGACTTCATGAAACAGGAACAGGAAAGAGGTATCACGATCGCTTCTGCTGCAATTACAACAAAGTGGAAAGATCATCAGATTAACATCATTGATACCCCGGGTCACGTTGACTTTACTGTTGAAGTTGAACGTTCAATGCGTGTAATTGACGGACTTGTAGGTCTTTTCTGTGCTGTGGGCGGTGTTGAGCCTCAGTCTGAAACAGTTTGGAATCAGGCTGACCGTTATAAAGTTCCAAGAATAGCGCTTGTAAATAAAATGGACCGCGTAGGCTCTGATTTTATGGAAGTTGTCGGTCAGTTGAACAAATATCTTGATGCCAATGCAGTTCCTTTTCAGCTTCCTATCGGAGCTGAAGATAATTTTCAGGGTGTAATAGACCTTATGAAAATGAAGGCTATTTATTATCCTGCTGAATTAAAAAGAGAAGAAAAAGATATTCCTGAAGAAATGAAAGCCGACGCTGAAGCTGCAAGAAAAAACATGATTGAGAAAATCGCTGATTTTAATGATGCGATCATGGAAAAATATCTTGCAGAAGAAGAAATCGGATACGAAGAACTGAAAAAAGCTGCAAGAACTGTTACAATAAATCAGAATATAACTCCGGTTTTCTGTGCATCTTCGTACAAAAATAAAGGCGTTGAAGAATATCTAGATGCAGTTCTCGATTATCTTCCTTCACCGGTTGATATAGGTTCTGTACACGGACAGGATGTTAATGATCCGTCAAAATCTCATACAAGACATCCTGTTGAGTCCGATCCATTTTGTGCGCTTGCATTCAAGCATATCAATGACCCGTATGTTGGTCAGCAGACGTTTATCCGAATTTATTCCGGAAAGCTTGAGAGCGGTATAACTGTACTTAATTCAACAAAAGGAAAGAAAGAGAGAATAGGACGAATTCTTAGAATTCATGCTAAAGACAGAGAAGAACTTACATCTGCCGGTGCTGGAGAAATCGTTGCTCTTATCGGTATGAAAGATACTAAAACAGGTGATACTCTCTGTGATCAGGAAAATCCTGTAATTCTTGAAAAAATTCATATTCCGCCTGCGGTTATTGAAATGAAAATTACTCCGCAGAGTAAAAAGGATGAAGAGAAACTTGGTTTTGCTCTTAACAGACTTTCAACTGAGGACCCTTCATTTAAAACACGTGTTGATGAAGAATCGAATGAAACTGTTATCGCTGGTATGGGTGAACTCCATCTTGAGATCATGGTTGACCGTCTTAAAGAAGAGTATGGTTTAATAGTTGATGTTGGAGAACCTGCAGTAGCATTCAGAGAAACAATGAAGACTCCTGTTGAAAATTCTTATAAGTTTGCTAAGCAGACCGGCGGTAAGGGTATGTTCGCAAACTGTACAATCCGTTTTGAGCCTAATCCAGGTAAGGGATTCGAATTTGTTGATATGATTAAGGGCGGAGCAATTCCGCAGGAATATATTCCTTCTGTTAGAAAAGGTCTTGAAGCGACTATGGACGAGGGTATTCTTGCCGGCTTCCAGGTTCTTGATGTTAAAGCTATTCTGATTGACGGAAGCTTCCATGCTGTCGATTCATCAGATATGGCGTTCAGACTTTGTGCTTCTATGTGTTTCAAACAGGCATTTTTAAAAGCTGATCCGATTCTTCTTGAACCGGTAATGAAAGTTGAAGTTAATACACCGGATGATTATATCGGTGATGTAATCGGAGATCTTAACAGAAGAAGAGGTAAGATCGGCGACATGAGAAGATTCAGAAAAGGATCTCAGAAAGTTGATGCTAAAGCACCTCTTGTTGAAATGTTCGGTTATGCAACTACACTTAGATCTCTTTCAAGCGGAAGAGCAAACTATTCAATGGAATTTCATGCATACGAGCAGGTTCCAAAGGATGTTCAGGAAAAAGTTGTAAAAGCAGCTGCTGAAAAACGTGCAAAAGGCAACAAAGCCGATTAATATAATAAAACACCGCCTTACAGGCGGTGTTTTATTATATTTCTTTCTTTAATAATTATAATTTAAAATCATTTCTTTTTTTGTCCCTCCTTGTTGTATTGATAGTAAAATATAAAAGTATTTCATAGATGTAAAAATATGAGTGATATAATGCCATATTTAAAAAAAAAATGAAAAAACTTAATAAAACAATGATAAATACTCCTTTATTTTCCGTATATAATATTATAAATAGTATTGAAAGGGGACAACTAAATTGAAAAGCTATGAAAAACGTTTTGATCTGCTTTATCGAAATTACTTCAGCGATATTGTCGGATTCATCTGCAAGAAAATTCATAATTCAGAAACAGCTGAAGAAATTGCTCAGGAAATATTTTTAAATCTTTTCGCAAAGAAGAAAGAATTGCCTCCGGAATCATCAATATCAAAAAGATATTTGTTTGTATGCGCGAAAAATAAACTGATAGATTTCTATCGGCAGAAAAAACCCCGAATTGCTTCTGAGCCGATAGAGAATATTGAATACATGGAAATGGAGAAGCTGAATGAATTTAATCTTGAGAATATGATTATCCGTGAAGAAATAATTTCTACATTCTACTCTACGCTATCGACATTTAATCAATCAAAAAGAAAAGCCTATCTTTCTTGTATAGTAAAAGAAAAAAATACCAAATACACGCAAAAATATTACCGTTTCCGCAGAAAAGTTCTGAACGAAATAAATGAAATAATGAGAACAAAACTTTCAGAATATGAAGACATGGTAAAATGACTATTTTCTGATATTTATATTTTGTGTCGGATATGCAAACTCTATTTTATTGGATTTGAAGTGTTTCATAATTTCCAAATTTATTTTTTCATTTATTTGCATAAAATATGCGTAATCAGAAGAAGTAATAAAATATTCTGTTTCAAAATTGATTGAATAATCTGATAATTCTTTTAAATTTGATCGTGAGTATTCTGTGTCTTTATGTGATTCGATTATTTTTTTGATAACTAATGGTATTTTTTCGAGTTTGCTGATTTCAGTTTCATAACAGACTGAATGTGAGAGGAGTACTCGTCGTTTCTTCATTTTTGTATAATTTCTAACAGTTTTATTGGTCAGCTGATTATTTGAAAGAATAATTTCTTCACCGTTTAAGCTCAATATTCTTGTACTTCTTATTCCAATTTTTATTATTGTGCCTGCGACATCGTCGAATCTTATAAAATCATTTTGAACAAAAGGTTTATCAACATATATTGTAAAAGAAGAAAATAAATCCGAAAGAATGTTTTGAAAAGCAAATGCGAAGGCAATACTCGTTATTCCAAGACTGGTAACAAAAGTTGAAACTTTGAATCCGAGATTCGAAAGAATTATTATTAATCCGGCAGAGTAAATTGCTGTTTTTGATACAACAATAATAATATTGAAAAAAGTTTCAGATGATTTATATTTTTTCCCTTGGTGTATTTTGGAAAAAATAAGATTTAGGCTTTTTCCTGCTATTGAGGCTAATTCCAGAAAAACCGATGCGATAACAAAGGTATTTATAATCATTTTTTCGGTTTTTGATAAACTAATCAAATTAGAGGCAATTTCAAATGATATTGCCAAAATAAGCATGTAGTGTGTTTCTGCGATAAATGAAGTAATTTTTCTTATTTTTCTATTGTTCTTGGCTGCTTTTCTGAGACGCATTCTCAAAGTGCTTCTAATTGCCGAAAGAATGATGAAGATGAGAGTAGATGCTGTAAAAAAGACTACTGCTTTTGAAAAATTATTTTCTTCAATAAGAAATTTTTTTAATGTTTCAATTGTTTCCAAAAATGTTCTCCTATGCAGGGAAAATATATTTTATTGATGAGTTAGAATTGTGACTTTTTTCAAAATTAATCTTATATAATTTTGTTGCAATGTCTTTTTTTAGGAAATTATCCGGCGAGCCTGAAAAAAAAATGCTGAAATTCTTCATTGCTGTAATAATATCAGAATATCTTAACGCAGTATTGATGTCATGAACAGAGGCGATAACAGTTTTTCCTCTGTCGGCTTCGGCTCTTAAAATTGAATATATATTATATGCATGACTGATATCCAGATGAGATACCGGTTCATCCATAATAATAATATCAGAATTTTTTGCGATACAACCGGCAAGCAGGGCAAGCTGAAGCTCCCCAGCTGATAAATGATTTAAAATTTTATCAGATAGATTTTCAATTCTGCATCTTTTAAGTGCGATATCTTTGAAATCATAATCATCTTTGGAAAAAGAAAATCCTTTTTTTAAAGGAAAGCGGTTAAGCAAAACGAACTCATCGACAGTTATAGGTTTTACAGAGAAGTCAGATGAAAATACTGAAGATATAATTGATGATTTTTTCTTCAGGTCAAGTGAGTTAAAATAAGAATTACCGATACAGATTTCCCCTTTTGAAGGAGCTTGAATGCCGCATATAATTTTAAGCAAAGTTGTTTTCCCTGATCCGTTGGGACCGATCAGGGAAGTGAGTCTGCCTTTTTTGAAAACAGCTGATAATGATTCAAATACTGTTTTGTCTGAATATGAAAAAAATATATTCTTTAGAACTATATCTTTTCTATTATTTTGCATTAAAACCATTTAGAAAGTCGGCAAAATCCTGTTTGTATTCAGGATAAAGTTCTTTGCTTGTAAAAAGAGTTATTTGAGTTGAACCCTTTGAGTCAGAATAAACATAATAATTGTAAACGAAATTGATGCCCTGAATAACACCCGAGAGTTCAATAAATTTTACCTGTTTTCCGTTTACCAGACGTACTTCCGAATTTGTTATTTCAACATTCGTTGCAACTTTTTGGGCATTATCAACTACTATTGAATCAAAGTTTTCCATAGGTATTCTTATTCTTTCGGTTATTATCATTCCATATGCGTCACCGGATGAATGCTGGAATGAAGCTTCGGCCATTTGGTTTAATGATGTCGTTAAGATTTCCCATTTTGATGGATTATATTTAACAGTAAAATTGCCGCGTTTTGCATTATAAACAGATGTTGAATCTGCCGGTGTTGTGAACTGCTGTGTGATCAACTGCTCATTTTTTTTATCTTCGCTCTTTTTATCATATTTCCATGTTCCGTTCTCTGAAAGGATTATTTTCTTACCGTCTTCAGTTGTAGCTGTTATGTCTTTTGCCGAAGCGTATGAGCATAAAAGAAGTGCTGACATGATGTACATTATTGCTTTCATATTTCCTCCGTTTTCTTTATTATCAATAATTATTGGAAAAAATCAAGTAAAGAGTCAATATTTATTGATGTCTTTTATGATTATTTTTAGAGCCGGAAGATACATTATTAATGAATTTTTATATGTATTGTATATGGAAAGAATGATTTTCATGTCGTCTTTTGAAATTTCACGACCCGCTTCCATGTAAACCGTTTCTTTGCAGAAAGGAGTCAGTTCTGCTGAATTAAGAAATGTTTTGATAAACTTTTCTGCATCATCTTTTTCGGGAAAGGCTTTTTCTACGGCGGTTTTTACTTTTGATGAGCTTAATTCCTCTATGGACTTTAAAGCTTCAGCGGTATCAATTTTATGACGTTTCATGAAATCAGGAAGTAGTATAAGCTTATTTTTTATAACAATGAAGTTATCCGGCGCAATTGCAGACAGATTATCATTCATGACAGTAAAAGCTATCATTTTGGGAACGAAAATATGGCTTGCAAGTATGCTTAAACCAACCATTGAAAAAATAAATATTATTCCTCTTATTTTACTTTTTAGTGAAACAGGGGGAAGTTGTCTTTGAGTTATCATCGGATAAGACTGATTTACAATGTTTTTTTTTCAAGAATTTTACAGTTTATTGGATCTAAAACCGTTAAAATCAATGCTAAGTGCCAGATAATTTCTTAATATCTATTAACTCTATAAATTTAATTTTTTTAAAACCATGATTAAAAATGCCTAATTCTATTTTAAAAATCGTCCGAGACTTATAATAAGGTGAATTCCGGAAGGTGAAGATGAGCAATTTATTTCATGATATTATATCGATTATTGACCGGCAGGCTGAGCTCTATGAAGAGTTTCTCTGTTTAGAAAGAAAAAAAACCGACTGCATTTCCGGAAACCATGCAAGGGAACTTGAAGTAATTGTTTCTGATCAGGATAAAGTTCTTGGTCAGATTGAACTAATTGAGTCAAGCAGGTTAAGCTGTGTTCATAGAATAACAGGAAAATTCTATATAAATAAGGCAAATCCATCATTACGGGATATTGCTCAATATGCGGATGATGTCTCTGGAAAAGAAATGATTCTTTGTGCTGAACGGTTAAAAAAAATAACTAATGAGCTGCAGAGAATTTTAGAAACCAACGCCAGAATGATAAAGGATAATATGAACTTTTATTCTTTGATTGTTGAGGGGATAAAAGATTCGCTTGATGATAAAAGCGCTTATTCTGCCGGAAGAGAATCAAGAGTAAAAAAGAATTCTGTTTTAATAAACAGAACAGTTTAGGGGGGCTATATGAACTCGACTTTTATGGGACTTGAAATATCACGGCGGGGATTGATGTCACACCAGCAGGCTCTTCATGTTACAGGGCATAATATTTCTAATGCAGAAAATGAAGAATATACACGTCAGCGTGTTTCGATAACTTCAATGGATCCGATTTATGTTCCAAGTCTCAGCAGGGCCGAAACTGCCGGTCAGCTTGGTCAGGGCTCTGTTGTGGCGCAGATTGAGCGTGTGAGAAACAGCTTTATTGATGATAGAATAGTTTCTGAAAAGAATGCAATGGGTTACTGGAATTCAAAAAATGATTTTATTTATCAGATAGAGCAGGTTTATAATGAGCCTTCAGACCAGTCAATTAGAAGCAAAATGGATGCTTTCTGGGAATCATGGCAGGAACTTTCAAAATATCCTGAGACTCGAGCGACCCGTGAAGTTGTTAAGGAGAAAGCGAATGCTTTCTCGAACGAGATTCAGCATGTATATCGTCAGTTGGATGAACTTCAGCAGGATGCAAACCGTCAGGTTGCTGCAAAAGTTGAAGAAATCAATAACTATGCCGCAAGTATAAGAGATTTGAACGAGCGTATCATGAAATCCGAAGCAGTCGGAGATAATCCGAATGATCTTCGTGATAAACGGGATGCACTTATTGAAAAGCTTTCAACGATTGTAAATATTTCAGTCGGCAGAAGCGATAAGGATGAAACGATTGTTTATATCGGTTCGGAAAATCTTGTTCAGGGTGAAGTTCTTCATAAACTTGAAGCGTATCTGAATCCCGAAAATAAAGGCTTTTTCGGAGTCAGATGGGCAAAAAGCGAAGCACCTGTAAAAATTACACATGGAGAACTTGCGGGATTAATTGAAGTCAGAGATAAAATACTAAGGGATAATATTAACAGCGTCAATTCATTAGCTGTAAACATAATGGATCTGACTAATGAAATTCACCGTGACGGTTTCGGGAAGAACGGTGAAACAAATATAAATTTCTTCAAAGAGATTATGGTTAGCGATAATGTAGAAGGAAATCATGACCTCAATAATGACGGAGTTTATGATGTGTCTGCTGTTTTTAAAGTTGCCGGAGCAAATAAAGTGGATGCTTCCGCGGCAATAGGAATTACAGGAACTCTTACTTTTGTTTCTAATGATGAAATTGAAGGTGAAATTCAGATCAGTTACGCTGCAACAGACAGCATCTATGATGTTATGAAAAAAATCAATGACGGTCATTTTGGTGTAAATGCATATATTGATCACAACAGTCATCTGGCATTGAAGGCAACAACTGCGAAAGACAGCGATAAAAAGAATTTTATGATACGTCATATAGAAGATTCCGGTCAGCTTTTCGTAGGTCTAGCCGGAATACTTAAGCAAACCGGTGCAGCCGGATCTTTTGATTACAGGCGTATCAATGATATTGCAAAGCTTTTGCCGGACAGAGAACATGTCACTATTACACCGCAGTACAATCCTGCTGCATATATGGCTGTCTCTACGGATATATTGAAAGATATTGATAAGATTGCTGCGGCACAGGGAAAAGACATCGGCGGAACCGGAGATTTTAATAAAGGCAATAATATAGGTGACGGAAGTAATTCACTTAGGATTGCAAATTTACGGCATAAACCGGCAATGGTTGATTCTAATTCTACTTTCAATGATTTCTATATTTCATTAGTAGCCAAAATAGGAAGTCAGGGTTCGGAGTCCGAAGACAGGGTGAAAAATCAGGAGACACTTCTTGCGAATCTGAATAATCTCAGAAAATCAGTTTCGGGAGTCAGCCTTGATGAAGAAATGAGTAATATGGTTCAGTTTCAGCATGCATATAATGCAAATGCAAGAATGATCAGCACTTTTGATAAAATGCTCGAAACCATTATCAGACTTGGAGCGTAATTATGAATAGAATTACAAATCAGATGATAAATCAGAACATGACTTTTAATCTAAAGCGTCATCAGTATGAGATGGATAAAATAAACAATTCACTAGCCACAGGAAAGAATGTCCGTGTTCCGCGTGATAATCCGATCAATGCAACAAATCAGATGCTATACAGAACTAATCTTACAGAAGTAAATCAGTTCATTAAAAATATTGATGAGAGTAAATCGTATCTCGATCAGGCTGATTCAACACTCCAGTCTGTAACGAGAATTTTTCAGCGCTTAAGGGTTCTTGCTGTCCAGGGCGCAAACGGTATTTATACGAACTTTGAATTAAAAGAAGCTATGGCTACAGAAATAAATCAGCTTCTTGAGGAGCTCGTTGCCGTTGCCAATTCGAAAGACGGTGCAGGAAGATCTTTATTCGGCGGATATATGACTGGTGATGATAAAAATCCGAATCCGTTTCTTTCCATTTATCAGACTCTGACTGCCGGAAACCAGGGTGATGCCATGACTGGCGTAGAATACCGCGGAGATATCGGACGGCTGACAAGAGAAGTATCAAAGGGTGAATATGTTGATATAGGAATACCCGGAAATCAGGTTTTCTGGGCGACTAATCAGGTTCTGACTTCAAATAAGGATGCGACAACTTATTCGTCAGATACAGATCAGGCGATTAAAATTGACGGTGTTGAAATTAAAATTAGTGCCGGAGATAATCTTGATATCATAATTGATAAAATCAACAATGCCGGACTTGCTGTAAAAGCGAGCAAGGGCGGACGTAATAATCTGATAATTGAAACAACAACCCCTCACCAGACATGGCTCGAAGATTCCGGAAGCGGAAGAGTTCTTAAAGATTTGGGTCTTATCAATCCCCAGTTTCCAAGTCCTCCGAATAATTATGATCCGACTGTAACAGTTGACGGAATGAGTCTTTTTGAGATGGTTATCAGGCTTAGGGAAGATCTTGTTGCAGGAGATCAGGAGCTCGTCGGCGGACGTGATATCGGTCTTCTTGACATGGGTCTTGAAAATGTCTTAAAAAATCTTGCTGAAATCGGCGCTAAATCAAGAAGAATTGACGAGCTTGCGAAAAGAAGTGAATTCGCTAAGGCCAATATCACCGAAATGCTTTCTAAAACTGAAGGTATTGATTATGCCGAGACGATAATGAATTTTAAATGGCTAGAATCTGTTCATCAGTACGCTCTCGCAGTCGGAGCAAAATCGATCAAATCAACACTAATGGATTTTTTAAGATAAAAGAGGTTTTATGACTCAGTCCAATGCCGTTAATGCGCAGTATTCGGAGAATCATCTTCCGAATTTTTTAAGAGAATCTGATGAAAAAGTTGTTATCAAGACTAAATCATGGGGAGAAATTGAAGTTTTTTCCTCGCAGATTTTTTCCTTCCCTGAAGGTATTCTCGGATTCAATTTCATAGATAGTTTTGCTTTTCTGCAGGAAGATTCCTCTCCGTTCATGTGGATGCAGGCTATTAGTGAACCGGATCTCTCTTTTGTTGTTATAGAGCCTGAATCATTTATGGATTCATATGATCTTGCTGTTTCGCAGAATGATATTGATTGTATAGGTGAAAAATCAATCGATAATATTAAAGTTCTTTTTATTGTGACAATACCGGAAAAGACATCAGATATGACCGCTAATCTTCAGGGACCGATTATTTTGAATTTACAGAATAAAACCGGAAAGCAGTCTATAAGTCTGTCTGATAAATATAAAACCCGTCACAGCATTCTTGAAGAGCTGAATAAACGGGGTAAATAATCATGCTGGTTCTTGCACGTAAAACAAATGAAAGTATAATGATAGGTGATGATATTGAACTTGTTGTCGTTGAGGTAAAAGGCGATCAGGTAAAGCTTGGAATAAAGGCTCCCAAAAAGGTAGCAGTTCATAGAAAAGAAATTTTCGATGAAATAAAACAGGCTAATATAAGTGCTGTGAGTCAGAAATTTACACCTAACGCTCTTCGCGATCTTTCTGATTTTTTTAAAACCAAAGACGGAAAAGAATAGAGTTATTTTCCGGTAAAAGGAATTGATTTGATCAAACGGTTGAGAAAGAAGTCATCAACCGTTTTTGATTTATATACGTATATCGCAGCCGTAACCCACAGAGCAAGAGTAAAGACGCACATAAATTTTAAAAGAAATTCTGATCCGAAATCATCTGCTTTATAAAAGGCATAAGTCAGAGCTATAGGCCAGAATATGAAGTTAATATAAAACAGCAGAACGATGAGCTCTTTTAGAAAAGCCATGATTACTGTGTACCAGTCTGCTTTAAATGCGGTGTACCCTTTAAATACTTCCTCAAAGAAAAAATACATATAAAATGCAAATACTAATGTTGCTGCTATTTTCCAGAAGAATTCAAGCTTTGGTCTGAACCAGATAAAGAAAAGAGCTATTCCCCAAAGAGCCATAAAAATGAAAACTGAATTGAAAATGAGTGATTTTTCCATGTCTCTATTATCCTGGGAATTTATTATTCTGCTTTTTTGTCGGAAGGAGATTCTGCTTTTATTTCGGTTGATTCAAGCGATTCTTTGGCAAGTCGTTTAATTATTTGAATTTCTATAACTTCTTTTGTTTTTTTGTTATAAGTGATTTTGACGATTTTATCTATCCAAATGAGATCTGAAGAAATGATATCGCCGTTTTCATCATAAATTTTTGTTTTATCACTAACCGAAAAAGTTTTCTCTGTTTTCCCTTTCTTAACAATCAGTTCGGAGCCGTTTACACTTATTACTCTGCCGGAGAACGTTTTATTGCCGGTTGCATTTGAAAAAACACTCTGGAATGTTAATAAAAGAACTGCAGTAAAAATCAGATACTTTTTCATTTGCTGTTTCCCCTTGTTATAGGATAAATTGTTTAAGATAATCTGTCAAGATAGAAATTGAAGTAACACCTTCGGAATTTTATTGACTTCCATCGCCGGATATTATAGGGGTTTCTTCGGGGGTTATATGCTGAAATTAATATTTTCTTTGCCGTTGCTGTTTGTGTTTCTTTTAGGTGCTGAATCTGAATATTCATGGGAGTCGCAGCTTTCTGATGTTCGAAAAAAAAGCCAGGGCAGTGAATTTTCTCGGGTTGAAATAAATCAGAATGTAATTTCATCAAATAAAATTCTTGCCCACATCAATTCAATTCACCCCGACGTTATATCTTTTGTTTCTATTTATAACAATGGCACGTCTGAATATGTGTTCATCAAGGATAAACTTATTTGTGTTTGTTCTACGGAATATCAGCTAAGCGGTGAACAGGCTGACAAAAAAATAAGTGATATTAGAAAGAATTATAAGAATGAATCATTGATCAATGATAATGATATTACGACCAATAATCTTTATGATGATAAAACCATTGTGAATTTATCTGTGCGTGAACGCGGGGGGAAAAAGGACATCAGAGTATATTATTATCCCAAAAATCTGTTTTCAATTTTAGTTAAATTATGAAGAAATTATTTTTTATTATCTTTGCCCTTCCTTTGATTCTGAACGCATCAGATAAAAAATATTATATTATCAATTTCGGAGGAAATTCTGATTGTCCTGTTAAAGGCTGGACGAATAACGGGAAGTACGAAGAAATATTCAGGTGGGGAAGGGGTAAAAATCTTTTTCTTTCCGGTGATCTTTCACCTGTTTCAAACGGTACTGCCTCATTTATTTCAAAATTCGGCTCTTCAATTGAATTAACCGGATTAAAACAGCATGTAAGATATGTTCTATGGATTGATTTTGTGCGTTTTAAGGATATGGATAAATCCGGACTTTCTTCAAGACTTGAGATATATGCCGACAGAACAAAAATTTCCGATCTTGATGTTACAAAACTTCCGCTTGATAAATATGTAGGAATAGATATTCCTGATGATATAACTTTCAAGGGGGGCTGTATAATTACTTTCAAAGAGTATTCTTTGAATCCGGGTTTGTGGGGAGCATGGGATATTATAATTGCTGAAGAATCTTTTTTTCCTGATTCTTCTGATGTTGAAAGAGCTGATAATCCGCCGCCAGTAAAAGAAGTAAAATCAGGTATTCAGCAGAAAAAAAATACTTTTAAAAAAGAAGTTAAAAAAAATACACCTCAGGCTGATGTAAAAAAGAAAGAAGATAAGCCTGCTGATACTCCGAGAGAGGATGATAGTATTAAAAAATCAGTAAATGAATCCGTAAAAAAGGACTTACCTTCTGATTCGGGAAAAAATATAAAGGTTTTTGATGTTTTAGAACCGTTGCCGCCTAAGGAGCCTTCGTTACCGGATATTGTGGAATAGGCGGAAAAACTCCGTAAATTTCGTTGACAAAAGTAATACCCCATTTTTGCCTGTTTTAAACGGAAAAACATAAGCCGAGGTTTTTATGAGCAATGAACTTGAAAAAGATCTTGATGATGAAGTTTATGAAGACAGCTATTACGACGATGACGAAGAAGAATTGGAAGATGAAGATGAAAAAGATCTTGATGATGAAGAATCTTCGGGTGAAGTTACTGTCAGCATGAGTTTTGTCTGCGAAGACTGCGACTACCGTTGGGATGACTATATTACCAAAGATTCGGATGAAGCAGAAGACGATGATGACATTGATGTTGTCTGCCCAATGTGCGGATCTGTGAATGTCTCACAAATTTAAGAGTTTCATTAAGGTAAGAGGGGCGCGGGAGCATAATCTCAAAAACATATCAGTTGATATACCGCGCGATTCTCTTGTCGTAATTACCGGCCTTTCCGGTTCAGGAAAATCATCACTGGCTTTTGACACAATCTATGCGGAAGGGCAGCGGCGTTATGTTGAATCGCTCTCAGCTTACGCACGTCAATTTCTGGGTTTAATGGAAAAGCCCGATGTTGATTTTATTGACGGTCTGTCTCCGGCTATATCAATTGAACAGAAAAGCAGTCATAGAAATCCGCGTTCCACTGTCGGTACTGTTACCGAGATACATGATTATTACCGCCTTCTTTTTGCGCGCATAGGTATTCCTTATTGTCATAAATGCGGAAAAAAAATATCATCAATGTCTGTTGATCAGATAGTTGAAAATATAATGACAGTTCCGGAAAAAACCAAACTGGTCATAATGGCTCCTGTTGTACGCGGAAGAAAAGGTGAGCATTCGGATATAATTGAAAATGCACGGAAAAAAGGATTCGCCAGAGTCCGGATTGACGGTGAAATCAAGTCTCTTGAAGAAGAAATAAAACTCGCTAAGAATATAAAACATAATATTGATATAGTAGTAGACCGAATTGTAATGAAAGACGGCATACGCCCCCGTCTGGCTGATTCTCTTGAAACTTCGCTTGATATGGGTTCAGGGCTTACGTCGGTGCTTATTGATGATGAAGAAAAACTGTTTTCATCACTTCTATCCTGTACTGATTGCGGTATTTCAATACCGGAACTTACTCCGCGTCTTTTTTCATTTAATGCTCCCTATG
>Ga0209606_1001423_pt1 | contig 29516 bp, 27 predicted proteins | sample AD_UKC057_MetaG_FD_184412 | JGI IMG/M metagenome (GOLD analysis project Ga0209606, IMG submission 184412) | Active sludge microbial communities of municipal wastewater-treating anaerobic digesters from USA - AD_UKC057_MetaG (SPAdes) (version 2) | ecosystem: Engineered > Bioreactor > Anaerobic >...
TTTCGCCAGAATCGTATCCTTCAGGAAGTCACCCTTCGTTTCGGGATAATCCATCGTGAAATGCAGGCCGCGGCTTTCCTTTCGGGCCAGCGCGCTCTTCACAATCAGTTTGGCCACGGTGGTGATGTTGCGAAGTTCGATCAGATCTTTGGTGACCCTGTAGTTCCAGTAGTATTCGTGAATTTCCCGCTGAACCATGTCGATGCGGCGTTCGGCCCGCGCCAGACGCTTGTCCGAACGGACGATGCCCGCGTAGTTCCACATGCACCGGCGGATTTCATCCCAGTTGTTGGTGATCACGATGCTGTCGTCGCTTTCCGAAGTGTCGCCGGGGTCCCAGGGGCGGATGGGCACGGTGCTCATTTGGGTCTGCCGGAAGGATTTGGCGATTTTTGTATAGGCCCGGTGTGAATACACCAGAGCTTCCAGAAGCGAGTTGCTGGCCAGGCGGTTGGCGCCGTGCAGGCCGGTGCAGGAAACTTCCCCGCAGGCGAACAGATTGTCGATGGAGGTTTTGCCGAAGTGATCCACCGCGACGCCGCCGCAGATATAATGGGCCGCCGGAGCGACGGGAATGGGCTCCCGGGCCATGTCGATGCCGTACTCCAGGCATTTGTTGTAGATATTGGGAAACCGGTTCAAGAGAAATTCGCGGCTGTGGTGCGAGATGTCCAGAAGGACGTATTCATCCCCGGATTGCTTGATTTCATTGTCGATGGCTTTGGCCACCACGTCGCGCGGCGCAAGGCTGTTCATGGGGTGGTATTTTTCCATGAAGGTGGCGCCGTTCTTCAGCTTCAGAATGCCGCCTTCGCCGCGGACGGCCTCGCTGATTAAAAACGCCTTGGCTTCCGGATGGAACAGGCAGGTGGGGTGGAATTGGATGAACTCCATGTTGGCGATTTTTGCGCCGGCGCGGTAGGCCATGGCAATGCCGTCGCCCGTGGCGATGTCCGGATTGGTGGTGATCAGATAGACCTTGCCCGCGCCTCCCGTCGATAGAATCGTATATTTGGCGCGGAAGGTGCGGACTTCGTCCTCGTTGATGTCGAGCACGTAGGCGCCCAGACAGTTGACGGTCCGGCCCTGCGGATCTTTCCGGAGGATCAGGTCGATGCCGATGTGGTTTTCGTAAATCCGGACGTTTTTCAGCGCCGCGACTTTTTCGTGAAGCGCCCGCTCGATTTCCTGGCCGGTGAGGTCTTTGGCGTGCAGCACGCGGCGCCGGTGATGGCCCCCCTCCTGGCCCAGATCGTAAAGGTGGGGAGGCTCTTCCGATTTCGTGAAATTGACGCCCCATTCGATCAGTTCCTGAACGCGCGGCGGCGCCTCCCGCACGACAAATTCAACGACGTCCTTCCGGCAGAGGCCCGCGCCGCACTCCAGCGTGTCGCTGATGTGCTCTTCAAAACTGTCGGTCTTGTCCGTGACCGCCGCGATGCCGCCCTGGGCGTAGTTGGTGTTGGATTCCGATTTTTCCTTTTTGGTGACGATGGCGACCGAACCGAGCTGCGCCACTTTGATGGCCAGACTCAAACCCGCGATTCCGCTTCCGATGATGAGAAAATCAGTTTGTGTTTCCATGTGAGAAAAGCCCGCTCATTCCCGCCGCTAAAAGTTTGTTTACAAATGTCGGGGGCTTTTATATAAGCCTTTTTCGCGGTTTGTAAAGAAAATTATGAAAAAGGAGTTTCCTTGTTTGTTTTAGGCATTGAGTCATCCTGCGACGAAACGGCGGCCGCGGTGGTCCGGGACGGAAAGTTGCTCTCCGGCGTGATTGCGTCGCAGATCAAGGATCACAGCGCATACGGGGGCGTGGTGCCGGAGCTCGCCTCGCGAAAGCATATCGAAGCGATCGTTCCCGTGGTGGAGCAGTCTTTGAAGGAAGCGGGCGCTTCCTTCCGGGATCTCGAGGGGATTGCCGTCACCCGCGGCCCGGGCCTGATCGGCTCGCTCCTGGTCGGGCTCTCCGCCGCCAAGGCTCTGGCCTATGCGCTGGGCATTGCGTTTGTCGGAGTCAACCATTTGGAGGCGCACATCATGGCGTCTTCGCTGGGGGAGAAAAAACCGCGGTTTCCGTTTGCCGCTCTGGTGGTTTCCGGCGGTCACACCAATGTGTATTCGGTGAAAAATTACCACCGGTTCGCGCTGCTGGGCCAGACGCGGGATGATGCGGCGGGAGAGGCGCTGGACAAGGCGGCCAAACTGCTCGACCTGGGCTACCCCGGCGGCGTCGTGATCGACCGGATGGCCAGAGACGGAAATCCGGAGGCCTACGGTTTTCCCAGAGCCATGAAAGATTCGCCGGATTTCAGCTTCAGCGGACTCAAAACATCCCTTTTGGTCATGATGAAGAAGCGGGGGAAGGGCTTTGCGGAGAGTGAGCTTCCGGATGTCGTCGCAAGCTACCAGGAAGCGGTTGTGGACGTCCTGGTGGAGAAAACGCTCAGGGCAGCCCGGGAGAATGGCCTTTCTCAAATTGTCATCTGCGGCGGCGTTGCCGCCAACAGCCGTTTACGAGAGAAGTTTTCCGAAGCGGCCACCAGGGAAGGCATGGAGCTGTTTTTCCCGCCGATGATTTTGTGCACGGACAACGCGGCGATGGTCGCGGCCCTGGGGGAGGTCATGCTGGAAAACGGAAGAAGCGATTCACTGGACCTCAATGCCGTATCGCGATGGCCTCTGGTTCCCCGGTTTCCGGAGGAAAACGGGAAGGAATGAGCATGCTATGACCACACCCGGGGAAATTCTTCGCCGGTACGGGATTCGCCCCGATAAAAGACGCGGCCAGTCCTTCCTGACGGATTCGAATACGGTGCGTAAAATCGCCCAGGCCGCAAAGGCAGCGCCGGAAGACATTGTCGTGGAAATCGGCGCCGGCTTCGGCGTTCTGACAAGGCAGATCGCCGGACAGGCCGGCAGGCTCATCGCCGTGGAAATCGATGCCCGCCTGGTGGAAATTCTCCAAAAGGAGCTTGCGGAATTTGAGCGAGTGGAGATTTTCCAAAATGATATTTTAAAATTCGATTTCTCTTATATATCAAAGCAGTATAAATCAAGGATTAAAGTAGTCGGTAATGTTCCGTACAATATTTCCAGCCCCGTTGTTTTTCATCTGCTGGCGCACCGGTCGGCGATTTCCGAATTTACGCTGATGCTGCAAAAGGAAGTGGTTGAAAGACTTATTTCCCCGCCGGGGCATAAATCATACGGCGTGCCTTCCGTTTTGCTTCAGATGCATGCGGACGTGGAAAGGCTTTTTGATGTATCGGCAACCTGCTTCTATCCGAGGCCGAAAGTTGAGTCTTCCGTCATTCACGGAACATTTCGGGATCAACCGCTCGTTGAACTCACGGACGAAGCTTTTTTCAGAAGAATAGTGAAGGCGGCTTTTGCCCAGCGCCGAAAGATGCTTTTCAACAATTTAAAACATGCGCAAATTCTGGAGAACATGTCCGGGGCGGAAATTCAATCCGCTCTTGATGAATCCGGCATCGATGGGAAAAGAAGAGGAGAAACGTTGTCTTTAAAAGAGTTTGCCCTGCTGAGCAATATTTTGAAATCAAAGGCCCAGCCATCCGGCGAATTCGTTAATGGATAGGACGGATATTTTCTCCTGTGATATAATGCTCACGTCAAATAAATGACAGGATGGTCATGAAAAACAAGTATTTATATATTGAGACCTTCGGTTGTCAGATGAACGTTCACGACTCCGGGCAGATGGCCGTTTTGCTCCGTGATCTCGGTTATGAGCCGACTGAAGATTCCGCAAAGGCGGACTGCATCCTCATCAACACCTGTTCGATTCGCGAGAAGGCCGAACAGAAGGCGATGAGCGAACTGGGCCGCCTGATGAAGCTCAAGGAAAAGAATCCGAATCTGATCGTCGGTTTCGCCGGCTGTCTGGCCCAGCATCTGGGCGCGCGGGTTCACGGCCGCGTGAAGAATGTCGATCTGGTTTTCGGCACGCACAATATTCACAGGCTGCCGGAAATGATGGCGCGCGTCCAAAAGGAGCGCAAGCCGGTCACGGAAGTCGGCTTTTCATCGTCGCTTCATTCGCTGGGCATCTTTGCGCCGCCCCCAAAAGGCGCGGTCGGGGCCTTCGTGTCCATTATGCAGGGGTGCGATAATTACTGCGCCTATTGCGTCGTTCCGTTTTTGCGGGGACCGGAAATGAGCCGGGAACCAAAGGACATTGTCGGGGAAATTGAAAAACTGGCCGGGCGCGGCATTCGGGAAGTGACGCTTTTGGGGCAGAATGTCAATTCCTACGGAAAAAAAACCGGCGGCCGAGGCGATTTTGTGTTTTTATTGAAAAAGATCAATGATATTGAAGGGATTGAAAGAATTCGCTTCACCACGTCGCATCCCAGAGACCTTTCGGAAGAACTGATCTCCTGCTTCGGAAGCCTGCGCAAGCTTTGCCGTCACATTCATTTGCCGGTGCAGTCCGGCTCCAGCCGGATTTTAAAGCGGATGAACCGGGGGTACACCGCCGAAGAATATCTGGAAAAAGTGGCGCGCCTGCGACGGGTGTGTCCCGAAATCAGCATCACGTCCGACATCATTGTCGGCTTTCCCGGAGAAACCCAAAAAGATTATCAAGAAACCATTGACATGATGGAAAAAATCAGGTTTGATTCAGTTTTTTCGTTCAAGTATTCTGAACGCAAGGGAACGGCCGCACAGGCGATTGAGGGCAAAGTGCCGGAAACGGAAAAAAAATTGCGGCTCAGGGAAGTCCAGGCGCTTCAGGACAGGCACACGCAGGAAAAAAATACGTCGCTGGAAGGCAGCGTCCAGGAAGTGCTGGTGGAAGGGCAAAGCCGGAACTCCAGGCAGGATATGACGGGGCGAACAAGCTCCTGGAAAATTGTCAATTTTGAAGGACGTTCGGAGCTGATCGGCCGGACGGTCCCGGTGAGAATATCGCGGGGATATCTGCACTCACTGAGGGGAAAACAGATCACGCCATAAGGAGGTTGCGAATGCTGCTGGAGATGAAGGTGTCCGGGTTGACCATCGATCCGATCACCAACACGCCGATCGTCATCCTGAAAGACCTGCAGGAAAGCAAAGCGATTCCGATCTGGATCGGCCTGTTCGAAGCCAGCGCCATCGCCACGGAACTGGAGCACGTGGTGTTTTCCAGACCGATGACCCATGACCTGATGAACGAATTCCTCAAGGCCCTGGACGTCACGGTCAACCGGATTGAAATTGTCGATATCCGCAACAACACTTTTTTCGCGGCCGTGTATCTGGTTCGGGACGGGCAGACCTACCGGGTTGACGCGCGTCCCAGCGACGCCATCGCGCTGGCGCTGAGGGCCGGCGCCTCGATTTTCGTGGAGGAGAGCGTCCTGGAAAAATCCCGCAACATCGATTTCGGAATCAAGCTTGCCGACATCGACAAATTCAAGGAAGACAAGGTAAGGGAGTTTTTGGAAAACTTATCCGCGGAAGATTTCGGGAAATATAAAATGTGAAAAGAAATGAAAGAACTGCTTGCCGCTTTTCGGACATTTCTGGACGTCCAGCGTAATGTGTCGGAGCATACCCGCAAGGCCTACCTGACGGATATCGAGGAATATGGCGAGTTCCTGCGCAATTCATCCGCTCAAAAAAGCGTGGCGGATGCCGATACGGACACCGTCCGGTCGTACATGGCGTTTTTGCACGGCCGGAAGCTGAAAAAGTCGTCCATCAACCGCAAAATATCCTCCCTGCGGGCTTTTTACAGGTTTTTGGTGCGGGAGGGAACCGTCCGGAACAATCCGGCCCAGGACGTTCAGACGCCGAAGACGGAGAAGTACATGCCGACTTTTTTGTCGGTTGATGAAGCCTTTGATCTCCTGGAAGCATCCGGCTCGGACCCGTCTTTGTCCGGTCTGCGCAATCTGGCGATGCTGGAGCTGTTCTATTCTTCGGGGCTCAGGCTGGCGGAGCTGGCCGGTCTGGACGAGGACGATGTAAATTTCAGCGCTGCGCTGGTCAAGGTGCGCGGCAAGGGGAAAAAAGAGAGAATTGTCCCCGTGGGCAAAAGAGCGCTGGAGGCGCTGAAGCGATATTTGTCCGCGACGGAGGACACGAGGAGGAAGCTTTTCCGTGAAGGGATGGGCGGCGCGCTTTTTTTGAACGAACGGGGAGGGCGGATTACGACCCGAAGCATTGCCCGCATCGTGGATACGGCCACCGTCAAAAGCGGCATCGGACGGAAGATCAGCCCTCACGCGCTTCGGCACAGCTTTGCCACGCATCTGCTGGCGGCCGGCGCCGATTTGCGTTCGATCCAGGAAATGCTGGGGCATGAGAGTCTTTCCACGACGCAGAAATACACGGCGGTCAACATCAACCGCCTGATGGAAGTGTACGACAAGGCTCACCCCAGAGCAAAGAAATAAGCGATGAGTGACGAGCAATGAGCGACGAGAGACGAGTGATGAGCAATGAGTGAAGAGAAACAAACCATAAGCTATGAGCCATCAGTTATGAGCTGCGAAGTATGGGAGACCAAATGAAGATCAGAGGCACAACCATTCTGGCGATCCGTAAGGGCGATAAAATCACGGTGGCCGGCGACGGTCAGGTTACGCTGGACACGACGATTCTGAAGCATGGCGCGCGCAAGGTGCGAAGGCTGTACAACAACGAGGTGATTGTCGGATTCGCCGGCGCAACCGCCGACGCCTTCACGCTGTTTGACCGCTTTGATCAGAAACTGGAACAGTACAACGGGAACCTGCTTCGCGCCGCCGTGGAGCTGACCAAGGACTGGCGGACCGACCGGGTGCTGCGGCATCTGGAAGCGCTGATGATCGCGGTCAGCCGGGACTATTCGCTCATCATTTCCGGAAACGGCGATGTGATTGAATCGGATGACGACGTGATGGCCATCGGATCGGGCGGCGCTTTTGCGCAGGCCGCGGCCCGCGCGCTGGTGCGCCACAGCAATCTAACCGCCACGGAAATCGCGAGAGAAGCGATGAAGATTGCCTCGGAAATATGCATCTACACCAACGACCACGTAACGATTGAAGAAATCGACCTCAGTGAGGAGAAGCCCAAAGAGGACAAAAAGAGCAAAAAGTAAAGGAGTCACAGAAGAAAAATGAACAATTCAGGTTTGACACCCCGCGAGATTGTGGAACGGCTGGACCGGCATATCATCGGCCAGGCCGACGCCAAACGGGCCGTGGCCATCGCGCTGCGAAACCGCTGGCGCAGGCAGAATGTTCCGGAAGATCTGGCGGATGAAATATCGCCGAAAAATATTATCATGATCGGCCCCACGGGAGTCGGCAAAACGGAAATCGCCAGAAGGCTTGCCAAACTGGACAATTCCCCGTTTCTGAAGGTGGAGGCTTCGAAATTTACGGAAGTCGGCTATGTCGGGCGGGACGTGGAATCCATGGTGCGGGATCTGGTGGAGCTTTCGATCAACATGCTGAAGGCCGAGGAGCAGGATCACGTGCGGGCGAGAGCCGCGGAAATCGCGGAAGACCGGCTGCTGGATCTGCTGCTGCCGCCGCGGCCCGCGGAAAGGAACGTCGGCGACATGCTGACGGACGCGGAACCGGAGCAGGCGAGTCTGCCGCTCAACGAAGAGGCGGCGCGCAGGCAGGACGCGACGCGCGAAAAGCTGCGAAAACTTCTGCACGACGGGAAACTCGACGAACGCATGGTGGAGCTGGAAATCGCCGAGCCGAGGAGCGGCCCCATGATCGAGATTTTTTCCGCCGCCGGCATGGAAGACATGGGACTCAATCTGAAGGACATGCTGGGCAGCATGATGCCGCAGAAGAAGAAAAAAAGAAACGTCAAGGTGCCGGAAGCCCTCGAGATCATCGCGTCCGAAGAGGCGCAGAAGCTCATTGACATGGACAAGGTCACCAAAACCGCGCTGGACCGCGTGGAGCAGTCGGGCATCATTTTTCTGGATGAAATCGACAAGATTGTCGGCGGCGATTCGCAGCACGGCCCCGACGTCTCGCGCGAAGGCGTCCAGCGGGACCTGCTGCCGATTGTCGAAGGGTCGAACGTCAACACCCGCTACGGCATGGTGAAGACCGATCATATTTTGTTCATCGCGGCGGGCGCGTTTTCCGGAACCAAACCGTCCGACCTGATTCCGGAGCTGCAGGGGCGCTTCCCGATCCGCGTGGAGCTGGATTCGCTGGGCAAGGAGGAGTTTGTGCGGATCCTGACGGAGCCCAACAACGCGCTGGTCAAGCAGTACACGGAAATGATGGCGACGGAAGACATTCGACTGTCGTTTACCCCCGACGCGGTGGAGCAGATTGCCGAAGTGGCCACGGTCGTCAATGAACGGACCGAGAATATCGGCGCACGAAGACTTTACACGATCATGGAAACGCTCCTGGACGACATTTCTTTTGACGCGCCGGACCTGAAGGAGAAGAAAATCGTCATTGACGCGAAATACGTGGAAGAAAAGCTGGACAACATCGTGGAAGACGAAGATCTGAGCCGGTACATTTTATAAACGGAGAGACGAATGCAAAACATTCAAAGTTCGATGGAGCGGGCGGACATTCTGCTGGAGGCGCTGCCCTACATCCGGCGGTTTTACAACAAAACCATCGTCATTAAATACGGCGGACACGCCATGGTTGACGAGGACCTGAAAGACAAGTTCGCCCGCGACGTGGTGATGATGAAATACATCGGCATCAATCCGGTCGTCGTGCACGGCGGAGGGCCGCAGATCGGCGGCTTTCTCAAGAAGCTGGGCAAGGAGTCCCGGTTTGTTCAGGGCATGCGCGTGACGGACGAGGAAACCATGAACATCGTCGAAATGGTTCTGGTCGGCACGGTCAACAAGGAAATTGTCGGCCTGATCAACCGGCACGGCGGAAAGGCCGTGGGCTTAAGCGGCAAGGACGGCAATCTGGTGGAGGCGGAAAAATATTACCTGAGTGATGAAAAAGCGAAAAACACGCCTTCCGAGATTATCGACATCGGGCTGGTCGGAAAGGTCAAAACGGTCAACGCGGGTCTGATCGTGTCTCTGGCCCAGAACGGTTTCATTCCCGTCATCGCGCCCACCGGGATGGGAGAAAACGGAGAAACCTACAACATCAACGCCGACATCGTCGCCGGGGAAGTGGCCGCCGCTCTGAAGGCGGAGAAGCTGCTGCTGCTGACGGACGTGGCGGGTGTGCTGGACGCGGAAAAAAATCTGATCAACACCATGACGGATCAGGAGGCGCTGGATCTGATTGACCGGGGAATCGTGGAAGGCGGCATGTTTCCCAAAGTCAAATGCTGCCTCAAGGCGCTGCGCGGCGGCGTGAAAAAGGCGCATATCGTGGACGGGCGGCTGAAGCACGCGATCCTGCTGGAAGTCTTTACGGATATGGGAATCGGAACGGAAATCGTTGTATAACGCCTCAAAGGGGAACAAAGCATGGACGAAAAAAAGATCATGACGCTGGCCGATCAGCACATTATGAATACCTACCGGCGGGTGCCGATCGCGCTGGTCAAAGGCGAGGGTGCGAGGCTCTGGGACGCAAGCGGCAGGGAATATCTGGATTTTGTGGCCGGCATCGCCGTGTGCAATCTGGGGCATTCCCATCCGAAGGTGGTCAAAGCGCTGAAAAAGCAGGCCAAGGATCTGATGCACGTCTCCAACCTTTATTACACGAAGCCCCAGGCGGAAGTCGCCGCTCTTCTGACGAAGCATTCCTTTGCCGACAAGGTTTTTTTCTGCAACAGCGGCGCGGAAGCCAACGAGGCGGCCATCAAGCTGGCGCGAAAATACGCCCATGAAAACCTGGGCGCGGATAAATTCGAACTCATCACCATGAAAGACTCGTTTCACGGCCGGACGATGGCAACCATTACCGCCACGGGCCAGGAAAAGTTTCAGTTCGGATTCACGCCGCTTCTCGACGGCTTTAAATACGCCCCGTTCAACGATGCGGAAGCGCTGGAGGCGGCCATTACTCCCCGAACCTGCGGAATCATGCTGGAGCCGATTCAGGGGGAAGGCGGCGTGATTATTCCCGATGATCGGTATCTGGCGAAGGTGCGGGACATCTGCAATCGCCATGGAATTTTGATGATCGTCGATGAGGTGCAGACCGGCATCGGCCGGACGGGCAAGCTGTTTGCCTATGAATATTCCGGCGTCAAACCGGACATCATGACGCTGGCCAAGGCGCTGGGGAACGGCTTTCCGGTAGGCGCCATGCTGGCGACCGATGAAGTGGCCCGCGCCTTTTCGCCCGGCAATCACGCCTCCACCTTCGGCGGCAACCTGCTGGCGATGGCGGCGGCCAAAGCCACGCTGAAGACCCTGATCAAAGACGGCGTGCTCGATCATTGTCAAAAAACGGGAAGCTATTTCCTGGCCAAACTTCAGGCCCTGAAGTCGCGGCATTCTTTTATTTCCGAAGTGCGGGGCAGGGGGCTCATGCTGGCCTGTGCGATGGCCATCGAAGGCGCAGACATCGTCAAAAGCTGTCAGGAAAAGGGGCTGCTCATCAACTGCACCGGCGGCAAAACACTGCGTTTTGTTCCGCCGCTGATTGTGGATGAGAAAGACATTGACGCCGCGATTTCCATACTCGATGAGGTCATGGAGGGGAAATGAAAAAAGATCTGCTGAGCTTTGCCGGCATGCAGCCGCCGGATTTTGAAGAAATCTGGCAAAGGACGGTCCGCCTCAAAAAAATGCTGAAGGAAGGCAAAAAGCACGCGTCGCTTGAGGGCAAGACGCTGGGCATGATCTTTGACAAATCCTCCACGCGAACCCGGATATCCTTTGAAGTGGGCATGTATCAGTTGGGCGGCATCGCGCTTTTTCTCAATTCCCGGGACACGCAGATCGGACGCGGTGAAACGCTTGCGGATTCGGCCCGAATGATGTCCTGCTATCTCGACGGCATCATGATCCGGACCTTTGCCCAGGAAAGCGTGGAAGAACTTGCCCGCTACGCGACCATTCCGGTCATCAACGGGCTCACGGACCTGCTGCATCCCTGCCAGATTCTGGCGGATCTGTTTACGATTCAGGAGAAAAAAGGATCGTATGAAGGCGTCAAGGTTGCCTATATCGGCGACGGAAACAATGTGGCCAACAGTTGGATCGAAGCGGCAACACACCTGCCGTTTGAACTCGCGCTGGCCTGTCCCGAAGGCTACGATCCGGACAATCGCCTGATGAAGGAAAGCCAGAAAGACGGCCGGGACCGCGTCCGGCTGTGCCGTGATCCGTTTGAAGCCGCGGCGGGCGCGGATGTCCTCTACACGGATGTCTGGACCAGCATGGGCCAGGAGGCCGAGTCTCAGGAGCGCAAAAAGATTTTCGCGAATTACCAGATCAACGGCAAACTGCTGAGAGCGGCGAAGAAAGACGCCATCGTGATGCACTGTCTGCCCGCGCACCGCGGCGAGGAAATTACCGCCGAGGTCATTGACGGGCCGCAGTCCGTTGTGGTGGAAGAAGCGGAAAACCGCCTGCACGCGCAAAAGGCGGTTTTGGAAATATTGCTTTAGGAACATTCTGTGTATAGCTGGAACAAGGGGTTGCAACCCCTTGTTCTAAAGGAATTCACGAAGCTTACATTGAAAATTATTAGGAGGAAAAATCGTGGCAAAGAAAATTAAAAAAGTGGTGCTGGCATATTCCGGCGGTCTGGACACGTCGGTAATCGTGAGATGGTTGATTGAAACCTACGGCTGCGAGGTCATCTGTTTTGCCGCCGACGTGGGGCAGAAGGAAGAGCTCACGGGGCTCAGGCAAAAGGCTCTCAGGACCGGCGCTTCCAAAATTTACATTGAAGACCTGCGGGAAGAATTCGCGCGGGATTTCGTGTTTCCGGCGCTTCGCGCCAATGCGATTTACGAGGGGACCTATCTGCTGGGAACGTCGCTCGCCCGGCCGCTCATCGCCAAACGGCAGATTGAAATCGCCCAGAAGGAAAGAGCGGACTCGGTTTGCCACGGCGCAACCGGCAAGGGCAACGATCAGGTGCGCTTTGAGCTCACCTACATCGCGCTCAATCCCAGGATCAACATCATCTCGGCCTGGAAGGACGACCACTGGACGTTCGATTCCCGGGAGTCCATGTTTGATTACGCGGAGAAGCACAACATTCCGCTTCCGCTGACCAAGGCCAAACCCTACAGCTCCGACCGCAATCTGCTGCACATTTCACATGAAGGCGCCATACTGGAAGACACATGGGCGGAGCCGCCGGAAGACATTTTCGTGCTGACCAAATCGCCCGAAGCCGCGCCGGACAAGCCCGCGTACGTGGAAATTGATTTCGTCAAAGGAAACCCGGTGGCGATCGACGGCAAAAAGATGTCGCCCGCGAAGCTGATGGACCGCATCAACCTGCTGGCCGGAGCCAACGGCGTCGGCCGGGTGGACATGGTGGAAAACCGGTTTGTCGGCATGAAATCCCGCGGCGTGTATGAAACGCCCGGCGGCACGGTCCTGTGGGCGGCGCACCGGGCGGTGGAGTCCATCACGATGGACCGCGAGGTCATGCTGATGCGCGATTCGCTCATTCCGAAATACGCCCAGCTTGCCTACAACGGCTTCTGGTACGCTCCGGAAATGAAGACGCTGCAGGCCTACATCGACGCGACGCAGGAAAACGTCACCGGCACGGCCAGGATGAAGCTCTACAAAGGCAACTGCGTCGTGGTCGGCCGCAAATCCCCCTATTCGCTCTACAGCGAGGCGTTTGCCACGTTTGAAAAAGACGAAGTCTATAACCAGAAAGACGCCATCGGCTTCATCCGCCTCAACGGCCTTCGGCTTCGAATCAAGAAAATGATGAAAAAATAAAAAATCTTTCGAAAGGGCGCATCATGTCCGACGCAAAAAAACCCTGGGCGGGACGATTTCAGGAAGCCACGGCTGCCAGCGTGGAGAGGTTTACCAGTTCTCTTCACTACGACCGCCGCCTGTATCGTCATGACATTGAAGGCTCCATCGCCCACGCGACGATGCTGGCCGATTCGGGCATCATTTCCCGCAAGGACGCCGGCGCGATCATCCGCGGGTTGAAAAGCATTCGGGCCGATATGGAAAAGGGGCGTTTTGTTTTCGATCCGGCCGACGAAGACATTCACATGGCGATCGAAAAAGAACTGATCCGGCGCGCGGGAGACGCGGGCGCAAAGCTGCATACCGCTCGCAGCCGCAACGATCAGATTGCGCTGGATGTCCGCCTGTATCTGCGAGACGAAGTGGACGGTTTGATTCTCCTGCTCACCGCGCTGCAGATGCAATTGGTCGGCATGGCCAAAAAGGAAATTGCCGTCATCATGCCCGGCTACACGCACATGCAAAAGGCGCAGCCGGTTCTGCTGTCCCACTACCTGCTGGCGTATGCCGAGATGTTTGCCCGCGACGGGCAGAGGCTGGAAGACTGCCGCAAACGCCTGAATGTTCTGCCGCTGGGCGCGGCGGCGCTGGCCGGGACGGGCCTTCCCATCGACAGGAAACGCGCGGCGCGTCTTCTGGGCTTTCCGGAAGTCAGCCGAAACAGCATGGATGCGGTGGCCGACCGGGATTATATCGCGGAATTCATTTTTGCCGCGTCTCTTGCCATGGCTCATCTGAGCCGGTTTTGCGAGGATCTGGTTTTGTGGTCGTCCGAAGAATTCGGATTTGCCGAGATTTCCGATGCCTACACCACCGGCAGCAGCATCATGCCGCAGAAGAAGAATCCGGACGTCGCGGAGCTGATTCGGGGCAAGACGGGAAGAGTATACGGCGATCTGACTACAATCCTGACGCTTGTCAAGGGGCTTCCCATGAGCTACAACCGGGACCTTCAGGAAGACAAGGAGCCCCTGTTTGACGCGGTGGATACGCTTCGCGATTGCCTGGCGGTATTTGCGGAAATGCTGGCGCACACGCGCTTTAACGCTGTCAGAATGCATTCGGCGGCCGGCGGCGGATTTTCCACCGCCACCGACATCGCGGAGTACCTGGCGGAGAAAGGCGTGCCCTTTCGCAGCGCCCACGAAATTGCGGGCGGCATTGTCGCCTACTGCATCAAAACCAAAAGGACGCTGGAAGATCTGACGCTCGGCGAGTATCAATCCTTTTACGACGGATTTGACGAGTCGATCCTCTCCAGGATAAAGTTGGAAAACGCCGTTGCCGCCCGCAGTCATTTCGGAGGAACGGCGCAAAAGGCGGTACGGGAAAGGATTCGGGAATTTGAAAAAAAGCTCGGCAGGAAATAAAATAGCGCTGGCCGCGCTTTGCGCACTTTTGATCGCGGGCTGCGGCCTGAAGGCCAATCCCGTCCCACTGGCGTCCACCGGCGCGCGAAGCCAGGCCGGGCAGGCGCTGGCCGTTTCAGCCGAGAGCGGCGAGGCGGTTCTGAACTGGCGGCTCGAATCCGCGGATCGGGTTCGCTACACGCTTGTCGAGCGAAGCACGCTGGGGAGCACGGGGAACATTTGCCGGGATTGCCCGCGCACCTTTGAGCCTATCAACCGGCTGGAGGCGGCAAACGCCGGGGAAAGCAGACTTGAATACCGGTTTTCCGATTCGTCGGTCGAGAAAGGGAAGACCTACAGCTACCGTCTGCAGTTGTGCGATGAGGCCGGCGTCTGCCGGGAATCGCAAACCGTGGAAATCGATTTTCAATAAGGAATCCAGGAGGCCTGTTTTATGTTCAGAGGAGCCATTACCGCGCTGGTGACGCCTTTTAAAGACGGAAAAGTGGATGAGGCGGCGCTGAGGGAGCTCATCGAGTTCCAGATTGCGAACGGCATCGACGGTCTGGTGCCCTGCGGGACGACCGGAGAATCGCCGACCCTGTCCCACGACGAGCACGACCGCGTGATTGAAATCACCATTGACGCGGCGAAAAAAAGAGTTCCGGTCATCGCCGGGACGGGATCCAACAGCACGACGGAAGCCCTGCGCCTGACCCGGCATGCGTATGAGGCGGGCGCCGACGGCGCGCTCATCGCCTGTCCCTACTACAACAAGCCGACCCAGGAAGGGCTTTACCGGCATTACCAGCTCATCGCGAAGAGCGTGCCTTTGCCGATCATTCCGTACAACATTCCCGGAAGGACCGGCGTGAACATGTCGCCGGAACTGATGGCCCGTCTGGCTGAAATCGACAACATCGTCGGAGTCAAGGAGGCCTCCGGATCCCTCAAGCAGATGAACGACGTGCTGGACCTGTGCGGTCCGGAATTCGACGTTTTGTCCGGCGACGATGGATTTACGCTTCCCCTGATGGCCATCGGCGGAAAGGGCGTCATTTCCGTCGCGTCCAATATCGTTCCCGCCGACATGGCCGCGATGGTCGACGCCGCCGAAGCAGGGGATTTCGCGGCGGCGCGGGCGCTGCACGCGAAAATGAGCCCTTTGTTTGACGTTCTTTTCATCGAGGTGAATCCGATCCCCGTGAAAGCCGCTCTGGCGCTGATGGGCAGGATCGTCTGCGAATACCGGCTGCCGCTCTGCCCGCTGGCGCCGGCGAATCATGAGAAGCTCAAAGCGGCATTGACCCGGTACGGCCTGATCCCGTAGGACGGCGGGATGTTTTTTCAAGTTCATGCGGAAACAACAAGGAGCAAGCGTTATGGTAAAAGTAATTGTCACAGGCGCCGGCGGAAAAATGGGAGGCCGAATCATCGGCATGATTTCGGCTATGGAAAATCTTCGCGTGGTAGGGGCCATTGAAGTCAAGGGCCATCCGATTGTCGGAAGAGATCTGGGTCATTCCCTGGGCACGGGAAGGACCGGCGCGCTGGTCAGCGACAGCCTGGCGGACTGCATCGACCAGGCGGATGTGGTGATCGACTTTACGGATCATGAAGCGTCGCTGAACTATCTGAAAATCGCCAGCGAAAAAAACCGCGCCATCGTAATCGGCTCCACCGGGTTCACCGCCGAAGAAATGAAAACCGCGCAAAAGCTGGCCGAAAAAACGCGCTGCGTTCTTTCGCCGAACATGAGCGTGGGCGTCAATGTAATGCTGAAAGTGCTGGATTACTGCGCGGGCATCCTTTATGAGGACTACGACGTCGAGATCATCGAAGCGCACCACCATCTGAAAAAAGACGCGCCCAGCGGAACGGCGCTGCAGATGGCGCGGGTAATCGCCGCCAGGCTGGGGCGGGATCTGGAAAAAGAAGCGGTGTACACGCGCCGCGGCATGATCGGCGAACGCACTCGCAGAGAGATCGGCATTCAGACCATTCGGGCCGGAGACATTGTGGGCGAACATACGGTGATCTTCGGGGGAATCGGGGAGAGGCTGGAAATCGTCCATCGCGCACAGAGCCGGGATAATTTTGCCAAGGGAGCAATCCGCGCGGCCCAGTGGATCGTCCATCAGAAAAACGGCCTGTACGACATGCAGGATGTTTTGGGACTGCGGGATTCCCGATAGGCGGGCGGTTATGCTGGAGGGAACACTGGCCTATATCGGAATCGGCGCCAACCTTCAAGACCCTTTGGCGCAGTGCCGCACGGCCATTGAAAGACTTTCCGGCGCCGCGGGAATTACGCTGGAACGGATTTCCTCCTTTTACAAAACCAAGCCGGTGATTCCGGAATCGGCCGGACCGGAACACCGAAAGGAGCTGGAGAATCAGGACTGGTTTGTGAACGCGGCGGCGGAAATCCGTACCGTCCTTGCGCCCCGGGACCTTTTGAAGGCGCTCCAGCTCATTGAAAATTCGACAGGAAGGGTCCGGACGGTCAGGGGAGGGCCAAGAATCATCGACCTGGACCTTCTGCTGTATGGTCAGGAGATTGTCCGGGAAAAGGAACTGACGGTGCCGCATCCGGAAATGCACCGAAGGCTTTTTGTGCTGGAGCCCATGTGCGAAATCGCCTCCTACCTGATTCACCCGGTGTTCGGCGTTTCGATGCGGGGCCTGAAAGACAGGCTGAACGACCAACAAACCGTTCTGCGGTATCATTTGTAAGAAAAGAAGGTTGCCATGAATCTCATCAAATTGCTGGCGCTCGCGCTGTTGTTCTATGTCGGATACAGGATCGTCACCATGTTTAAAAGCAAGAAGCCGCAGGACGTCAAGGCGCAGCGCGCCGACGACACGCCGAAAGGGGAGGATCTGGTGCAGGACCCGTTTTGCAAGACGTACATTCCCAAAAGCCAGGCGCACCTGAAGGAAATCGACGGGCGGACGCACTACTTTTGCAGCAGCGAATGCTTTGAGAAATACCGGATAGAAAAAAAATAACTTCAGGGAGGAATTATGAAATTTTTTATCGATACGGCGAATATTTCGGAAATTAAAGAAGGCCTGGCGCTGGGGATGGTGGACGGCGTGACAACAAATCCGTCACTGATTGCCAAAGAAAAAAGAGGCTTTGATTCCGTCGTCAAGGAAATTCTGAAAATTGTGGAAGGGCCGGTCAGCCTGGAGGTGGTGAGCCTCGACGCGAAAGGAATGTACACAGAGGGCAAAAAACTGGCCCGGCTGGGCGATCAGGTGGTCATCAAGGTGCCGATGACGACCGAAGGACTCAAAGCGACCAAAATGTTCGCCGCGGACGGCATCGACGTCAATCAGACCCTGATCTTTTCCCCGCTGCAGGCCCTGATGGCGGCCAAAGCAGGCGCGGCCTACGTGAGCCCCTTTGTCGGACGCCTGGACGACATCGCGCACGACGGCATGGAACTGGTTCAGCAGATCCTGGATATTTACGACAACTATGAGTATGACACCGAGGTCATCGTCGCCAGCATCCGTCATCCGAAACATGTGCTGGACGCGGCCCTGATGGGCGCGGACATTGCCACGATTCCTTTTAAAGTCATCGCGCAGCTGGCAAAGCACCCCCTGACGGACAAAGGCGTCGCGCTGTTTCTGGAAGACTGGAAGAAAGTGCCCGCAAAATAGGCGGGTAGCCGCGGGAAATGAGGCCGCCAACAGGTCCGAACGGATGAACAGGTGCAACGGGGCATGAACAAAAGACGAGAAATATGGAACCTTCCCAACAGCATTACGCTGGCCCGCATCAGCATTGTGCCGTTTTTGTTCTTTCTTCTGTTATCCCCCGGCCCCTTCTGGTCGCTTACGCTGGCCGCCCTGTTTGTCCTGGCCGCACTGACGGACTTTCTGGACGGGTATATCGCCCGCAAATACAATCTGATCACCGCGATGGGCAAGTTTCTGGACCCGCTGGCCGACAAGCTGATCGTCAACACGGCCATGATCCTCATGATTCCAATCGGGCGGATTGACGCCTGGATTGTCGTGATCATCATCATGCGGGACCTGATCGTGGACGGCATCCGCAGCATCGCGTCTTCGGAGGGGATCTACATCCAGGCCAGCGTCCTGGGAAAGCAGAAAACCGTCGCCCAGATCATCGCCGTGACCGCGCTGATGATCCATTATCCCTTTCTGGGGCTGGACGCGCATCTGGTGGGCACGGCCATTCTTTACGCGGCTTTGCTGCTGACGGTTTATTCGGGGCTGGATTACCTGTTTAAATTTTACCAGGGAACCTACCGGAATCCGGAGAACCTTTGAAATGATTGAATTCCGGCTTTCCGCGCCCGAACCCGCAAGGAAAAAAGCCGGTGTTTTTTCTATTGACAAGAGGAGTCGATTTGTTATAGTCACCGGCGTTCTTAAGTGAGCGGGCGTAACTCAGTGGTAGAGTGCTACCTTGCCAAGGTAGACGTCGACGGTTCAAATCCGTTCGCCCGCTCCATTTTTTTTGGGCGGCATAGCCAAGTGGCTAAGGCAGCGGTCTGCAAAACCGTTATTCATGAGTTCGAATCTCATTGCCGCCTCCAGTAAACTAAAGGAGTTTTCTTTGTTGAGAAGGGGCTCCTTTTCTATTTATCAATAAAGTAGTGATAATAAAGTTTATGAACAAACGATTTGCTGACCTGATCAATTCTTGCGCCCAAAGCGGCTACTCTGATGTTCACATTTGCGGCGGCCAACCGCTTATTTACCGGAAAGACGGTTTTATAAAGTTTGATCAAAAAAACAAATGGACACACGAGGAAATTAACGCCCTCCTGAAGTCTTTACTGAACCCTAAGAACATCAATATATTGAGAGAGCGCTGGTCCGTCGATTTTGCGACAACTATAAACAACGTGCGTATTCGCATTAATGTTTTCAATACCGATCGCGGACCTTCTCTGGCCATCCGCCTGTTGCCGGGTGTGATTCCGAGCATCGCCCAGCTAAACCTTCATCCATCCCTGCAAAAGATCAGCGATCAGAAATCAGGGCTGATCCTGATTTGCGGAACCACCGGCTGCGGCAAAACAACCACCATTGCTTCCCTGCTGAACGATATCAATCAAAAACGGGCGGCGCATATTCTTACACTGGAAGATCCCATTGAATACCGGATTCCGTCCCAAAAATCATTTATTGAGCAACGCGAAGTGGGCACACACGTGCCGACCATTGAAAGAGGTCTGATCGACGTCATGCGGGCCGACCCGGACATCATTATGGTGGGAGAACTGCGTGAGCCGCAGGCCATAATTTTGACATTAAACGCCGCGGAATCCGGCCATCTGGTCATTGCCACACTGCACGCGACCAATATGGAGGACGCCCTTTACCGAATCATCAATTCCGCTCCGCCGGAAGCGGAGGAGTATCTTCGTCATCAACTGGCGTCAACCATTTCCTGGATTATCGTGCAAAAACTTGTTTATATGGAAAAAATCGGTTTCAGTCTGCCGGTGCTTTCCATCCTGCGGGGAACACAGCAAATAAAAGGAATTATTAGGGAAAAGAAGCTTTATCAGATCGAAAATGCCCTGCACACCGGCAAAGCGGACGGCATGTTTACCCAGGAACGCTATATAAATGAATATCTTGAACTGCGCGATAAATATCAGAATCCACTCCTAAACTTCAAACCGGGAAAGTACACAGCCGCTTATCCGGAGGAATATTTTTCCGATTTGACCTTTTTTGATATCTTTTCCGGTTCTCCGGAAACCCCAAAACATTCATTCGCGTCGCAAAAGTCCGGCGGCGCCGCAGCCGCTGAAAAGCGTAATTTCTGGTCTGAAGACGCGGATTTAAACGCAGAGCAAGATCCTTCACATTATGTAATTGATGAAAGTGATGATTTGCTTGAGATTATAGCGGAAACTGAAAAGATCGTGTAGCGGCCAACGCAACCTTATTCCAGTGTGCGGCAATAGAGATGCCGGAAATTACTTACCAGGACAAAAAAATATAATTGAATACACGTAAAAAAAATAGAAATATTGCTTGAATTGAAAAAAGAAGAATGATAAATAAAATCAGCATTTATTAACATTTGGAGAAAATGCTTGGCTAAAACCAACGACGACACCAACTCAACGGAAAGACTCTTAAATGTAATTCGCGGAGTTCAGGAATTATCTTACGGGTCGGACGATCGAGCAAAAAAAAAATCATCCTCTGCTCAAAAGCATTCAGATAAATTTGCGCTTAACTTTCCGCGCCTGTTTGCGGGCAAGCACCGCGCCACGGTGGGCATCGATATCGGGCGGGAAGAAATCCGTCTGGCCAAAATAACCAATGCCTCCGACGGCCGTCCGCTTTTGGTTGATCAAAAAATAGTAAAATTCAGCAAGAAAATTAAAAGAGAATCACGGGAATTTAATGATTTGCTGAAAACAGCCATCGACGAATTTGCCGGTCCCGGCGATGAATGCGACATCTGGGCCATGATGAGCGCAGCGGAAGTGAATGTTCACCATCTGAAAATTCCCAACGTTCCTAAAAATCAGAGGGATAATGTTATCTTTTGGGCCGCCAAAAAAGAAAATTCCTTTGATGAAAAGACCATGATTTTCGATTATGAAATTCAGGGCGAGATTAATGATCAGGGTGTTCCCAAAACTTCCGTGATGTTCTATAGCGCCCCGCGGGCCGGGGTAGAAAAAGTTAAAAGCCTGTTTTCAGCAGTCGGAATTAATCTGGCCGGCATTACCATTGTACCTTTTGCCATTCAAAACATCTTTCGAACAAATTGGATTGCCGCGGGAGAAGATGTTTTTGCCAGTCTCTATTTTGGGATTGATTTTTCACGGATCGACATTTTCAGCAAAAACAACCTGGTGATGACACGCGGCATCAAAACAGGCATCAGCAGCATGATAGAGGCGATCCAAGAATCCATCGTTGCAGCCATTCCCGGAAGGAAAGTGGACAGCGAGCGCGAAAAACAAATCCTGCAAGAGCTGTGCGCCGACCCCGAAAAAACCATCACGGACGAAGACGGTTTTTCCTGGACGCACAGCTCGGTTTTAGAGATGATTTCGCCGGCCATGGAAAGATTGACCCGCCAGGTTGAACGGACACTTGAATATTACGCCACATCGGTCGGTTTTGAAAAAGTAGAAAAAATTTACATTTCATCCGCCATGGAAGTTTTTTACAACCATCTTCTGCAAAAAATCGGCGAACAACTGGACATCAAGCGGGAATTATTTGATCCTTTTCAGGTCGAAAACGACGCAACAGCCGCGAATCATTTGAGTCTGAACGAAAGAATCTCCATGGGCACCGCGATCGGACTGGCCTTATCCGACCGAAAGCACACACCGAATGCCATTTTCACTTATCTGGAAAAGAACAAAGAAGTCATGAGAACGAGGATCAACCGGATTATCTTTGCCGCTTTCGGCGTTTCTCTGGCAATTTGTCTGACTGTTCTGGCTTTTCAGGTAATTGAAAACCGGTATCTTGCCGGAAAAAAGGAAAAACTGGAAAAACAAATGGCCCTTTTTCAGCCGCTTTTGTCCAGGGATAAAGTCAACGCTCTGGCCGGAGAAATTAAAGCCGGCAATGCAATCAGCCGGCAGTATTCGAAAAAATACAAAGGTATGGCGCTGATTGGCGAATTGGCTTCTTTAACGCCGGAAAACATCAAATTGACCAATGTCCTCATCGTATTCCCGCATGAAGGCGGCATTCCGGAACAAAAGCAACCGGAACAAAAGCAAGAGAAAGATGCAAAGCCGGACGGCGAAAGTATAATGATCGAAGGCGTTGTGATGGGCAATCGAACGGAGCTGGATGCTTTTCTGGCTCAATATGTTTTAAAGCTTGATAATTCGGCGATTTTTTCCGGAGCAGCTTTACAAAAGAGCAGTCGGTCGGAATTCAGAAAAAAAGAAATACTGCAATTTACAATCAAAATGAAAACAGGTTAGTGATGTTCAAGAAACTAAATAATGTTTTTCCGTCCGAAAGCGTCAGCAAGATGGTGGTTTACGGCGGCATAATCGTCCTCGTCGTTCTTTTGCTGATTATTCCTTTATATCAGTATAACGCCGGTAGTGCCCGGGAAACGGAAACTGTTCAGCGCCAGATAGACGAGCAAAAGGAACTGGCGGAAGCTTATAAGCTTCTGAAGAGTGCCAAGGCAAAAAAACCGGCATATATCCTGCCCAATCCGGCCGGGGCCAAGTTGGCCAAACAGGATGTGGACAAATTTTCGGAGGCTTTCCGCCTGGAGGCCGAAAAATCCGGACTGATGACCGCTTCTTTAGTCCTGGATACCAAAACGATGACCGGCGAATCAAAAAGTTTTTTATACAACGCAACGGTTAAAGGAGAATTTTCCAATTTTCGAAAACTGCTGATCGGATTGGGGGCCTTGCCCTACATTGAACAGATTGAGGAAATCAGCATCAGGCAAGACAGAGAAAGCATGGAATTTAAATTAAAGATATGGATTGCCCTGGCCTGATACCGGAGCGCTCAAAAGAATGAAAAAACTGGAAAAAAGACAAATTATCATCCTGGCTGTCGCCGCTATATTCGCTTTGTATGCGGCCTATGAATTGCTGATAGCCGGTCCGGCGGCCAAAAAAGCCAAAACACAAGCGACTGCCGCGCAAACGGAATCTGTCGCCAATGTGGCAGGCGGCGATGTAGCCGGTTATCAAGTATCCGCCGCCGAAGCCTATATCGTAAAAAAAGCGGAAACAGACTGGGACAAAAGCCCGTTTTGGGAAAAAGCCTCTTATCGGGAATTTGCGGGAAAAGAAGCAGGCGCCCCCGCCGTCGCCAATGCAGCAAAGATAATCTATTTCGGCTACATGGAATCCGGACGAAAAAAAATAGCCATTATCAACGGTGCGGAGTATGAAAGCGGAGAGTCGCTGGATATTGAGGGATATGTGTTAAAAAGTGTAAACCCGTCGCGTGTTGTCGTTGTCAATCGCAATACAGGGGACGAATTAACCGTGCCGATACAGGAATAATATAAAAGGATTAAGACAAGGAGGTTATTGTCTTGAAATCACGAAAAATTATTATATTAATGAATACAATAGTCATCGTCTTTTTTATGATGACGTGTTTTATCGGGTGCGCCGGAGATACCAAAAACGCCAAGAAGGATCCTTTTTTTGAAAAATGGAATACGCTGGCGGATTCGTCACAGGGGCATTCTCCGCAATCAAAATCTAAAAAATTGGACATGCCGGAGCTTCCGGTCCAAAAAACTCAGCCATCTGCGGAAATAGGGAAATCAACCAAAAAACTGACGACCAAACCGGTTACTTTGACCATGCGCCAGGCCGAACTTAAAGCCGTTCTTCGGTCCATGGCCCGTGCTGTCAATTACAACCTGCTGGTGAAGAACGATTTAAAAGGGGAAGTGAATGTTGATTTCCGAGGCGTTCCATGGGATCAGGCCTTTACCGGTTTGTTAAAAACCCATGGTTTATCTTATACCTGGGAAGGAAATGTCATCCGCGTGATGACCACTGAAGACATGGAGCAGGACTTAAAGCGGAAAGTACAGATGCGCGACATTCAATGGGTCGAGCCGCTGATGGATCCGGTAGTGGTTAAAATTGACTACGCCGACGGCAAAAAGCTGGAAAAGACTCTGCAGGATTTCCTCACCAAAGATAAAGACGGCAAGGTGCGCGGGTCGGTAGTGCTTGATGAACACAGCAACTCTCTGGTTATATCCGCCACTTCCCTGGATCTGGCCAAGATGATTCCTATTATTGAAAAACTGGACAAATCCACGCCGCAGATTAAAATCAAGGCGCATATCGTGGAAACATCAAAAAACGTTGCCCGCGATTTGGGCGTGATGTGGGGCGGAATGTATAAAGGGAATATTCAGGATTCTTATCATTACATCACGCCAGGCGGAAGATCGGGCAGCACAACCGTCGATCCCACAGCGGGTGGTTATACTCCAACAAACAGCACACCCGGAATTTCCGGTCAGGGTTTTGCAGGAAATTTCCCGATTTCCAATATTAACACCTTGGCGGGTGCAGGATCTTTAGGCCTGCTCATCGGAAAAATTGGCGGCAACATTCTGGAAATGCAGCTTCAGGCTCTCCAGCAGGACAACAAACTCAACATCCTTTCCAGTCCGTCCATCACCACGCTGGATAATCAGAAGGCTTTTACGGAAAACGGCGAAAGAGTTCCTTTTACGACGCTGGAATCATCGAGCGGCAGCGCCCCGACACAGACAACCAAATTTGAAGATGTTGTGCTGCGGCTGGAAATCACACCGCACGTCATTGACGGCAAAAATTTAAAAATGACCATATTTGTCAAAAAAGATGAAGTGGATATGACACGGAAATCAAGTTTGGGCGATCCCTACATCATCAAAAAACAGACGCAAACCGTACTAATCGTTAAGGATGGAGAAACCATCGTAATTTCCGGTTTAACCAAACAAACCATCGGCGCGGGTGATCGCGGCTGGCCATGGTTCAAAGATATTCCCGTGCTGGGCTATCTTTTTAAGTCAGAAAGCAAAAGCGATGCCATGGAAGAAGTGCTGATTTTTATTACCCCGACTATTTTAAAGCCGGATGAAGAATCGTCTCAGGCGTCATTGGTTCTTCCGGAAGTCAGTAAAACCGCGAAAACAGCTAAAAAATAAAATAAAGCTAAGCCATGGAATATTTCAATCTTCTGGAATTCAAGAAGGAACCTTTTTCCAATTCGCCGGAGCCGGAGTTTCTCTTTGCGGCGCCGCAATACAATGCCTGTCTGCAAAGGTTGGAGCTGGCTGTTCGTTTAAGGCGCGGCCTGAATATCGTCATCGGCGAGGTGGGCATCGGCAAGACAACCCTTTGCCGCAAGCTCATTCAGGTTTTATCGGCGGCCGATGCCGGCGACGCCCCGGCGGTAGAAACGTTTCTTTTGCTGGACCCGGCCGTGGAAAGCCGTCTGGAATTTGCCAGAACGGTTGCATCGGTATTGGGAGTGTCCAGTGTTGCCGAAGAAGATAACGAGTGGCAAATCAAAGAGAAAATCAAAACTTTTCTATTTGAACAGGGTGTGGGGAATCAGAAAAATATTACCCTGGTCATCGATGAAGGCCAGAAAATTCCCGATGATTGCCTGGAAATCCTGCGTGAATTTTTAAATTACGAAACCAACAGCTTTAAACTGCTTCAGATTATCATCTTTGCGCAGCCCGAATTTCGCAAAAACCTTGCCGCCCGCGCCAATCTTCTGGATCGTGTCAACTACTTGTGCAATTTAAAACCGCTTTCCTTTCGGCAGACAAGAGCGATGATTGAGCATAGGATTGCGGTTGCCAGTCAGGACCCGTCGCGGCCTTCCTTGTTTACGTTGGGCGGAATGCTGGCGGTTTACTGGCATGCCGGCGGATATCCCCGTAAAATTATTTCACTTTGTCACCAGGTGCTGCTGATGCTGATTATTCGGGGCAAGAGGCAAGCCGGATGGTGGCTGGTGCAAAAATGCACGGGTGAGGAAAATCGCCGCCCATTTTGGCGCGTTAGTCGGGTGGTGCCGGTTGCACTGCTTGCGGCGGTCAGCTTGATTGCCGTTAATGTTTACTGGAATTATTCGGAAAAAATCCAGAGGATAGTTTCGAATCCGCCTCTCTTATCCGCCGGAGTGCCCAAGGTCGGGCAACTGCACGATAGAGAAAAGCAGCACGAATTGTCCAAGACATCGGAGCAAGTTAAAAAAGAAAATCAAAAAGCTGCCAAAACACCGGAAAAAATGCCCGATTATCTTGGAGAAATCGTCGTCAAAAGAAAGATGACGATCTGGTGGATTCTTAAAGATATTTATGGCGATACCGGCAGGGATATGGCGTCGCGCTTCCTTGCCGCCAATCCTTCGATTAAAAATCCAAATTACGTACCATCCGGAGCGGTCATTAAAGTGCCCACTGTCGTGGAAAAGACGCGCCTGCTTGGGCAGAATGACGTTATTGTTGCACTGGAACAAAGCCGGGAATTGGGAGATATTTATTATTCGTTTATTGAAAAAAGAGATTTGGCTTCGATTCCTCCAATACATTTTGTCGCTTTGTGGAATCAATGGGAAGGCCGGCAATTTGTGATTGCCCTGGACAGGCGCTTTGCCGATGCAAAAGAAGCCCAAACAGCCATTCGACGCCTGCCTTCAGACCTTGCCGACCACGCTCGTGTCCTTTCCAGTGGGGGGAGCGACACCATTTATTTCAATGCCATGTTTTAGGGCTCGTCGTACGCGGCAAATGATAAGCGGGCTGCAGGTTTTCAGGCGACGAGCTCATTGTCACAATTAAAAATTATTAGGGTGAATTATTATGCAGGTTAAAAAGCGGTTGGGCGAAATGCTGGTGGAGAATCGTCTCATCACGGAAGATCGCCTCAAGCAAGCCCTGATTGAACAAAAGAAAGCAGGCTTAAAACTCGGCCAATATCTTACGCGCCTGGGCATTGTCAGCGAGCCGCAAATTATTGACCTTTTGAGCTTTCAGCTTAAGATCGGCAAATATCATCCCGACGCCTATCCCCTCGATATGGATCTGGTGCGGCTGATCCCCATCGATATCGCGCAGAAATATCAAATTGCGCCGCTGCGTAAAAAAGGAAGGCTGCTGACCGTTGCCATCGTTGATCCTCTTGACATCAATGCCCTTGATTCCATAGAAGTATTGACCAATTCAGAAGTTGAGCCGGTGGTTTGTTCTGAGCGTGAACTCAATCAACTGATCAGCTCTCTGTATGGCACGCAATCCGGCCTGACGGACGTCATGGAAAACATGGAAATAAAGTCCCAGGATGATGCCGCAGAAGAAGCTGGACCGGAAAAAGATGGGGTGCAGATCAGTTCTCTGCAGGACATGGCAGGTGAAGCGCCCGTGGTGCGTCTGGTCAATTCAATTTTTGCCCAGGCCATCAAAGACGGCGCCAGCGACGTCCATATCAGTCCTCAGCAAAACTCCGTATCCTTGCGCTTTCGCATTGACGGCAGGCTGATCGAAGTTCCTTCTCCGCCTAAATCGATTTTCCTGCCGATTATCGCCCGGGTCAAGATACTTTCCAATATGGACATTACCGTTTCGCGCATACCGCAGGACGGCAGATTTACTCTGAAACTGGATAAGAGAGAAATCAATGTTCGTGTGTCGGCCATTCCGACCATCTATGGCGAGAATATTGTCTTGCGCCTGCTGGATACCGGCGCCGGGGTTTATTCGCTTGACAGACTGGGCATGATCCCTTCCGACATGGAAAAAATCAAAATGGTCAGCGAAAAGCCCTACGGCATGATTTTAAGCACCGGGCCCACCGGCAGCGGCAAGAGCACCAGTTTGTATGCCATCCTGAACAATATCAACAAGCCGGATGTCAATATTATAACGCTGGAAGACCCTGTCGAATACCGGGTTAACAATATACGCCAGATTCAACTCAACCGGAAGGCAGGCATGACTTTCGCCAGCGGGTTGCGTTCAATTTTGCGTCAGGATCCGGATGTCATCATGGTCGGTGAAATCCGCGATACCGAAACAGCGGCCATTGCCGTTCAGGCAGCCCAAACCGGTCACCGGGTGCTCAGCACCGTGCATACCAATGACGCCGCGGGCGCTATCTCCCGGTTTGTTGATATGGGCATCGAGCCTTTCCTGGTATCATCCGTTTTGCTGGTATCGTTTGCCCAGCGCCTGATCCGGACCGTATGTCCTTATTGCAAAGAAGCCTACATGCCGCCGCAAAAAGCATACGAAGCCCTGGGAATTACGCAGGAAGAAGCCCAAAGCGCCAATTTTCAGCGCGGCAAAGGCTGTTATCAGTGCAAAAATACCGGCTATAAGGGAAGAACCGGTCTTTTTGAGGTTCTTGTGAATGATGAGATGATGCAGGAAATGATTCTGATGCGCAAATCCAGCCAGGAAATTACCCGCGTGGCGGTGAAAGCGGGAAAATTGCGCACACTCAAACAGGACGCCGCCGAAAAAGTAGTGAAGGGAATCACCACCCTGGAAGAAGCCTCGACTGCCGTAATGACCTGATAGAATTTAGAGGAAACAAGATGCCCTTTTTTCAATACGAAGCAATTGACGAAACCGGCAAAACCGTCAAAGGCACGCTGGACGCGGAATCTCTGCAAGTTGCCAACAATGTCATGTCGGTGCGCGGCCTGATTCCCTTGAAACTGGAAGAAGAAAAAGAAGATCAGGCCGGCGCTGTGTTGAATAAAATCAAAGCGCTGTTTGAGCAAGTCAAACCCAGAGAATTAATCCTTTTTACCAAGCAATTGCGGGCCATGCTCAACGCAGGCGTGCCCGTTGTCAAGTCCATGCAGATTTTAGAGTCTCAGTCGGAAAGCAAAACCTTGCAGAAAGCCGCCAAGACCATTTACTACGACATTCAGCATGGCGTTTCCCTTTCGGAGGCTTTTGAAAAGCACCCCAATGTTTTTTCGCGTCTCTATTGCAATATGCTGCTTGCGGGAGAAATGAGCGGCAACTTAAACAGTGTTTTAGAGCGGCTGATTTATATTATTGAACACGAAGCGAAAATCAGAGCCGATATTAAATCGGCTCTGCAGTATCCGAAAATGGTGCTGATAGCCCTGGGCATCGCGTTTTTTGTTTTGCTGACTTTTGTGATACCTCAGTTTGTGGGCATTTTCAGCAAAACCGGCCTGGAGCTGCCCTGGCCCACCAAAGTGGCGCTGATGATGAATGTCGGTTTGAAAAATTACTGGTACATCATGCTGACAGTGATTGTCGGTGTTGTTGTCGGCCTTCATCAGTATTTTAAAACAGAAAACGGGCAGTTTGTCCGGGACAGCTTTCTTTTGAGCCTGCCGGTTTTGGGCCCCTTGTTCCAGAAAGCGGCCATGTCACGATTTTCCAGTATATTCGCTATATTGCAGTCCAGTGGCGTGCCGGTGATGCAGTCTTTGACCATTTTATCCGACACAATCGGTAATGCCGCCATTGCCCGTTCTTTTGATCATGTGCGTGAAAAGATAGAAGAAGGTTCCGGCCTTTCCGCTCCGTTGAAAACCGCCCCTTATTTCCCGCCCATGGTGGTGGATATGATTGCCATCGGGGAAGAATCAGGAAACATAGAAGAAATGCTCACTGAAATTTCCAAACATTATGACGATGAAGTGGAATATGCCGTCAAAGCTTTGTCCGATGCCATCGGGCCAATTTTAATCGTGGGGCTGGCGGCTGTTGTGGGTTTTTTTGCCCTGGCTATCTACATGCCCATGTGGGA
>Ga0209606_1001428_pt1 | contig 29466 bp, 18 predicted proteins | sample AD_UKC057_MetaG_FD_184412 | JGI IMG/M metagenome (GOLD analysis project Ga0209606, IMG submission 184412) | Active sludge microbial communities of municipal wastewater-treating anaerobic digesters from USA - AD_UKC057_MetaG (SPAdes) (version 2) | ecosystem: Engineered > Bioreactor > Anaerobic >...
CGCAATCAATGTCGACAAATTTAATTCGCCCCTACGCCGGACCCCGAACCCGATCCCGTCACCGAACCCGATCCTGACCCTGACCAGAAGGGCGAATGTGATTCGCCCCTACGGAATCCTGTCCCTGCCGCAGAAGGGCGAATGTGATTCGCCCCTACGCCCGACCCGGACCAAGATCGTTGGATCTCTCGGGGGGTTTGTCCCTATACTACCGGTCGCGGGCGCGAGGGCGCATGCCGGAGGCTTCAATGAACAGGACCGGACAGGTCGGATGTTTCGATTCATGGGCCAGGCGTGTCGGCGCGGCCGCCCTCCAGGTGGCGATGCCGGTGCTGCTGGCGCTTGCGATGGCGATTCCGGTTCAGGCCGGCGCCTCGACGTTCGTTGTGCCGGGGCTGGACGTTCTGGTCGGAATGTCGTCGGCGGTCGTGCGGGGCGAGGTCGTCGACACCTCCAGCCGCAGGTCGGACAACGGCCGGATCGTGACGGACTACACCGTCCGGGTCGATGAGGTCGCGGCTGGACAGGCCGGGTCAACGGTCCAGTTCACACTGCCGGGCGGCACGCTTGGCGACGACGGCGAGGTGGTGACCGGCATTCCGACTTTCCGGGCCGGCGACCAGGTCGTGCTTTTCCTGAAGACGCCGGACGTGACGGCCGCAAACGGGATGGCCCCGTCCAGGTTCATGGTAACGGGCATGGCGGTCGGCGCCCTCAGGGTCGAGATGGCCCTGGACGGGACTCCGATGGTGCGGGGGCTGGCGGCGGACGCGTTCAACCGCGGATTGAACCCTCGTCTGGGAGCGTCCGACGGTTCCGACCGTTCCACTGCCGGGGTCACTGACAACAACCAGGCGCCTTTGAAGGAATTCCTTGAAGCGGTGCGCTCGGCTGGACGCGGGGTGGCAAGATGACGAAACACCATCCATGCCCCGCCCTGCCCCGCCTGATCGCGTCGGTCGCGCTGCTGGTCTCGGCGGCGATGCTTTCCGGCTATACCTTTTATGAATTGCAAACCTCGGTGGGCCCCATTCCCCTCAGGTGGTACAAGACCGAAATCACGGTCTTTCACGACAGCGCCCTGACCATGGACGCCCCGGGCGACGCGGTGCTTGACGCGATCTCGTCGTCCATCAACACATGGAACGAAGTGGACTGCGAGCACCCCATCCTGGGAAACGGCGGGCCGGTGCAGGATGGAACGGCGTTCACGACATCGAACGGCTCGCGCAACGGCGCGAACATCATCATCTTCGAGGACTCGGCGACGTGGCAGTCCAATCGCTCCGGACAGGAACAGTTCGACACGTCGCTGACGGTCGCGCTGACCACCATCTTCCACAGCGCCCGGACTGGCGAGATCCTCAACTTCGCCCTTGAGATGAACGACGGGTCGTTCGACTTCGGGATTGAGCCGACCGGTTACGCCTTCGATATCCAGAACACGCTGACGCACGAACTCGGCCACGTGATCGGCCTGGACCACACGATGCTGGACGTGGTCGACACAACTCAGCAGACGATGTACTTCCAGACCGAGCCGGCCGAAACCCTGAAGCGCGACCTGGGCCAGGACGACATGGACGGTTTCTGCGCCCTTTACGAGCAGGAATGGAAGGAAGAGATCCCCGATCCGACAGGGTGCTCGGCGGCCGGCCTGACTGGCCCGAACGGTACGACCGGCACGACCGCCGCCTGGATGGCGATACTGGTCGCCGCGCTTCTGGCGCTGACCCTTGTCGCAAGAATCCGCGAACGGGGCGTCAAGGCGCGGTTCGCCAGGGCGCGGACCAACTGATTTTGTGATTTGACCTGGAAAACGAGGTTTTTGAAGTGAGCAGAATGATTCCGACACACCTTCTGGCGGCAGCGGCCCTTGTTGTTTGCGCCATAGTCGCGCCGATGGCGGCGACGGCCCAGGAACCCTACGAACTGCAGGTGAACAGCCGTGCCCTGCTGGGCGACAAGAAGCCCTCGATCGTGATCGGTTCGAACACGAACATGCACAACGTCACGATCAAGCTGACGCGCGACGACAACAAGGTCATAACGCTCAAGTCCAAGCTGATCCGCTTCGGTCAGCGGCAGGAATTCTTCTTCGACCAGGAACCGGGTCGGCACGAATACACGATGGAGATCAAGTGGGGCAACCGCAAGGAAGCCGACATGTACAAGCTGGACGTGGTCGTGGCGAAGCCGATGCAGATCGAGATCACCAAGGACACCATCAACCTGGAAGCCGGGACGATCACCTTCGTCGGCTCCGAGGCGGTCGCGCTGGTCACCCTCAACATCGTCACCGAGGATGGCGTGCCGATCATGACAAAGGAATTCAAGGTGCAGACACCGGCCGGCCAGCCCACGACGATCCAGTTCCAGCCACCCAGACAGTCGATCGGCTACGTCGAGTTGAAGGCCCACGACCAGTGGGGGTTCTACAACGGCATCCAGATGACTCCGTTCTTCGTGCAGATCCCGGCCGCGCGCGAGGTCATCTTCGAAACGGGCAAATGGGACGTGCTTCCCGGCGAGGAACCGAAGCTGGTCGACGTGCTTGACCGGGTCCTCGAGGCGCTTGAAAAGCTGGGCGGCGGCTTCCAGGCCACGCTCTACATCGCGGGATACACCGACACCGTCGGTTCAAACGACGCGAACTACGCTCTGTCGGAAAAACGCGCGCGAGCGATTTCCCAGTGGTTCCGTGGACATGGACTGCGCATCCGCACCTGCTACCAGGGGTTCGGCGAGGACTCGCTGGCCGTGATGACTGCCGACAACGTGGACGAGGAACGCAACCGCCGGACCATCTTCGTTATCGCTGCCCAGGCGCCTGGCGTGAACAAGACTTTCCCCCGCGCCAACTGGAAGTGCCTCTGAGACCCTGCCGGGAACCGGCCCCGCCCCCGGGTTCATTCAACGTTGCCTCAAGCGTGACGCTTTCGTGAAATGAACGAAATCAACGGATACCACAAACGAAGTTTGACCCAGCCATCCGGCAGTCCTAAAATGCCTCAGGGATCGTCATCCGAGGAAAGCACCATGCAAATCGAATCCAGACGGGGTTTCACCCTCGTTGAGTTGATGTTTGTGGTCGCGATACTTAGCGTTCTGTCTGTAGTCGCGGTGGCCAGCTATCGCGGGTACATGAAGAAGGCACGTGCCGAAGAGGCGATCGCCTTTCTGATGGACATCAAGCTGAAGCAGGAAACCTACTTCATGACGTACTCGCAGTTCGTGGACACCGGAAACAGTCCCGAGGACATGTTCCCGACCCTGAACACGATCCCGGACTACTGGCTTCAGGGCGGCATGACGTGGGACTGCGTCGCTCCAACCAGCAACGCGATCCGCGGGTTCTGCGCGCTTGGCATCCAGCCGAAACAGGAAATGACCCACTTCCAGTTCGTGACGATGGGATGGCAGCCTGGCGACAACGTGCCGGCGGCCAGCCCCCAGGGCGCCTGGATACAGAACCCGGCCCGCCGCTGGTGGTTCGCGCGCGCCCGCAGTTACGCCGACGAGACCAGAAGACTGACCATCGACCTGCGCCTGAACAGCGAAGTCAACGAAGTCGTCGAGCTGTCCTACTGATTTTATTCAACAAGAATTGTGTGTGGGTGGGTGGTTTCCCTCTCCAGGGATGTCGCCGGCCTCAGGACCCTGTCCCTGATCCTGACCCTGACCCTGATCCTGACCCTGTCGCGGAAGGGCGAATTGTCATTCGCCCCTACGAGCAGCAGAGATCCGTACAAACCCGCCCGTGTAGCGGCGAATTACATTCGCCGTTGGGAAAGGGCGAATTATCATTCGCCCCTACGGAGGGCCCTGTCCCAGGCCCCTCGCTCGTCGAGGGGCCGTCCATACAGAGCCCACGGCGCCAGCCGTGGGAATTGGTGTCCCCCAACCATAAAGGCCCGAGCGTAGCGAGGCCCGCCCATCCAGAGCCCAGGGCGCAAGCCCTGAGGATTGGTGCCCAATATCCACAAACCGGAGGCGGTTATGGCGCGGGCGGCGGTTCGGCTTCCTTCAGCCAGTCGTCCCAGGAACGGATCTCGACGAAGTCCATGTTGGAAAGGACTCGGGTGGCAAGAGGCGCTGAAACCTCGGGGGCCAGCCCCCACACGGCAACCAGTTTGTCGAACTCCACCTGGAGCGACGTTGGCGGAATCGCGAGCCTGTTGAACGCGTCGGCCGCGGTCCTGGCGTCCATGGCCGAATCCCACACGGACGCGACGACCATGATCGTTTCACCACCTGGCCCGATCCAGAGCCCGAACCTGTCGCCATCCCAGCCGGACGCGGCCTCGAGAACCTGTGCCGGCGGCATTACCTGCCCGAACAGAAGCCGCAGCGAGGCCTCGCCCAGGATTTCCGAACCGACCCAGGTTGCGTCGGGAACGATGTCCGGGGACATGCGGACGTTCATGGGGTAGTCCGGGACGCCCGTCTTCGAAGGATGCAGTATCTGCTCGGTCGACAGCGGCGGATTGCGCAGGGCCTCGTTGACCGCGTCCCATCCGCCCCTTCCCAGAAGGCCCGCCACATAGCGGGTTCCATCGATGTAGTACCACATGAAGGCCTGCTCGACTATGTTCGGAACCGTTGACGAAACACCCGTGCCGTCCTTCGCGTCCCCGCCGGCCAGTTCCTTCTGCATCGCGTCGGCCATCTCGTACATTATCCGGGAGTTGCGCACCGGGTCCACGCCGAGCGTGGCGGCCATCGTCGCCATCGCGTCTCCCTCGGCGACGGCCAGCCCCGCCGAGAACGGCTCGGAAATCCCCTCGATCGGGTCCGATATGCGGGCAAGGTCGAAATGCTGGTCCTGAAGGACGTGGGTCATCTCGTGCGCCAGCACCGCGTCTTGATCCTCAACCAGCGACCAGTCGCAGACGAACAGCGTCTTACGCTCCCAGTCGTAGTAACCGGCGACTTCATCCGTCATGAACGATGTGGCCATCGCCATCAGATCCATGTCGGGGGGAATCGAGCCGACCGCCTTCATGCACAGCGACTGCATCCGCAGCGCCCTGACGGACTTTTCGCGCGAGGCCTCCGCCTTGATATAGGCAGCGTGCGCTTCGCGATCGATGCCGCGCGCGACCAGTGGCGCCAGCAGATCCAGTCGCCTGGCCGTCGTCACGTCTCGCAGAATGCCCCCCACCATCAGCGCCGTGCGATCCGGCAGATTGGCGACATCCAGGTTCGGGTCCTGGGAGGCTGGTGCGGCGGCCAACGTCGAATCCGGACGATCCTGCCGCACATCCGGGCTCGAAGCCGGGCAACCGGTCAGCAATGACAGGAACAGGACAAGGATCAATGACACACGTAACATTCAATCACCGCCAATTTGCACACAAAATGCATTTGGACCCTTAACAAACCGGAATCGGGTGTTTATTGTACTTCAACGGGCGCGGCGACGGCGAACGTTCGCCGAAGTTCCACTCCCGCGGTTTTTTTGGAAATAGCCGTTTTCGGCATGCTTATAAAGGAGTCTCAAAATGGAAAAGAAGCTTTACACCGAACTGAACAAGCAGATCCAGGAAGAATTCTACGCCGCCTACCTGTACCTCTCGATGTCGAACTGGCTGGAACACGAGAACTGGGGCGGATTCGCGCAGTGGATGAAGGCGCAGGCCAAAGAGGAAGTCGCCCACGCCATGAAGATCCGTGAGTTCCTGCAGGACGTCGGCGAGCCCGTCAAGGCTCTGCCGATGGGCGAAGTCGAAACCGAATTCAAGTCCCCGCTGGCCGCTTTCGAGGCAGCGCTGAAGCACGAAAAGTACGTCACCAGCCGCATCAACATGCTGTACGCCCTGGCAAAGGAAACCAAGGAGTACGCGGCCGAGGTCTTCCTGCAGTGGTTCGTCAAGGAGCAGGTTGAGGAAGAAAAGCAGACCTCCGACGCGATCGCGAAGCTGACCATGGCCAACGGCAGCATGGGCGCCCTGATGCAGCTCGACAAGATGTACGGCAAGCGCGAGGACTGACGCGGATCCCCGTCCCGCTTCCCTTCCCCCACACCTTTCCCGACCGCCCTTCATCGGGTACAATGCGCGGGACTGACCAGTCCGACTTGAAGGTACGCCTTTGTACACCGTCGTTCTTGCAGAAAAACCGGCCATGGCCAGGGATATCGCGAAGGTGCTCGGCGCCGATCGCAAGGGTGCGGGGTGCCTTCAGGGGAACGACTGGATAGTCACATGGGCGATCGGACACCTGGTCAGTATCGCCGAACCGCATGAAATCAATCCTGAATGGAAGCGGTGGGCCTGGAACCGTCTGCCGATCCTGCCAAAAGACTGGCAACTGAAGGTCCTGCCAGGGACCGCCGACCAGTTCGAGGTGGTCAAGAAACTGCTGAACCGCGACGACGTCGAGGCGGTCGTGTGCGCCACCGACGCGGGGCGCGAGGGCGAGCTGATCTTCCGGTATGTCTACGAGATGGCCGGATGCGACAAGCCTGTAAAACGCCTGTGGATCTCGTCGCTGACCGCGGAGGCGATCAAGGCGGGCTTCAAGGGGCTCAGGCCCGGCGCGGATTTCGCAAACCTGGGTCAGGCGGCGGTCGCGCGTGGACGCGCCGACTGGCTGGTCGGGATGAACCTGTCGCGAGGCTATTCCTTAAGGTTCGGCGACAGTGTGTCAAAGAAGGGTCTTCTTTCGGTGGGTCGCGTTCAGACGCCGACCCTGGCCATGCTGGTCGACCGTGAACTGACCATCCAGGGCTTCAAGCCCGAGAAGTACGTCGAGGTTCAGGCGCAGTTCGGGGACAAGGGGCCGCAGGGCTACACCGGGCTGTGGTTCGACCCGAACGTTTCTGAAAGCGCCGACGGCCGCAAACCGGAAAGACTGCCGTCCGACGGGCTGGCGGGCAAGCAGATCAAGGCTCGCGTGATGGGGCGCCCTGGTCGCGTCGAGTCGCTGACCGGCACGGACAAGGCGATGCCGGCGCCGCTGCTGTATGACCTGACCGAGTTGCAGCGCCACGCCAACCGTCTTTTCGGGCTGACCGCGGACCAGACATTAAAGGTAGCGCAGTCACTGTACGAACAGCATAAGTTGCTGACATATCCAAGAACCGACAGCCGGTACCTGACCCACGACGTGGCCGACGCGCTGGACGGAGTCCTGGCCGCGATCACGCCAGCCTATCCGGGGTTGATCGCTCCGGGGACCGGGCGTGACAAGCTGGGGCCGCGCTTTGTCGACGATTCCAAGGTTTCCGACCACCACGCCATCATCCCGACCCCCACCAGGGCCGACCGCGCGCGCCTTTCAAAAGACGAGGCGGCCGTGTACGACCTGGTGTGCCGACGGCTGCTGATGGCCTGGCACGACCCGTACAAGACAAGGGTCACGTCTGTCATAACCGTTGTCGAAAGCCCGCAGGACCCGACAGACGCCGATGGCGGTTCGCCCGCCCAGGATGTGGCGGCGACGATCCGCGACCACTTCCGTTCTTCAGGCACGGTCGTGACGCAGTGGGGCTGGAAGGTCCTGGACATCGGGACGGAAAAGAAGGTCGCCAGGGGGAAGAAAGCCGCCGCGCAGGCTGGTGCGGACGGTGAAGGCGGGGACGATGTCAACCTGCCTGACGGGCTGGCCGCCGGACAGGAACGCCCGGTAACCGACGTTGACGTCCAGACCAAGGAAACCAAGCCCCCCAAGCGGTTCAACGACGCAAGCCTGCTGACCGCGATGGAAACGGCCGGAAAAACCCTGGATGACAAGGATCTGGAAAACGCGATGAGCGAACGCGGGCTGGGCACGCCGGCCACGCGCGCCGCAACGCTTGAAACGCTGATTCAACGCGGATACGTCGAGCGAATGGGCAAGGCGCTGAAAGCCACCGACGACGGGATAGCGCTTATCTCGGTCGTGGACGAGTCGGTGCGCAGCCCGTCGATGACCGGCGAGTGGGAACTGCGCCTGAAACGGATGGAGAAGGGTCAGGACTCGTTCGACAACTTCATGAAGGGCATCGAGGACTATGTCGTCGAAGTTCTCGGCGTGTGTCAACGCGGCCCGGACCCGCGACGGAAGGTCGCGCAGCCTCTCGACGGGCCTGGGACGGGTTCTCGCGTAGGGGCGAATGACAATTCGCCCGCCGGGGTCCGTATGGGCGAATCACATTCGCCCGCAACGCCGGTTTCCCGCGCGCACGACGCCGACAATCTCTTGCGCGTCCTGCGTGAACGCTTTCATTTCCAGGACTTCCGACCTCATCAACTGCAGGTATGCCAGGCCGTCACGCAGGGCCGCAATTCCCTGCTGGTCATGCCGACCGGCAGCGGCAAGTCCCTGTGTTACCAGCTTCCAGGCGTGGCGCGGGGCGGCACGACCCTTGTGATCAGCCCTCTGATCGCGCTGATGGAAGACCAGGTCGCGCACCTGGGCGACATGGGTCTGAAGGCCCGCTGCCTGCACTCCGGCCTCTCGCGCGAGGATTCCCGCAACGCGTGCAAGGAATACCTGGCCGGCGTCCTGGACTTCTTCATGATTGCGCCGGAACGCCTTTCAGTCGCAGGCTTCCCCGAGATGATCGCCAAACGGCGGCCGACGTTGATCGCCGTCGACGAGGCCCACTGCATCAGCTCGTGGGGACACGACTTCCGTCCGGACTACCGCCTGCTGAAGGATCGTCTGCCGATGTTGATGCCGGCTCCGGTCCTGGCGATGACGGCCACCGCCACCACGCGCGTCCAGGACGACATCTGCGAACAACTGGGAATCCCGCAGGCGGTCCGGTTCATCAACGGCTTCAGGCGAGACAACCTGGCGATCGAGATGGTCGAGGCGCCCCGCGCCTCAAGACTGTCCGAGGCCGTGCGCGTGCTTGCCGACCCCGATCGCAGGCCGGCGATAGTGTATGTGCCCAGCCGTCGCGAGGCCGAAGACGTGGCAAAGGCGTTGTCGTCCGGGTTCGAGTGCGAGCCCTACCACGCGGGCATGAAGGCGTCGCGCCGGAAAGAGGTCCAGGACGCTTTCCTGGGCGGCTACATCGACGTCATCGTGGCAACCGTGGCGTTCGGGATGGGCGTGGACAAGGCCGATGTGCGCACCGTCCTTCACATGGCGATGCCGGGCTCGGTCGAGGCGTACTACCAGGAAATCGGCCGCGCGGGCCGGGACGGACTGCCCGCGCGCGCCCTGCTGTTCTATTCCTGGGGCGACCGCAAGGTTCACGAGAGCTTTTTCGAGAAGGACTACCCTCCCCTTGCCACGCTTGTCTCGCTGAGAAACATGATCCCCCCGACCGGAATCGACCGCGAGGCGTTGATCTCGACCTGCGGCCTTGAACCGGAAGTCGCTGAAAACGCGGTGTCCAAGCTGTGGGTCCACGAAGGCGTCACCGTTGACGAGAACGATCGCGTGTTCCCGGCCGACGGCGCGTACAAGACGACCTACTCGGTCATCCGCGAGCACCGCGAGGCCCAGATCGACATGGTGCACGACCTGGTCAAGGGCTCCGAGTGCAGAATGGCAAGGCTGGTCAAGCACTTTGGCGAGCCCGGGGACTTCAGGTGCGGCCTGTGCGACAACTGCCGCCCGGATCAGGCGCTTTCCAGGCGGTTCAGGCCGGCCGACGAACGCGAGCTTGACCTGGCGTCATGCGTGTTGTCCGCGCTGCGGGCCCAGGACGGTCAGGCGACAGGCAGCCTTTATAAACGCATCGTTCCGTCGGGCAACCCGGACCGCACCTTCTTCGAACACCTGATGTCGTCGCTCGGCAGGATCGGGCTGGTGCGCTTCGAGGATGACCAGTGGCAGGGCGATGATGGTCGAGTCGTCAATTTCCGGCGCGCGCACATCACGAACTTCGGCATGTCGCTTGAGAACCCGCAGGCCGGGGACATCTCGATCGAGGAGCGTCCCGACAAGCCGGCCGGAGCCGCCCCGAAACGCCGCGCGATCCTCAAGAAGAGATCCGCCTCAGCGGCCCCGTCGCCGGACACTGCCGAGGGTGAGGACGACCTGCAGGCCACGCCGCCGGACAAGGTGCTGATGGCCAGCCTGAAGGCGTGGCGCCTGGACATCGCCCGCGGTCACGGCATCCCGGCATTCCGCATTCTTACCGACAAGTCCATGCGCCAGATCGCCATCGAAAAACCAACCACCATCGAAGCCCTGGGACGCATCGGCGGTATCGGCCGGCACTTCCTGGATGAATGGGGCGACGCAATCCTGAAATTGATCAACCGCGGCTGATCCGCCGCTGAATATGACCTACTCCCACTCAATGGTGCCGGGGGGCTTGCTGGTCAGGTCAAGGGTAAGGCCGCTGATGCTGGACAGGCGGTTGATGCCGCGGCGGATCTCGGTCAGGACCGGGTCCGGCAGTTCGGCCGCCGTGGCGGACATGGCGCGCTCGGACTTGATCGGACGGACGATCACCAGTTCGCTTCCCACGCCGTTGATGCGCAGGGGAACCATGGCGGTCGGGCACTGCCAGATGCTGTCGTACAGACCATGATTGCGCAGCGCGTCCATCACGATCTGGTCGGCTTCACGCAGCAGGTCCAGACGATCGCGGGTCATGTAACCCTCGATTACCTCGATGGTGTCGGGGGCGACGGTTCCCAGATTCCAGATGCAGCGGTTGATGCCCTGAATCTCTTTCAGGATGGTGCCGGCCGCTTCCTGCAGACGGGTGAAGTCCGCGGCGCCGGTCAGCATCACCGGATGCTCGTACGAACGCAGGTCGGCCTTGACGCCGACCGACTTGATCGGCAGGACGCGGGCGTGCAGGCCGAACTGCTTCGCGATCGGGTCGACCGCCGCCTGCAGCGCCGGGACATCTTCGATCGGCGCCATGCCGTTGCTGCACAGCAGGCGGACGCCCAGCCCCGGACCCGGGAAAGGATGCCGCCAGATCGCCTCGCGCGGGATGCCCAGCTTTTCGCCCAGTTCGCGAACCTCGACCTTGTACAGCTCCGCCAGCGGCTCAATCACCTTGCCTTCCGCGATCATCTTCTCGATGACCGGAACGCGGTTGTGGTGGGTCTTGATCGTGTCGGCGCGTTTGGTGCCGCCGGTCTCAATCGTGTCCGGGTAGATCGTGCCCTGCCCCAGCAGGTGCCCTTCGATCCCCAGGCGCTTCGCCTCGCGCTCGAATACGGTGATGAACTGGTTGCCGATGGCGCGACGCTTCTTTTCGGGGTCGACTTCCTTCCCGACAGCGGCCAGGAACTCGTCGGTCGCGTCCACGAAGTGAAGGTTGCGATCCAGGCCGAGGTCCGCGTACATCTTCAGGACGCGGGCGCTTTCACCCTTGCGCATCATGCCGTTGTCCACGTGCAGCAGATGCAGGCGGTCCGCGCCGATCGCCAGCCCGAACAGCTTCGCGGCAACGGTCGAGTCAACGCCGCCCGACGCCAGCAGGAAGACCGACCGGTCGCCCACCTGCTCGCGCACGCGCTGCACCTGCTCGGCCAGGTATGCTTCCATCGACCAGGATTTCCGGCACTTGCAGATCTCGTACACGAAATTCGCGATCATCTGGTCGCCGTGGACGCTGTTCTCGACCTCGGGATGGAACTGGAATCCGTACCTGCGGTACTTGTCGCTGCCGATAGCGGCAAGGCGGTGTTCTTTTCCGGTCTCGCCCAGCCGCGAGTAAGCGTATTCCACGAAGTCCGGGCCAATCTCGCTGACGGTGTCGAAATGGGACATCCAGACCGTTTCCTGTCTGGCCAGTCCCTTGAAGATCGGGTGGTCCACGATGATGTCCAGCGTTGCCAGACCCCACTCGCGGCCCCCGTGCATCACCTTGCCGCCGTAGTACTTGGCGATCTCCTGGTGACCGAAGCAGAACCCCAGGATCGGGATGTCCAGTTCGAAGATGCCCTTGTTCCACTCGCTTTCCTCGCCGAAGGCCGAAAGCGACGGACTGCCCGAGAGGATGATTCCCCGATACCCCTGGAACATCTCGATCGGGTCCTCGGGCTGGCGGATCTCGGCCAGGACACCGCTGCGGCGGACCTTGGTCGCGATCAGATGTGCGTACTGGCCACCGAAATCGATTACGGCGATGGAATCATGTTTCATCTGGCAACTCCCGGGCGAATGTCCGCAAATAAATGGCCGCGAAGGCAGGTCGCCGCGGCTGGCGATATTGTAAGGGCGTTCATCCAAAATTCGTATCCACCCGGACCGGTGGTGTCAAAAAATTCTGTCAATAAGTGGAAGGCAGGGGCAACTCGTCCTGCTCAGTCACGAACAGCGGGCGCGATGTCGTCACCAGGTCACCCTCACGAAGGGCGTCGACAGCGGCGCGCACCTCGTCAGCGTCAAGACCGGAGGTTTCGACCACGGCGCACGTGTCACGACCAAAAGGTTTCATCACCGGAGACAGATCAAGGAAGTCCCCGGATTCGACGAAGCACGGCCTGACGATGACGCTGGCAAGCCCGGTGCTGGGCTGGGGCCGGACGGTCCGGGAAACAAAGGACAGCGCCTCCGCGACAGACCGGGGAGCCGCGTTGGACAGGGCCGACAGCAGAGACTGCGGCGTGACGTCGAGCAGCGATGAGTTCACGGACCGCGGCGAGATGCCCTGCCCGGACACGTCCTCGTCGGTGACGGCGCCGATGCTGAACTGACCCGCGTCCCGGGCGGTCGCGGCGATACAGGCGCCGGGACAGTCGAACGAGCGGTCAATCGCCCGAAACACGCACTCCGGCATGAACGCCAGCGGGATCCGACCGAACGCGGGCACTTCAAGATCGACGATGCGATTGATGTCACGGCATCCCGCGGACACCGGCGTGATCATGCGCACGCCCTCGATTCCTGACGAACGCAGGAACCGCGCGTGTTCCGCGTTGCGGACGTTGCCGCACCAGGACACCGGAATCCTGTCACCGATTCGCGAGGCCACCCCGAGGTCGCCGGTCATCACCCGGTCAGCCAGGCCGGCCAGACCCTTGATCGCTTCAACCACATCATCGTGAAGAGGCGCGGGCACGATCACGGGTGAACACAGGCCGACCCGCTTTCCGACCTGGCGGGCGGCGGTCAACCAACCGCGCATCGTTCCGTCCGCGCAGAGGGCAAGGAACAGCTCGGCGCAGCCGCGAACACCGACCCACGCACGATCGGCGCCTGCGCCCGCCAGCAACGAAGGATCGCCCGACACCTGTACGGCCACAAGCCTGATTGGGGGCAGATCCTGTGCAAAATCTTCCACTTCAGCGCACCCCATCTTCCGAATCGGATTCGATATCCGTGATGACGTGCTCGAATGCCCTTGCCGCAAGGAAAACCACCGATTCAGGCTCGTCGCCACGCCAGTTGGCGGCATCACCGAAGAAGCCGGGAGTCACCACGTCGTGCATCGAAGCGCGGCGGATGTCGGCCAGCCAGGCCTCGCGAAGACGGAAAGCGTCGCCGTTGAAGGCGGACGCGCCTGCCGAATCCAGCGCGGACCGGAAGACGCGGACCAGCAGGCGCACCGCGCCCGAACTGCGGCGATCGGTGTCGATTGTCACCGAATCGACGCCCGCCTGGAGAAGGGCTGGAAGCGCCGCCAGCGCCGAGTAGAAGCGCATGTCGAGCCAGCGCGAACGAGTCCCTGCGGCCAGGGCGGCGTCCATGCCTGGCGAGATGGCAACGGCATCAAAAGGACCACGGCAGACGCCGAAGGTCGGACCTTCGCACGGCACGCCCATGAAATACTGTGAAAGCGAACAGATGTGGCATAGCGCGACAGGTCTGGCCCCGAAAAGGGAAACCTCGACCCCGAGATCGGTCTCGCGCCTGATGTCAGCGATGGTCGCGAGGCCGACGCCCGATGGCGCCACGATTCCTTTAAACCCCAGATTGCGAATCGCGTGGGCCGTGGCAACACTGCCCACCATCATGCCCTCGCCCGCCAGCAGGACCGCGTCCGGAAACGAATGTCTTATCGCAATCGCCAGGCCCGGGTCGGAAACCACGAAGGTGCCGACTCCGACCTCGATGAAGCCGCCTGCAAGGTCCAGCGCCGCCTGAATACCGCCCGAGGTCAACGCACCCTGAATGGGGACGCGCACTCCGATGCTTCGCGAGGCACAGAATTCAACCGCCGCCGCCACGTCCTCGGGCCTGAATCCCGGCAGGAATCCACCACGCTCAACCACACTGGAATCGGATGGTCTGGACGGCCAGCCGCGGATGGTTACGTTGTCCGCCCCGTATCTGACCGCGGCGGCAAGCGCCGCGGGACCGTGGACCGGGACGACGAGGCTCGGAAGTCGAAGCATTATACCAGCAAAATCAACAGGTTACTCAGCCTCAACAAGCTGTTCGACGGGAGCCGGCGCCATGTCTTTAAGCAGCGTCACCTTGAACCGCCCCGGATGGACCTGCCTTAACTGAAAGCTGAGCCCCAGCGCGTCGACCTTGAACACGTTCTTCCTGACCGCCGCGAACGGACGATAAGTCGGCTTCTTCAATGGAAGCGGGTTTTCGGCCACCTGCGGGTCCGCCACGGCGAACTGAAGCCACAGGCCACAGGAGTCCACGCCCCAGATCGACACCGACTCCATGGCGCCCTCGCCACCGGTCACGATCAACTCGTCGCCGACGTTGAGGTACCGCACCACGCCGGCCTTGTCCGGCTCACCGGAAAGATTGAACGCCGGAGCCCCCGTCGGGCATCCGACAAACTCGGGCGGCTCCATGCACGCGGTCTCCTGCGCGCGGGCACCGGCCGAAACAGACAGAACCAGCAATCCCAGAAGCACGCCCCCTGAACACCTTGTCATGACCAACCTCCGGACAGTCACATCCTCGGAAAAACAGTAACCCCTAGTTTCTCATCCATTCCCACTGACGCCTGACGCCCTCGGGCAAAGCCACCGATGGCGCGAAGCCCAGCAACCGACCGGCCCGGCCGATATCGGCCCAGGTCCGCTCAACGTCGCCTCTCTGGTGCGGAAGCCGCTCAATAACCGCGGACCGCCCAGTAACTTCTTCAATAACTCCAATTAGTTCATCAAGCCTGACAGGGTGCGACCCGCCCAGGTTGATTACGTCGCAGTCCAACGCGCGATCGACAGCGGCGCAGATGCCGGCTGCGATGTCGCCCGCGTAAGTGTAATCCCGGCTTGATGCCCAGTCGCCGAAAACCTTGATTGGCGTGCCCTGGCCTACACTTCGCAGAAATCGATGGATCGCCAGATCGGGCCTCTGCCCCGGGCCAAAAACAGTGAAAAGACGAAGGTTTGTGACAGAAACGTCATGATTTTTGCGAACGCGCGCGCACAGACGTTCGCCTTCAATCTTGGTCGCCGCGTACGGGCTGAGCGGGCTGTCCGTCGGGAACTCCTCAAGGAAAGGCGCCGTTGGAGCGTTGCCGTAGACCGACGAACTGGACGCGAACAACACGCGCGACACCCCGCCGGCGACAGCGGCGTCCAGCACGCTTGCCGTGCCGTTCACGTTGACGTCGCGGTACAAATCTGGATTCTGGAAGCTGGGACGCACGCCGGCCATCGCCGCCAGGTGAATCACAACGCCTGGCCGGTAACGGGCGACAACCGAAGCCATCATGTCACGGTCACGGATATCGGCCGAAACCAGGGTGAAACGTCCAGCCGCCGCCAGGTCCGCGGCGTTGCGGTGCTTGACTGCCGGATCGTAGAAGTCGCAGAAGTTGTCGATCCCGATCACCAGGCGCCCCTGATCCATCAGCTTCCGGCACACCCATGTGCCGATGAAGCCGGCCGCGCCGGTCACCAGGACCGTGTCGTTCGAACCATCCATCACAGAAGACCCCGGAAACGACGCCCCGCGTCGTCAACACACCACGCGCCTAGTTACACATCTGCGTAAGCTGATCGGATTCCTCGTCGCAGCAACTGGTTCCCAGGAAGCCGCAATGACCACAGCCGCCAGTGACATACGTGGCCCGGACGCCACAGGCTGGAACCCCGCCGGACCATCCAATCGCCAGATCGCAGCCATCCCACCACCCGTCACAGCCGCCGCCAGACAGGTTGTACCGCTTCAGCACGCGACCATCGCAATCGAAGTCCCAGGAGTTGCACCTGCTGATCGTGGGCTGCCACTCGGTGGAGTGCGGGAAGGCCCGGTCGTCCTTGTCGCAGCAGTCAGAGCCGTTCGTAACCTTGTATTCGAGGCCGGGACCGCACAGACACTTCGTCGACCCCGGGTCCCCGAAGCCATCCGTGTCCACGTCCTTGAAGTACGCCACGCAGCCGTACGAGTTCTCTTCGTCCTGGATGCCGCTGCAGTTGTCGTCGATGTCGTTGCGGCAGATCTCCTGCCTGCCCGGGTTAATCGACGCGTTGTAGTCGTTGCAGTCGCCCGCGACCGTCGAGATGTACGAGCCGGTCGGACCGCACAGACAGCGGTAGTCGGTTTCGACACCGAAGCCATCCTTGTCGAAATCAATGTAGTAGCTGACGCAGCCGGTGGTGTTCGCCGGATCCTTGACGCCATCGCAGTTGTTGTCCAGCCCGTCGCAGATCTCGGGCTTGTTGGGAGCGACCGTGGGCTCGCCGTCATTGCAGTCGCCCGTCCTGGTCGCGGTGTACGGCGCCTCGACCTGGCAGCGGCAGACCTGGAATGCGGCCACGCCCCATCCGTCACCGTCACCGTCCAGATAACGAGTCAGACAGCCGACTGTTCCGTCGTCATCCGTGGTGCCGTTGCAGTCGTTGTCGATGCCGTCGCACACTTCCGTTTCGCCGGCGTTGATATCCGCGTTCGAATCGTCGCAATCGCCCAACGCCTCGGTCTGCGTGTACGGAGCCGAAGGACCGCACAGGCACATGCTGGTCGCAACCGCGTATCCGTCGCTGTCCGCATCCAGATAATACCCCTTGCACCCGGTCGAGTTCGGACCGTCCGTGACGCCGTCGCAGTCGTCGTCGAAACCGTTGCACGACTCGGGACGTCCAGGCCTGGTCATGGCCCTGGTGTCGTCGCAGTCGCCCGGATTCAAAGCGCTGTATGGATAACTGGGGGCGCACAGGCACTGTGTGTCCGAAGCAACGCCGAATCCGTCCGAATCACGGTCCGCCATGTAAACCACGCACCCCTGGGCGTCCGCCGGGTCCTTCGTGCCGTCACAGTCATCGTCCACGCCGTTGCAGACCTCGACAGCGCCCGGTTTCAACGACGGATTCGAGTCGTCGCAGTCCCCGGCCGCGGTCGCGTCGCGCAGGCCCTCGGAATGGCAGGAACACAGTCCGGATCCATTCAGTCCGAAGCCGTCGCGGTCGGTATCCAGATAGTAGTCGACACAGCCTGTCGCGCCGTATTCGTCGGTGACGCCGTCACAGTCGTCGTCAAGGTCGTTGCAGACTTCCTTACCACCGGGGCCTGTCGAGGCCGAGCTGTCGTCGCAGTCGCCCGGGACCGTCACGGTCCATGGAAACACCGCCGCGCAAAGACATGCCTTGTCGTTCGAATTGCCCCAGCCATCCAGGTCGCGATCCGCATAGAAGTCCTGGCACCCGAGGGAACCCGGGGAGTCCGTCTGACCGTCGCAGTTGTCATCCACGCCGTTGCAGAACTCGACCGTCGCGGGATTGATCGATTTGACGTTGTCGTTGCAGTCGCCGGCAAGCCTGGTCACCCATGCCCCGGTCGATGCGCACAGGCATCTGCCTTGCCCGTCAACTCCGTAACCGTCGCCGTCGCCGTCCACATACCAGTCCTGGCAACCCGAGGCATTCTCGGGATCGGTCAGACCGTCGCAGTTGTCGTCCACGCCGTTGCATGAGTCGACGACACCGGGCCGCACGGAGACGTTGCCGTCGTCGCAGTCTCCGGCCACCCTTGTCGAATAGCGTCCATCGGCCGCGCACAGGCAGCGCTGTGACGATGCGACGCCTATGCCGTCGCCGTCGTCGTCGAGGTACCACGTCAGGCACCCGATGGCGCCCTCCTCGTCCACCCGTCCGTTGCAGTTGTCGTCGACACCGTTGCAGGACTCGGCACCGCCGCCCACACGGTCGTTGTTGTCGTCGCAGTCACCACCCTCGACGGCGCTGTAGTCCCCGACCGGGGCGCACAAGCACCGGCTGTTCGCGGAAATGCCGTACCCGTCGCCGTCAAAGTCAAAGTAGTAGACCGTGCATTCCGCCGAGTTGTCGGGGTCGGTCAGGCCGTCACAGTTGTCGTCCAGACCGTTGCACGCTTCGACAGCGGCCGGGTTGACGCGATTGTTCGAATCGACGCAGTCGCCGCCGGCGCGGGCCACGTATCCCGACACCTCGTCCGGCGCGGAAAGACAGTCGGTCATGCCGGTCACGCCGAAACCATCGCGATCCACGTCAAGATAGAAGGTGCTGCACCCGGAACAGCCCGCCTCGTCGGTCATGGCGTCGCAGTCGTCATCAACCGCGTTGCCGCAGACCTCGATCGCGACAGGGGAGACCGCCGCCGTCGAGTCGTCGCAGTCGCCGCCGACCACGACCGTCCAGGGATAGACCGGCGAACACAGGCACTGCTGGTTCGCGATCGTTCCATACCCGTCGCCGTCGGAATCCGCCAGGTACGTCTGACACGTCAAAGCGCCAGGTTCGCTGACGCTGCCGTCGCAGTCCTCGTCGATGTTGTTGCCGCAGATCTCGTGCGCGTCCGGCCTGACGTCCGGCATCGTGTCGTCGCAGTCGCCGGTCTTTTTCGTGGTGTATACATCGCCGCTGCGGCACAGGCATCGCGAGTCGAACAGCACTCCCCATCCGTCGTCGTCACGATCCGCGAACCAGTCCGCACAGCCGAAGCTGCCTTCGGGGTCCATCACCAGGTCGCAGTTGTCGTCCAGGCCGTTGCAGATCTCGACGGCGGCCGGATTGATGGTGGCGACCTGGTCGTTACAGTCGCCGACCTTGGAGGCGGTGTGCTGGCCGGATGGCGCGCACATGCACTGACCGGAAGCCGCCTGGCCGTAAGTGTCGCCGTCGACGTCCAGATAGAAGGTCTGACACCCCCACGCGGCGCCTTCATCGGTCAACCCGTCGCAATCGTCGTCAATCCCGTTGCACGCCTCGGAGACGTCGGGCGCGACAAAGACGCTGGAGTCGTCGCAGTCGCCGCCAGAAGTCAGGGGGAAGTCGTCGGACGGGCTGCAGAGGCACATGGCCCCGAAGTCGCCACCGACGCCATCGCCATCGAGATCCTGGAAGTACATGCGACACCGCTGGGCGCCAGGTTCGTCGGTGACGCCGTCGCAGTCGTTGTCGATCTGGTCGCACTGTTCGACGGCCGAGCCGTTCACATCGGGATTGGAGTCGTCGCAATCACCGGTCGTCAGCGCGCGGTACATGCCGTTGGCGGCGCAGTAACAGCGCGCGACCGACTCCAGACCCTCGCCGTCGCCGTCAAGGTCGAAATAGTACAGGGTGCAGTCGATGGCTCCGGCCTCGTCGGTGGCGCCATCGCAGTCGTCGTCGTTGCCGTTGCAGCGCTCGCCATCCGGGCGCGGGGCGCTGCACGCGGACAGTCCGTCCAGCCCGCAGGTTCTGAAGCCGGAACAGCGCGTCTCAATCCCGGCCGAGCCCACGGTGCAGGAAGTCCGCGCACCCTTGTCGACAGCCAGCCATGAGCAGTCGCATTCGCCAGCCAGCGGCACGCACCACGACTTGCCGTCGCCCAGCCCGGATTCGGTGCATTCGTATCCATCGGGACAGCGTTCCACGCAGGGTGGCAGACAGAAACGGCCACCCTCGGGTTCAAGGGTCCGGCAGGTCATTCCGGCCGTTCCGGGCAGACCCAGGTTGCACTCGGCATCGCCCTGGCACGGGGTGCAGACATTGACGAACTCGGGCATGCAGACCAGCGCGGGCGCGTCCTGGCCAACCGACCACGGGACGCAGGTGTAACCTTCCGGACATTCCCCGGACACGCATTTACCGGTACAGAATCGACCGTCGTCGGTGAGAACGCACGGACCGTCAAGACACTCTTCGTCACCGGCGCACGGCCACCCCGGCTCGCCGGGATCGATCGTGTCCACGGCCACGTCGAGGGTATCGGTCACGTCCTGGACATCGGAAACGTCATCCGCCACGTCGGACGCGACGTCCGATGCATCCCCGTGGACATCGGGGATCTCGGTTGAAACGTCATCCGCTATCGAGTCGGGTCTTACGTCTTCCGGAGCGTCCGACAAGGCGTCGAAGATATCCGTGGGCTGAACGTCCATCGCGGTCGCATCCCGCCCGCTGTCCCCGGTGACTACGTCGGCGGGGGTGTCGAAGTCACTGCAGCCGGAAACCAGCCACAACGTCGCGAAACAGATAACCGCAACAGACCGAAACCTCATATGCCCCCGCCGGGAGATGTCCCCCGCGAAATATCGCCCCTGAAGTGTCGCCCCTGAAAAGATGCGTACCCGCGGGATTGTAGCATTTTCGACGTTCGCTGGCATCTGTTAACGAACCCTGTGGCCGTGGGTGGCCCGGCCGACCTCGCCATCCGGTTCGGCGGGATTCCTGTTCAAAGAGATCTGGTCGATGCGGTCAGTGTATGGATATAATCACGACGTGAATGTCGAACACGACCAAATCGGCCAAAAATGGACCGACCGTCTCTTTCTGATTGCCTTCGTTCTGCTGACGGCGGGTTCGCTTGTGCCGATCTGGCTGATCAGGATCCTGCCCATGCAGGACGTCTGGCAGCATCTCGCGCTTGTTGACATCATCCACAACTACAACGCCCCGGGGTCGATCTATCCGGACTACTTCCTGCTGCCGGACGTCCCGAAACCAAACCTTTTCTACTACTACATGACAAGCTGGCTCGGCTACATCACGCCCAGCCTCGAGTTCGCCAACAAGGTGCTTCTGTCGGCGTACGTCATCACCTTCCCCCTCTCCTACCTCTACCTGCTCCGGTCGTTCGATCGCTCGAAGTGGCTTGCCCTTTTCGTGTTTCCCTTCGTGTTCAACGCGATGTTCTACCTGGGATTCGTCGCGTTCCTGCTGGCGATGCCGATGATGCTGGTCACCGTCGGGGCATATCGGCGCTTCATGAAGGCGAAAGACAGACGCGCCGGACTGCGTTACTGCGTGATCACCTCGGTTTTCCTGCTGCTTTCGTTTTTCACGCACGCACACGTGTTTCTTCTTTCAAGCATGCTTCTGGTCGTGCTGTGGCTGCTTTACGTCGAGGATTTCTGGGACGGCGCGTTCAAGCTGGCTCCTTTCGCTCCTTCGATGACGTTCTTCATGCCGTGGTTCATAGTCTATTTCATCGAAAACGTGCCTTCCTCGTCCGGCGTCAGCTTCGGCTCGGCCGACAATTTCTTCGGGCCGAAGTACTACAACGCGTCCAAACTGATTTCGACCTTCTTCAACTACGTGTCTAACTACTTCCATCGTCCCACGGACGACACGGTTTTCCTGGTCGTCATGCTGCTGGTGATGGTGCTGCTGATCGTCCGCCGTGCGCCGCGTGTGCCCGCGGGCGAACGACGCAAGCTCAGGTACTTCGACATCGAGATTCTCACGGTCGTCCTGGCGGTGTCGGTCATCGTCCTGCCGCACCACATCCAGGCGCAGTCGATCGTTTCGCTTCGTCATATCCTGCCGGCGCTGCTCCTGTTTTTCGCGTGGCCGGTGCTTGACGACGCGCCCCGGCGAATCAAATGGACGACGATGGCGGCGCTCTTCATCACATGCGTTGTCAGCATCGGAGTCGTGACCGACGGTTTCCTGCGATTCGATCGCGAGATTGACGGGTACCCGGCGCTGTTCGATACGACCCTCGGTGGCAAGCGCCTGCTCAAGGTCGCCCAGAAACAGAACAGCAAGGTCGTCAATACCGGCGCTTTCTGGCACATCCATCACCTTTACGGGGTCACGAAGGGCGGCGTCAGCAACGCGGAATTCGCCGAACGGCCGCACAATCCAATCGGTTTCCGGCCCGGAATGACACCACCCAAGATGGGTCCGGATTTCACCCAGAATCCGGCCTGGCGCTATTACGACTATGTACTGGTTCGACGAGAACCGGCCTCCGACATCTCCAGGGTCAAGGACTCGCTGGAACAGATTTCGTTCAACAGGGGCTGGACTCTGTACAGAACGATCGACTGGCCTGCCCCTCGAAACGCCGATCTGGAACCCGTTGCAAATCCGCGCAGAAAGTTCTTTAATGGCCTTCAGGACTATCAGCGCAGCGGCACCGGTTCAAGGTATGCCAGACCAACGGAGGACGACAATGATGTTGAACCAGTCGGCAAAATTCCGGGCGATGTACCAAAGCTTTCCGATTTCATTACTGATCCCGGTTCTCTTGTTCTTCCCCCTGACGTTCGCGTCATGCGGCGGGGACCCGGACCCGACGCTGGACCTCCCGCAGGACACTGACACGGTCGAGGCGGACGTAATCGATCCCGATAACGGCGCCGTGGATGTCGTCACCGACCGCATCGAGGACGTTGTCGTCGACACCTTTGTCGGCGACACCGGTCCCGACATCATCGAGCCGGGTTCCTTCGGCGCTCCATGTTCCAAAAACGAGGATTGCTACAGCAACCTCTGCATCGAGGGGCCGGAAGGATTCATCTGTACCAGGCTCTGCCTCGACGGCGGCTGCCCCGATGGATTCATGTGCTCCGGCATCATGAACACCTTCCCGGACACCATCTTCCTGTGCATGCCCGAATTCTCGAAGGTGTGTTCCGCCTGCACCGCCGACAACCAGTGCGCGGGCGGCAAGTGCATCCAGTTCCCCGAGGGCAGGTTCTGCACGGTTCCGTGTACCGGCGACGAATGTCCGTCGAACTATGAATGCGCGGACGTTCCGGACCTGGCCGATCGTTACTGCGTGCCGCCCAGTGGTTCGTGCCTGTGTCGCGCCAAGGACGAAGGCACCAAGCGCGCGTGCCAGGTGACGAACGAACTCGGAACCTGCTACGGCTACGAATCCTGCGACCCGGAAATCGGCTTTACCGCGTGCGACGCGAGTCCAGCGAAGACCGAGGAATGCAACGGGCTTGACGACGACTGCAACGGAACACCGGACGACGGCATCGGCGACGGGGAACCGTGCGACCAGACCAACGAGTACGGCACCTGCACCGGAACAGGCATCTGCATGGGTTCCAAGGGTTGGGCCTGCAGCGCGGTGATCCCGGCCGTCGAGACCTGCAACGGCGTCGATGACGACTGTGACGGCAGTACGGACGAGGACTTCAAGGTCGACGATCTCTACGGCACGATAGAAAACTGCGGCGCCTGCAACAAATCCTGCGAGGGAATCTTCCCGAACGCCACGGTGGCATGCGACGTCACGGGCACGGTTCCGCGCTGCGTGGTCGTCGAATGTGACGACGGGTACTACAAACTCAACGATTACCAATGCATCCCGATGACATCCACCATCTGCAACCCGTGCGTCCTGGACACGGACTGCATCCTGGAAAACGCCAGGTGCGTGGAACTGGGTGACGGCGGCACGTACTGCGGACGCGGCTGCGTCGACAGCGGCGAATGTCCGCCGGGATACGAATGCCAGCCGTTCGACGGCGGCATGGACCAGTGTGTGCCGATTTCCGGAAGCTGCGCCTGTGACACGCCCGATCCGAACATCACCCGTGTCTGCACGGTTTCGGCACAGGTCGATCCGGATTCACCGGTTTACACCTGCACGGGCTTGCAGCGCTGCGACGTAGGCGGCTGGACGGCCTGTGAGCTCCCGGCCGAGGAATGCAACCTGATCGACGACAACTGCGACGGCAAGATCGACGAAAGCTTCACCGAGGCCGGCACCGGACGGTACATCTCCGACACCGACTGCGGCGCGTGCGGCAACAACTGCTCGGCCCAGACGGTTCCGAACGGCTACGGCGTGTGCGACACGGACCGGACCATCCCGGACTGCCGCGTTGAATGCAACAACGGTTTCTTCAACGTGGACGGCAACCCGGCGAACGGTTGCGAATGCCAGTACGTCAGCGCGGACGACCCGCCCGGCGGCGGAGACGCGGACTGCGACGGCATCGACGGCAAGACCGACGGGGCGATCTTCGTGGCCAAGTGGGGTCAGGACACCAACCCGGGCAGCATCGAGCAGCCACTCAAGACGCTCGGCGCCGCATTCACGATGGCCCAGTCAACCGGCAAGGACGTGTACGTTGCCACCGGTATCTACACCGAACCGGTCTCAATCCGGACCGGCGTCAGTGTTTACGGCGGTTTCTCGGCCGACTTCCGGATACTCGATCCGATCGCCTACGAAACGGTCATCCTGGGCCAGGAGCCGACCCCGTTGATGCCCGGCGCTGTCAACGCTGTCAGCGTGAATTCCGGAACGCCCGGTTCCACGGTGTTCTCGGGCTTCGTGGTCATCGCATACAACAACCGGACACCCGGCCAGAACTCGATCGCCATGTACGTCAAGGACTGTGGCAACGCCCTTACGATCCAGAATTGCCGCTTCGTCGGCGGACTGGCCGGAAACGGTGCGGCTGGCGCCCTGGGACTGTCTGGCGAGGACGGAATCGCCGGCGCGGCGGGAACCGCGGCGTTCGACGTCAATAAAGCCGACTGCGGCACCAGCACCAACGCGGGCGGAACCGGCGGCAACTTCTCGTGCGGCGACACCAGCGTCGCCGGCGGAAGCGGCGGCTCGGCGATCTGCCCCGACTTCGACGAGGACACGGGCATCTGTCCGACCGACCCGACGACACAGACCAGGAAGGCTAACGAAAACGGAGCGGCCGGCGCCAACGGCGGCGCCGCGGGTGGAATCGCTGGTCTTGACGCACTGATCAACCCCGACTGCTCGTTCTTCGGTTCCTGCGGCACGTGCAACGTTCCCGCTGAAACCAGAACCGGCGCCCCGGGCGCGCCCGGCGCGATTGGTCAGGATGGTCCCGGCGGCCTCGGTTGCACGACGACGGAAGGCAGTGTCGTCGACGGCGTCTGGGTTCCGGCAGCGGCGATCAACGGCGGGGTCGGCACGCACGGCGGCGGCGGCGGTGGTGGCGGTGCCGCTGGCGGCGTCGAGACAGCGAACTGCGGCCCCGGTGACGGAAACCGCGGATACTCCGATCTGGGCGGTTCGGGCGGCGGCGGCGGCTCCGGCGGATGCGGCGCTACCGGTGGAACGGCCGGCGGCTCCGGCGGCGGCTCGTTCGCATTGTTCGTCGTCTTCACGTCGACCCCTGTCACTGTTCCGACCATCACCAACGTGGTTGTCGAGCCCGGACAGGGCGGAAACGGTGGAAACGGCGGTCCGGCAGGCGTGGGCGGCAAGGGCGGTTCCGGAGCGCTTGGCGGCGCTGACGGCGCGGGCGTCGACCTGACCTTCTGCGCGGGCGGTGGCGGCGCGGGCGGCAACGGCGGCGCGGGCGGTCATGGCGGCGGCGGCGGCGGTGGATGCGGCGGGCCGGCCTACGGTCTGTTCGTTAATGGCGTCGATACGGGCCTTGTGAACGGCTGGAAGACCAGCATCACGTTCACCGGCGCCGGCGAAGGCGGCGCGGGTGGCACCGGCGGAACATCGTTCGGCGCGGACGGAACGGACGGTGCCCAGGGCGTCGCGGCCAACTCCAACTTCTAACCTTCTGGACAACACACACCCGGGGAATCACGATGAACAAATCTCTTACGGCGATCTTCTGTGTTGCGATGCTGGCCGTCGGCTGCAAGGCCGGCACATCCGCCCCTGTCGGCGACGGTCTGACCGGCGGACAGCTTGTTTTCTCGGATGATTTCAATCGGGACGCATTTGGCGACGGTTGGGACAACAAGTCCGGCAAGTGGGAATTGCGCGACGGCTGGGCACACATCAGGGGCGACAAGAACGAAGGTCTGTGGCTGAAGACCCCCCTGCCCGACCGCGCGCGGGTCGAATTCGACGCAAAGAGCATGTCCCCGGACGGCGACCTGAAGTTCGAGATCTTCGCTCGTGAACGGGCCCACCAGACCGGATACATCGTCATCCTTGGCGGCTGGAACAACAGCATCAGCATCATCGCCAGGCTGAACGAACATGGTACCGACCGGCTGGAATCGTCCGTCGTCGCGAATATCGGCCAGGTTCACCACTTCACGGCTGTCAGAATCAGGGACACGTTGAAGTGGTTTGTTGATGGAAAGCCAGTGCTGACACTCAAGGACGCCGATCCAATCGACGGCGTGTACTTCGCGTTCAACAACTGGGCCTCGGATGCCTGGTACGACAACCTCAGGGTCTACGATCTGTCCGGGAATTGAATCAGCGATCGACCGAATCCAGGCGCTCTGCTTCGAAACCGGCCACGAACGCCTTCATGATGTTCAACTCATCGCGAGCGTCACGCAGCCAGGACGCGGTGCGGGACTGAAGCTGGCGCAACAGCCTGACCGCCGTGACCGGTTGTTTGTCGCACATCGTCTGGAATGTGTGCCGGCTGAGGAACATCAGTACGGTCCTGCCGCGCGCGACCGCGTTGGCCAGGCGGACGCGTTCATCGACAAGGCACATCTCGCCCAGGGTTGAGCCAGGTCCGAACACCTTGATTACATTGCCGTCCTTGGTGACTTCGACGCTGCCGCAAAGGATCGCGTACATTCCATCCGACAGTTCCCCGGCCGAGAAAATGGTCGCGCCCGACTCGAAGCACTGTCGCGGGGTGCTGGAGAACATCCGCAGCCACTCGCCGTGGGTCAGACCCCTGAAAAGCGAATGTTCGCGAACCCTGTCGCCGACGCACGGACCGCCGGGCCTGGAAGCAGCCCTGACCGCCGCGGTGCCGGACGGCGCGGGCGTCAATGTGGCGCCATCAATATCATGGTCGACCTCGGCCTCGTGCGCTTCCATCTCGGGAACGTCTTCAGCCCATCCCTTGCCGGGCGTGACCTCGACGGTCAGACCGGGTTCATCCTCGACCGCCTCGACAAGCACGACGGAGATGTTGTCGTTTCCACCCGCCGCGTTCGCGTAGGCGACCAGCCGCGATGCGCAGTGGGTCGGGGCCGCCTTGTGGCCCAGCTTGAACAGGAAGTCATCGCGAACCAGTCCGTGAAGCCCGTCCGAACAGAGAAGAATGCGGTCGCCGGGCCGCAGCAGGAAATCCATTACGTCGGGCACAACGCCGCCAGGCACGCCGAGTGCCTTGGTAAGCACGTTCTTCATCGGGAAGCGCGCTATCTCGGCCTGCGAAATCTGTCCACCGTCGACCAGTCCCTGAAGCAGCGAATGGTCCAGGGTCAGACGGACGGCGCCCTCGCGACCGAGCAGGTACGCGCGCGAATCGCCGAGATGCGCCACGAATGCCCGGGCGCCCACGACAAGGGCCAGCACGACCGTCGAGCCCATGCCGGTCAGCGCATTCGACCCGGCCGCGGCATCGACGGCAGCGACCCTCTGGATCTCGACATCGGCGGCCACGATCGCGTCCGAGATCATGGACATGATCTGCTGACGCAGACTGAGAAATTCGAAAGGATCGGAGTCGCCGACCGAGGAAATCTGACCGAAACGATCTATCAGGTCCCGGGCCGCGCGCACCTGCGACGTGATGGTCTCGCAGGCGATCGAACTGGCGACATCACCGCCGGCGTAACCACCCATGCCATCGGCCACGATGAAAAGGCCGAGTTCAGGTTCAATCCTGATGCAATCTTCGTTGCGCTGCCTGACCTTACCGGTATCAGACAGTCCGCCTGAGACAAGTTTCAATGGATAACCTCCGCGCCGGGGCGCGATTCGACTGACGCATGTTAATACGAAAAGGTGGTCCAGACCAGAGCCCTGTGCGCGACAAGACCACCGAGCGGAGTCTCTTCCACCCAGATCGGATCAAGGCCGGGCCGCTCGACGACTCCGCGGATCGACGCGCCGTCCAGCGCCGCCCCCGGGATGAAGTAGCAGTACGCGAAGGCGACCTCGATCCAGTCCAGGGGGTGCCAGAAGATGCTGACATCGAGTTCGTGGCCGATGAACTGGCTGTTACCCGCCGGGATTAACAACCCGCGATCCATGGTCCAGGTCCCGTTGCGCGTGCCGTTTCCCGACTGGGTGTTGAAATGCTGATACAGGCCGCCGTCCGCCGTCTGCGAAAAGATGTGGTAGTCGATCCAGATGTCGAGGCCATCGACCGGCTTCAGACGGAAGGTCGGCGCGATGTCCCAGATGCCCCCGGCGCGGAACACGTCCATGTAACCAAGGAAGTTGTGTGTCGAGCCGAAGGTCGGCTTGAACGCCCTGCTCTGCTGGTCCCACGGATCCGAGTCGCCCGACGCGTACAGGAATTTCACACCGATCAAGGGTTTGGCCGGCGCGAAATGGAACTCGTACATCAGGTCGGCCAGATAGATCGATGCAAGATGGTCCGAAGTCGTCAGCGTTGCGTCCGCGTCCCATGAACTGACCTGGCCGAACTGCACGGCCGCCTCGCCAGTGATGGTCAGCCCCTGGACCGGCCTGAAGATCACGCGGGCGCCAACCGTTCCCAGGCGCTGCGTGAAGTTCGCGAAGGCATCGTCCAGATAGAAACCGTAGAGCTCGGCATCCATCCACTTGACCGGGGAATCGGTCGCGAGGTAGACCCCGGAGAAGGACTCGTAGTCCTCTTTGGTGTCGGCCGAAAAGATCGGTCCCAGCCCTGTCTTGACCAGGGTTGTGAAGGCATCGATCTTCAGCAGGCCGGGCTTGCTCCAGGACAGACGCGCGCCGTCATAGGTCTGACCGGTGGCCCCGGAACCGCCCGAATTGACGTGCATGGTGCTGCCGTAATCCATCGTGAAGCGGCCGGCGCGGAAATTGACCCCCGAGCCCGAGATGTTGGCGAACTCGAAGTACGCCTCGAAGATGTCCAGCGTGCCGTTGCCGATCGAACGGAAATTGGCTTCCTCGCCCCACTTCCTGGAATCCTGGATGGTGACCACGGCGCGGAACCCGGGCAGCGGTTCGATCTGGAGCCCGACCATCAACCGCGACCCGACATAAAAGTAGTCGTCGTCCTCAAAGGTCACCGGGGCACCGGGGCGATCCGGCCTGACCACGGCGCCCAGCGACTTGACGTTGTGCATGAAGTCGGGACGGATCCGCAGGAAGAACGTCGGTTTGAACACAAGCGGCCGCTGGACCGGCGCCGCCTTCAGATTGTCGATCTCGGCCTTCAGCCGCTCGACCTCGCGGTACTTCTCCTCAAGCTCCTGCTGATTCTTCAGAATCACCCGCTGATTGTCGAGGATCTGCTGCTGGTTCAGCCTGATCGCGTCCAGATCGAGCGTCGACGTTTCGTCGACCGGGACCGGGGCGTCAGGCAGGGGCGCGACTGTATCTGCAATGGCAGCGGACGCGCTTGTCGCAAGAACCAGGGCGAACAGGACAAGCCCGCCAGGGGACATGCGCCTGAAGAAGACCGACCTTCCAATCAACATGAACACCCGCCGCATCGATGATGGCGGCCATTTTCTAACACAATCCTCACAACTGATCCACTTCGCGTGCCCAGCCTGTCCGCCCTTGTAGGGGCGAATTACATTCGCCCATAGCGAAGGCGGT
>Ga0209606_1001439_pt1 | contig 29329 bp, 22 predicted proteins | sample AD_UKC057_MetaG_FD_184412 | JGI IMG/M metagenome (GOLD analysis project Ga0209606, IMG submission 184412) | Active sludge microbial communities of municipal wastewater-treating anaerobic digesters from USA - AD_UKC057_MetaG (SPAdes) (version 2) | ecosystem: Engineered > Bioreactor > Anaerobic >...
ACAAACTTCGCGAGAGTCTGTTCAGCATATTGGTGGATCGGCTTCCGGGGGCCCGTTTTCTGGATTTGTACGCGGGTTCGGGGGCGAACGGCATTGAGGCGTTGAGCCGGGGCGCCTCGCACGCGGTTTTCGTTGACAAGGATATCCGTTTCGTGCGTGAGAACTTACGCAAGACGCGCCTTATGACGCGCGCGGAATGCATTCAGGCGAATCTGCCGGGAGGGGTTGGAAAGCTGAATGAACGCTTCCCGTTCGATATCATCTTTGCGGATCCTCCGTTCAAGCTGAGCGATTTTGACCGTCTTCTTGCGCTTATAGGGGAGCGGAAATTGTTGAAGGCGGGGGGAACGATAGTGCTCGAGCATTCCTCGAGGGCCCCGCTCGAGGACACTTTGGGGCCATTCCACAAGGTGCGTGACCGGTCATACGGCGAAAGCCAGTTGTCGTTCTATCTTGACGCTTCCCCGTCGATTTGTTAAAGTGGTCATACAATATATAGACCTTCTCTGTGAGAAGACGGAATCTCTTGTGGTGGTGGTCCAATAAACTCTAGGGAAAGCGATGTCCTCATGCGTTGTCCATTCTGCAATCACACGGAAGGAAAGGTTGTGGATTCCCGTTCGTCCAAAGAGGGCGATTCGATCCGGCGCCGCCGCGAGTGTTTGAAATGCGGCCGCCGTTTCACCACGTACGAGCGCATTGAAGAGGTCGCGCAGATGGTGATTAAGAAGGATGGGCGCCGGGAAGCCTTTGACCGGTGGAAGATCAAGAGCGGCATCCTTAAAGCGTGTGAAAAGCGGCCAGTTAGCCTCGAACAAATCGAGTCGCTCATCGACGATGTCGAGCGGTCGCTGTTCAACTCGACCGACAACGAGGTTTCGACCGCGACGATTGGAAGCGCCGTGATGGACCGTCTTAAGGATATTGACCAGGTGGCATATGTCCGGTTTGCCTCGGTGTACCGCCAGTTCAAGGATCTCAACGAGTTTATGGACGAGCTGAAGGGCCTTCTGGTTTAGGGGTGGGGAAAAGCTCGTTTCTTGCTTGTGCCTTTTCCAGGAAGCCGGTAAACTACTGGCGAACATACTATTGTGGATTACCCGAGGCATGCGGCATGCCGCGTCCTTCTTGACTGTGAAATCGGATGACCGAACAGACCGAGCACGATAATACCCCGGACCGCCCGCGGGTAGATGCCGCGCGCGAGGGGGCTTACGACGAACAACTTCGTTTTGACTCCCCCCTTATGCGGCCGCCGTCGCTGATTCGGATGGTTATCAAGCGCGATGGCCGGGAAGAAGCCTTCGACAAGGGCAAGATCGCCGCAGCCATTTTCCGGGCCGCCGAGACGGTCGGCGAGGGGGACCGCGACCGGGCCGAGAGCTTGGCGTCGGGCGTCACGATTTACCTCAGCAAACGGTTCGAGGGACGTGTTCCCACGGTCGGGCAAGTCCAGGACGCCGTGGAAAAAGTGCTTCTGGAAATGGGACACGCGAAGACGGCGCTTGCATTCGCTCGTCACCGCCGCAAACGCACGCGCGTAACAAAACTTCGTCAGAGCGATCTGCAATCCCTTATTGACGAGTTCGACGAGGTTCAGTGGGAACAGCGTCTTCGCGACGAGACGCATGAGGGCGCTCTGTTCGTGCGCACGAGCAACGACACGCTCTCGGGATGGGATCGCTCGCGAATCGTGGACGCCCTGGTGCGTGAGACGCGGCTGGACCGCGGCCGTGCGGAGACGATCGCCGAGGAGGTGGAAGCCCAGATCCTGTCTGCCGGGGTTGGGCCTTTGACGACGGCCCTGGTCCGGGAGCTTGTCGACGCTAAGCTGGCAGAACACGGGTTGGAGGAGTTTCGGCGGCGTCACATGCGGATAGGCGTTCCCCTCTATGATGCGGAGCGCATCATCTGCATGCCCGGCGAGACGGAACGCGTCAGCCGGCAGGATCCTGAGATTACGGACCGTCTTCTGGCGCAGCGCGTAAAGCGCGAGTACGCCCTCACGCAGGTGTTCTCCGAGCGTGTGGTTGATGCGCATGTGTTTGGAGACATCCATCTGGGCGGTCTTGGCTATGTGGACCGGCTGCACGGTTTCAGCGCGCCGTTCGAAATGGTCGCGCGTTACGGTTCGGGACTCCCCGGCGCCTCCGGGGCGGCCGCTCCTCCCGCCGATATCGAGACATTCCTGGTTCAGCTGGGCCGGTTTCGGACGCACGTGGACGCCCATTTTTCAGGTCCGGTCACGTGGGAAATGCCGCATGCGTACCTGAGCCCTTTTCTGGACGGGGCTGATGAGGAGGGCCTGCGCCGCGCGGCGCATATTCTGCTTTTCGTTCTCGGGGCAGAAGCGTCTGAACGTGCGGCTACACCCGAGCTTAGCTTGAGCTGGGGCATTCCCCGCCATCTCGCCCACCGGCGCGCCGTTGGTCCGGCCAGGGTGGCCGAGGGCAGCACGTATCGCGACTACGAGATGGCGGCGAAACGGTTTCTGGACGAGATTCTGGGGGTTTACCTGCAGTCCCATTCGACCAGTCTGCCGCTTCCCCGGTTTGTTGCGGGGGCCGGCTTTTTTGCTGAGCACGGGTACAGGGACATTCTGGTTCGCGTGGCTGAGACTGCCATGGCGCATGGTTTTTTTGAAATCGAGTTTGACCGGGGCGGTGATTGGGATGCGGTGCATGGCATCTCTTCTGGGAGAGCCGTGGCGCAGGCGGTTAATTTGAACCTGGCGCGGATGGCGTTTCGTTCGGGGGATGAGACAGCCCTTCTGGACAACCTGGACTCGCTTGTGGATGTTGCGGCGCAGGCGCATCAAGAGAAATGCGCCTTTCTGGAACGCGTTGCGGCACTGCGGGCGCTCGGGCCGCTGGTGTTCCTTGGGGAGAGCTCGGGCCGTCCGGCGTTGGCGGAGCCGTCAAGGGCTGCGTATGCCATAGCGGTGGATGGGCTTAACGAATGCGTGGAGGCCTTCTGTGGGCACGGGCTTCACGAGTCCAGGCATGCGCTGGAGTTGGGCCTGCGCATTCTGGCGCGTCTGGTTGAAGCGTGCGGCACCGCACGCGAGCGGACGGGTATACCGATTGTGCCGGCTCAGGCGCGTTACGAGTCGTCCATTCGGCGCTTTGCGGCGTTGGATCTGCGCCCGTTTCCAGAGGAAGCGCGGCGCGTCGCAAAGAGCGACCCGATCACCCAGGATATCCACTATACCGTCGGCGCGCGCTTGACGCAGCGAATCCCCTGTACGCCGGGGGAGCGCGCCATGCTGGAAGGCGCGATGCAGGAGTTGGTTCCCCACGGGGCGCTCACGCGGGTCGTGTTGCCGGACACGGACACGGCCCCCGAAGCGGTAGCCAGCTTTATCGAAGCCGTTTTCTACCGTTCAAAGGCGCGCCACCTGCTTCTGGAACGTCCGGGCCTTCCTTCGGGGCTGCTTCCGCACGAGTGAGCTTGGCGGCTTTGCGGGGGCGTGTTTGCGTCACAGGCTGACCGCAGGCGGCTCTGCCATGGCCGGTTCCTCGAGCTTGAAGTATTCGCGCTCCGTGAACCCGAACATGCCCGCGATGATTGCCGAGGGGAGCGTGTGGACACGGTTGTTGTTGTCGCGGACATTCCCGTTGTAGAACCTGCGCGCGGCCTGAATCCGGTTCTCGGTGTTTGCGAGTTCTTCCTGCAACGCGAGGAAACTGGCGCTTGCTTTGAGGTCGGGATAGTTCTCGACTCGGGCGAGCAGCCCGTGCAGGGCGGATTGCAGTCGTTGTTCGGAATCCGCCTGTTGGCTGGGGGAGCCCCAGTTTTGGGCACATTCCTCTCTCAGACGCACGACCTGCTCGAGAAGCTCGCGTTCATGGGCGGCATAGCCCTTCACGGTGTTCACCACGTTGGGAATGAGGTCGTAGCGGCGTTTCAACTCGGTTTCCACATCCGCCCAGGCTTCGTCGCAGTGATTGCGGATACGCACGAGGCCGTTGTACATCGCCACGATGCACAGCAAGATGAAGATGATGACGGCTGCGGGAAGAGCCAGGGCGACAGGGGGCATCGGCAGCATCCTTTCATGACCTGTAGAGGTATTCCGGGAACATACTACGGATTTCGACGAGCCGATCAAGGTTCATCTGGATTTCGTTGGGTTGCAGACGGCCGCTGAAACTGAGTGCGACGCAGCGGTTTTCGATCTCGATGGACAGATTGCGGTGTTGGAGCAGGTATTCCATCATCTTGGCGTTGCAGATGTCGTACGCGAAGCGTTTGTCGCGCGACCGCACGGTGAACGCGCGCGAGAACTCCGCGGATTCGAAATCGATGTCGTCAAACCCGAGCATCTGCCCCAGCTTTGAGAAGAGTGTTTCGGGATAGATGCGCAACTCCGGGAAAGAGAGTTCCTGTTCCAGGATGAAGTAGCTGAAGTAGTGGTGGTCTGTCTGGCGGTTGCCCTTGGAATTGCGCGATTCGGTTTCGTAATGGTAGTCGAACGCTTGCACGGGATAGCCGCCATACTGGCCATGGAGGATGTTGAAAGCGTACCGGTTTTTGCCTTGTTGCAAGGGGTCGAGGAAATGATAACGGTCGCCCATCGTACGGTCGTGCTCGCAAAAGCCCAGACCCAGCCGGCGCGCGACGGCCAGAAACTGCTCCCGCCGCTTCTTTTCCTGCAGATGGCCGAATATCGCCCCCACGATGAGGAGTCCGGCTATGAGGGCGAAAACCAACAGCGGGAACGCAGACCCATACCCGAATGTGTGTAAATTGCCCACAACGCCTCCCTTCATCTACACCTTGTTACCGCAGAACCCTGGATATATTCAATCTTTGGGCAATTTCGCTGAGGCGCCAGATTCGCGAGGTCTGAGGAAGGCTATGGGCATGGCGGAAAGCCGGACCAGCGCCAAGGGCATGTCAGGACCTTGTGGTGCTGGCATCGTGCGCGGACCCGAAACGTTAAAAGCTGTTTTCCTTGGTGAAGGCGATGATATCGTCCAGATTTGCATAGGCGACGGCCAGGACGGTATCCGCGGCGCCGTAGTAGAGGGTCACGCGCTTGTTCTCGTCGATGATGGCGGCGCAGGGGAAGACCACGCTCGGCACGTCGCCTACGCGCTCATAGGGTTCTGTGGGGGCGAGGAGATAGGACCGTGTGCGGTACCGGACATGCCAGGGTTTCTCGAGGTCGAGGATCGCCGCGCCGACGCTGTAGACGTAGCCCGAGCAGCTTGTTCGAACGCCGTGGTAGATGAGGAGCCACCCCTCGTCTGTTTCAATGGGTGCGGGTCCTGCGCCTACCTTTGTGCTCTGCCACCCTCCGCGAGGGCCAAACACGAACCGGTGGCGACCCCAGTGGACGAGGTCCGGGCTTGTGGCGTAGTAGATGTCGCCGAAGGGGGTATGGCCGAGGTCGCTCGGACGGTGCAGCATGGAATAGGCGCCGTTGATCTTGCGGGGAAAAAGCACGCCGTTGCGGTTGAGGTAGGCGATGTTCGCATCGATGAGTTGGAACCTGCGAAAATCACGGGTCTGGGCGAGGCCGATGGCCGGGGCGTGCCCGCCCTGGGGTCCATCGGGGTAGTGGCACCATGTCACGTAGTAGGCGCCATCTATCGGCGTGATGCGCGGGTCGTACTGGAAACGGCCGTCAGCATTCGGCTCGGGCCCTTCGGGGTCCGGGCACTCGAACAGGATTGGGTGCTCTTCGAGCTGCCACTTCAGGCCGTCGTTACTGAAGCCGGTGTGCAGGCCCGCCTCCATACGTATTGAGTCGACGCGGAATACCCCCGCGAAACCGCTGCCGAAAGGAACAACCGCGCTGTTGAAGATCGAGTTGGCGCTTGGCACGGCAGCGGGTGTGACGACAGGGTTGTGTTCATAACGGCGAAAGACCGTTTCGTTGGCCATTGGTGACTCCTTGAAACTGTGATGAGCGGCCCCTCCCGGAATCGCACCGGGTTCGTCGAACAACTGGCGGGATCCCCCTGGATTTAACGAGAGACTACTCTATAATGTGCGCTGCCCGCAAGCGGTTTTCCGGGGGCGTGCGATGGGGCGGGGCGAGGGGATATGCGTGTACCACCGAATCCTGAATGGGAAAGAGACGATGAATCAGGTTCACTGTACGTTGACGGTGTTTGTCATGGTCGTACTTGGGGCATTTGCCGGTGAGGATGCCTCGCCGTTCGTGTCATCACCTCCGCGAACGCACACGGAGTGCATAACGGCGCCTCATGCGGTCTATGTTGTGGACGTTGGCGGGTATCTTGACATGGACAATACGATGACGCGCAGCCACGCCGGCCGCGCGATCGCGTTTCAGAACAATGTGTCGCTCACGATCGCCAATACGGGCGGGGAGACCGTGCGCCACCCCCGCATAATTGCCAACGGCAAACGCCGGTGGGCCACCATCGACGAAATGCTGGCCGAGTTCACGGAAGGCGCGCGCACGCCCCAGGAAAAGGTCTATTTGATCTGGGAGAACATGCGCCAGAACATGCACCACGACGAACCCATCATGAAAGAGGATCTGCACGATCCGGTGCGGCTTTTGAACATCTACGGCGCCGGACTCTGCGACGACGCGGGCGCTTGCGGGGCGGTGCTTTTCGACCATGCCGGTTTCACGGCCGAGCGCGTTGGGGCGGACCCGTTTGTGCGCAGCCTTCACGGGCACATGCAGTGCGAGGTGTTCGTCGAGGGCGCTTACCAGTTCATGGATATTGACCAGGACTGCTTCTTCCTCGATCGCGAGAACGGCAGGCCTGTGAGCGGCGACGAGTGCGTCCGCGACCACGACCTCGTCAAGCGCGAGTCGGCTTACGGGCCGGAATTGCCGCCTTGGGAGTCGGTGCAGACGAACGCCGCGCTGTTTGGCGTGGACGATGACCGCACGGGCATGGGGAGCCGCGGCCACCGCATGGAGTACGTGCTGCGTCCCGGGGAGCGTATGGTGTTTCGTTGGGACAACATTGGCAAGCGCGCGTACGAGTCATCGAAGAACCCTCTCCGGTATTTCGGCAACTCGAAGTTGGTGTATGAGCCGCGGCTCGATGCGTCGGCGCCGCGGTTTCTCGATGCGTTTGAGGGGTTCGAGGCCAGGGATGGCGCGCTGGCCGTTGTGGGACCTTCGGCTTCGTTAACCATCAGAACGGAGACGTGTTACACAATCTGCGGGGGTTTGCTGCGGGCGCTTGTCGAGGGCGCTTCCGAAGAGGGCCGTTGCAGCGTGAGCATCTCTCCTAACAATGAGCCGTTACAAGCGGTGTGGGAGGGTGCTCCGGGCGGGCGGACGCCGCTGAGCATTGCCCTCGACGATGCCCTGGGAGTCCATGGAAATCCGCCCAGGCGGCAGTACATGGTCCAGATTCTGTTGGAGAATGCCGTGGGAGCGAAGCTCAGCGGTATCGTGCTGGAAACCGATCTCGTGGCGTCACCCCTGGCGCTTCCCCGGCTGAATGTGGGCCCGAACCATGTCGAGTACACCGACGAGACAGAAGGGCCTCGCGAGGTCACGGTGACTCATGAATGGGTTGAATGCGAGGGTGAGCGTCCGCCCGAGCCGCCCGCGGCGCCCGAGGCGCCGTTGCCGGGCACGGAGGCGGCCGAGACGTTCGTGACGTTCAAATGGCCCGCGGCCGAGGGATGCGACGCCTATTGGATCCGCCTCAGCCGCCGTGAAGATTGCGCGTATCCCTACCGTCCGAACTACGACGTGGTCGTCACGTCCAACGAATACACGGTCCGCCAGCCGGGCATGTTCAATCCCGGCGAGGTCTATTATTGGCGCGTGCGGCCCCGGTCGGCTGCGGGGGTGTGGGGCGCATGGAGCCCGGTATGGCGGTTCACGTGGAAAGGCCCTATGGCGCCGCGGAATCCGAGTTTTCGTGTCGATGGGCAGACCATCATGCTTGTGTGGGAACCCAATCCAAACGGCGAGCGGCCCGTGCAATATGAGGTTTACGGCAGCGACGAGCGGGGGTTCACGGGGTGTAAGGATGCGCATGAAGTGCTTGGACGCGGTGCGGTCCCGGGCAATCTTGCGGGCGTCACGCCCGATACCGCGATGGTGGTCGTCTCTCCGGACGTGGAGGGGGCCAATATGAACTGCGGGTACTACCGCGTGGCGGCGGTGGATGCGCAAGGGGTGGCGAGTGCCGCTTCCGAGCTGGTCGAATTGCCCAGGCCGTTTGTCTACACGAGGCCCGTGACCAAGGCGACGGCGGGATCTGCGTACCGGTGCGAGATCAAGACACTCAAGAGTTTGGGGGATTTGCAGTCACGCTATACCAGCCCGCGCATGGCGTTTCGCGAAGCCGAGACGTACTCGTTTGTGCTTGAGAACGGTCCGCCGTGGCTTCGGTGCGGGGAAACCAGCGGTGTCCTGCAGGGCATCCCGGGGCCGCAAGACGTGGGCGAGCACGAGGTCGTGGTAGGCATTGCTGCCACTTACCCCGAGGAAGTTTCAGAAGCGGAGGACCCTAACGGCTATTTCCAGAAGCGCCGCACGAAGCCCCAGTACAGAGTTGCCGGGTCGCACCGCTTTGTCCTGCAGACGGTCAATGCCGGCGAGTGACACGAGCGCGCGGGCAATTGTGCGGTCATTGCCGCTGCTGCGCGGGTTGTGTTTCGGGGGCAGTCTGTTTGGCGGTCTGGCCGGCCGGGTGGGCGTCTTTCAGGACGACCGTGAACCGCGACCCTTCGCCGGGTTCGCTCTCGACCTTCACATTTCCTTCGTACAGGAGCACGAGTTTCTTGACGATCGATAGCCCCAGGCCGCTGCCCAGGATGCCCGAGGTGCCGGCATTCTTGATACGGACGAAATCCTTGAACAGCTTGGCGGCTTCTTCTTTGGATATCCCGATGCCGGTGTCTTTGACGGCAATGGTGATGCCGCCGTCATCTCGAGTGAAATAGACGTCGACGCGGCCGTTGTCTTTGTTGTACTTGACGGCATTAGAGACCAGGTTGTTGAGAATGATCTCGATTTCGGCGTTGTCGGCCCACAGGGGGAAATCGCCGTCGGCATGCAGTTGCATCTCAATGCTGCGGGCCTTGGCGTCGGGGGTCATGGTTTCGATGGCCCTCAAGGCGAGGCGGCGCACGTCTACGCGCTCGATGTCACGCTTTTTCTGGCCCGATTCGATGCGCGTGAGATCGAGGAGGTCGCCAATCATTTTGCGCATGCCGTGGATCCGGTCCAGGCAGCGATAGACAATCTGTGCGACGACTTCGGGCCTGTCATTCACAGTTCCGTCGTGCAGGACGTTCAAGTAGCCTTCGACCGCATTGATGGGGGCCTTGAGTTCGTGTGCCAGGACGGAGATAAACTGGAAACGCACCTGGCGCTTTTCCTGGGCCAGTTTTCGGGCGTGCCGCGCCACCATGAGTTGCTTCGATGCTTTTGTGACGGTATTTTTCAGTTCCGTCGGGGTGAACGGTTTCGCGAGAAAATCGTAAGCCCCTTGTTTAGTTGCCCGAACGGCCGTTTCGATCGAGGCATAGGCCGTGATCATGACGGTGAGGGTCTCGATATCTTTCTTGTGAAGCTCTTGAAGGACATCCAGCCCGCTGATGCCCGGAAGCTTGAGGTCCAGCAGGAGAATCTGGGGAGGGGCCGTGTTGATCTTCTGCAGCGCTTCCTCGCCGGACTCTGCTTGGTCCACCTCGAACCGGACGGATTCATCGACGTCAGGTATGTCGACGCTAAAATCGCGCAACGCACGGGCGACTCCCATACGCATTCCCATTTCATCGTCGCAAACGAGGAGTTTCAGTGTCTCCATTTTGCCCCCTTCGTCCGGTGTTTTCGCTTGTATGTGAGGAACGCACAGGTCAATCGCGGCTGTAAACGCCTTTACATTGGTTTCGGGCACGCGTTTTCTCGATTTCGTGTGCGCCCGTTAACGGACCAGTCGTTTGATTTCGCGCTGGAGCTGCTCGAAGCGGACGGGCTTGTCGAGGAGCGCGTCGGCCTTGATCCATGCCCGCTCTTCGTCCGTGGCGGCATCGAACTCCATGCCGGTTTCACTGGTGACGCCTGTGCAGATGACCACAGGGCAACCCGGATAGACGTTCTTGATTTCCCGGCACAGGGTAAACCCCGCGTCCATTTCCTCCATCATGAGGTCGATCACGGCCATATCGGGTTTGTTGGTTCGAAGGAGCTTGCGGGCTTCTTTCGAGCCGCCCGCTGTGATCACGGCGTATCCCGCGGCTTCCAGCTGGACTTTCTGCTGGAACAGAAAGTCCTCATCGTCGTCCACTACCAAGATGGTCTTTTTTTCGTCGTTCATCACGTTATCCCGTCTATGTGAAGCGCCGCTGCCGGCGCTGGTTGAGTTCGCGTGTGCCGGGTCCGTAGCCACATAGGTACTAGCATACAATATCTTGGGCCTTAAAATAACGTTGCGGGGCTCGACACGGCGGCGGTTCAGGCGCCCAACAGCTCCTCGTTGTTTTGGGAAGCCATGTCCCCGGCCGTTGCCGTTACGCTGAAGCCCTGGGCGTGTCTGGGCAGCGAAACCGTAAAAGTCGTTCCCGTGGGTCCTTTGGCCGGGTCGGAATTCGACTCGACCTGGATATCGCCCCGATGCATCTTGACGATGCCGTACGTAACGGCGAGACCCAGTCCGGTTCCCACCCCTAACTGTTTAGTGGTAAAGAACGGGTCGAAGATTCGCGAGAGGTTCTCTTTTGGAATTCCCGTGCCGCTGTCGATGATACTGAAGTGCACACGGGTGTCGTCGCCGGTGATGCGTATGACGAGCGTTCCGCCGTCCGGCATCGCCGCCACGGCGTTGCCGACCAGATTCGTGAGCACCTGAGTCATCTGGTCGCGGTCGATATCGGCCATAGGATCGGTGAGTTCCCGCTCAAACCGCACCTCGACATTGTCGGGAATGCCGTTGGCCCTCAAGACGCGCTCGATCACGTCGCAGATGTCGGCCGATTCGAAGATGACCTGATTCTGGCGGGCGAAATTCAGCAGTCCTGCCACGATCTTCTTACAGCGGTCGGCGTGTTCCGAGATCATGGAGAGATCTTCCGTCATTTGAGGGTTATTGCCGAACTCGTCCTTCATGATGTGTGCATACATGAGGACGATGCCGAGAGGGTTATTCAGCTCATGGGCGATGCCCGCGGCGAGTTGCCCCATGCTGGCCAGTTTTTCGGACTGCATGAGGGCGGAACGCGCCTCCGCGAGCTTTTCATTCGAGACATTGAGGTCGTGGACGGTTGTCGCGAGCTGGTCAATGGTGTGGGGCAAGCACATCTCGGTTTCGGCCAGGCCCTTGTAGATTGCGATGGCATGTTCGCGGCATGTCTCGTACCCGCACGCGCCGCAATTCAATTCGTCGCCGGGCGAGAACTTCCCCATGTTCTTCATGATCTCCCTCAGTTCGGATTCCGAGGGTATGGGGATGCGTTGATCGTCCGGTGTGTAGGTACGGCTGAGATCCAGCGTGTTGAATTCCCGCATTGCGGCCGACCACTGGGCTTCGTCGATTCGCGCCGTGCGGCGCTGGACATGCCGGCTGACACGGCACCGGCGGACGTATTGAGGCTCCTGGCTTGTGGTGCCGGGCCCCATGATGCATCCCTTGCATGCGAGCGTTTCGAGCAGCCGCACGTCAAAGTATCCGGCTGCGAACTCGCTGATAGCTTCCGGGAAATCTATGCGGCCGTCGGCGACGGCGACGTTGCCTTCCACGAGGTTTTCGGAGATGCCCGCGGCTTGAAGCAGGCCCCGGCTGATGGGAAACAGGGCGCCGTACCGCGCATGGGGCAGATCAAACTCGCTTGGCTCGACCGATTCTGGCGTGATGTTGCGCCGGGTGAGCATGGCGCGCAACTCGGTGAACGTCAGGGCGCTCTGCACATCGTCGGGCAATTCCTCGCTGGCAATTTCCCCTTTCTTGGCGATGCAGGGGCCGATGAATACGACTTTGAGCCCGTTTCCGTGCCGTTGATGCAACATGCGCGCCGTGGCGATCATTGGGGAAACGATGGGGGCGAGGGAATCCACCAACTGCGGTTGATAACGTTGCACAAACGCCACGATAGCGGGGCACGTGGTGGCGATGAAGCGCTTATTTGCGTTCGAGTCGATCAGCTTGCGGTAGCGGTCCGCCACGAGGTCGGCTCCGAACGAAACCTCCACAACGTAGTCGAAACCCAATGCCCGCACCATACCGACGACCATTTCGTAACTGCATTCGGTGAATTCCACAGGGAAACTCGGGGCGATGATGGCGGCAACGGGCGAGTCGCCCTCGAGCAGGTCCTCGACTTCTTTCGTCGAGTCGAGAACCCGTTTTGCGTTTTGGCTGCAGACCCGCACGCAGTTGCCGCAACCGATGCAGCGCCCGGAAATGACCTCGGCTTGCCCCTCGGCGATGCGGATAGCTCTTGCGGGGCACTCGCGTACACAGGTGAAGCAGACGCGGCACCGTTCTTTAACCGTCGTAACGAGCGGTATGTTTGCGGCGTTTCTCATGATCTTCCTTATACCATGACCGCACGCCTGGCATAGTGCGTGTGGAGAAGTTTGTGGCTCTTCTCGCCCAGCGGCGTGCCCAGAAACTCCTTATACAGGCGTTGTATGGCTGGGTTGCTATGGGACGTGCGCACCGGCTCGTCGCGATCTATCGCGTACAAGGCCTGCATGCGCGCCCGGATGGCGTCGGGGTTGGCGTTCAGGGGTTGTCCGCCGCCCGCGATGCAGCCGCCCCGGCAGGTCATGACTTCGATGAAATGGATGCCGTCGCGGCCGTTGCGGATTTCGTCGAGCAGCATGCGGGCGTTCTGGAGGCCGCTGACGACGGCTACGCCTATCTGCGTCCCGTTGATGTCGAGCTTCGCTTCCTTGCGGCCTTCGAACCCGCGCACCGCCTCGACCTTGAGATCGGCCAGTTCGCCGCCGGTGAGCAGATGGTATGCGGTCCGGACGGCTGCCTCCATGACGCCTCCGCTCGCGCCGAAGATCTTTCCCGCCGTGCTGCGTTCGCCGAACGGCGTATCGGCGCGTTCGGGTGCGAGGGACTGAAGATCCATGCCGCGCATCCGGATCACGCGGGCCAGTTCGCGGGTGGTCAGCACCGCGTCGATGTCGGGGATGCCTTTGCGGCCGTGTTCCGGTCTGCCCGCTTCGAATTTCTTGGCCACACAAGGCATGATGGCGACGCTGAAGATCTTGCCTGGGTCGACGCCTTCGCGCTCGGCGAAGAGAGACTTAATCACCGCGCCCATCATTTCCATGGGGCTCTTGCAGGTCGAGAGGTTCTCGATCATCTCGGGATAGAACTCTTCGACGAATTTGATCCATCCGGGGGAGCAACTTGTCATCATGGGAAGTTTGCCGCCGGTAGCAATGCGATGCGCCAGTTCCGAGGCTTCTTCCATGATGGTCAGGTCCGCGGAGAATCCGGTGTCGAACACGCGCGCGAACCCGAGCCTTCGCAGGGCCGCCACCAGCATGCCATCGACGTCCGCGCCGGGTTTGAGGCCGAATTCTTCGCCGAGGGTGACGGATACGCTGGGGGCGTGCTGCACCACGACCATTTTCTCGGGGTCGGCGATGGCGTTAAGCACCTCCTTGATGTAGCTCTGTTCGCGCAGCGCGCCGGTCGGACAGACCATGATGCACTGTCCGCAGTTGATGCAGCTGGAGACGTTAAGCCCTTCGCTGAACGCGGTGCCGACCATGGTTTTGCTGCCGCGTCCGACAAAGTCGATCGCCGCTACGCCTTGAATTTCCTCGCATACCCGGACGCACTTGCCGCACAGGATGCACTTGGCGGGGTCGCGAACGATGGAGGGGTTCGAAGAGTCGACGTGATATTCGTTCTTGCCGCCCGAGTAACGCCGCTCGCGCACGCCGAGCTCGTTGGCCAGACCCTGCAGCGAGCAGTTGCCGCTACGCACGCAATACAGGCAGTCGTCGGGGTGATTGGCAAGGAGCAGCTCGATGATGGTCTTGCGGGCACGCAGGGCGCGCGGGGAGTGGGTCTGTACTTTGATGCCCTCGCGCACGGGGTAGGCGCAGCTCGGTACCAGGGTGCGTTCGCCGTCCACTTCGACCACGCACATCCGGCATGCGCCGGTCGGAAACAGGTTTTCCATATGGCATAGCGTCGGTACGGAAATGCCGTTGCGCTTCAATGCGTCAAGCAGCATCTCGCCGTTTTTCGCCTCGATTCTGCGGTTATTCACTTCGATGGTGGCCATAGCTGTTCCTCAGTCCATTCTTACTGTCAGTCGGGTGTCTTCTTGTCAATACGATAAAGCGCCGGGCCTTCGTACCAGTCTTCGAAGGCGCTGGAGGAGAACACACTGATGGTTTGTTCGCTCTCACGGCGTTCACGGTCGATTTCATCGGCGCCGGGCACTTTCAAATGGACCGCGTGGGTGGGGCATACGTCCATGCAGGTGCCGCAACCGATGCACTTGTCTTCGATGATGTAATGGACTTTTCGCGGCACGCCCACGATGGCCCTCTCGATGGGACACCGTTGCGCGCACAAGTCGCAGCCGTCGCACAATTCCGGGTCGATCTCGAATGAGCGCAACTCCGGGCAGACGCCTGCGGGGCATCTGCGCTCGTAGATATGGGCTTCATACTCGTCCCGGAACCAGCGCAGGGTGCTGAGCACCGGATTGGGCGCGGTTTGGCCCAATCCGCACAGGCTGGTGTCTCGAATCACTTCCGCCGCGCGGTTAAGCATGATGACGCCCTTGAACCGTTCGAGGGCCTCGAACCTGGACTCGTTCTTGCGTCCTCGCGTGATGCGCTCGAGGATCTGGAGCATGCGCAAGGTTCCTTCGCGGCAGGGGATGCATTTCCCGCAGCTCTCCCGCTGGATGAACTCCATGAAGAACTTGGCCACGTCGACCATGCAGGTGTCTTCGTCCATGACCACGAGGCCGCCGGAACCCATCATGGCGCCGACCGTCTTGAGCGATTCGTAGTCGATGGCAATATCGAGGTGTTTTTCGGGTATGCAGCCGCCCGACGGGCCTCCGATCTGCACGGCCTTGAACTTCTTGCCATTGGGTATGCCGCCGCCGATATCGAACAGGACCTGGCGCAAGCTTGTGCCCATGGCGACTTCGACGAGGCCGGTCAGGGCAATCTTGCCCGAGAGCGCGAACACTTTGGTGCCCTTGCTGGTCGCGGTGCCGACGGCCGCGAACGCCTCGGCGCCGTTGTCCACGATAACGGGCACATTGGCGAGCGTCTCGACGTTGTTGATAATCGTGGGCTTATCAAACAGCCCGCGAACGGCCGGGAACGGGGGACGGGGCCTCGGCATGCCGCGTTTGCCCTCGATGCTGTTAATCAGGGCGGTTTCTTCGCCGCAGACGAAGGCCCCGGCGCCCATCTTGATGGCGATCTCCAGGCTGAATCCGCTGTCCTGGACGTTTTCACCGAGGAGACCGTAGGCTTTTGCCTCGGCGATGGCGTGTTTCAGGCGTTTGATGGCCAGGGGGTATTCGGCGCGGATGTAGACATAGGCCTTGGTCGCGCCGATGGCATATGCAGCGATGGCCATCCCCTCGAGAAGCCTGTGGGGGTCGCCTTCAATGACCGCGCGGTCCATGAATGCGCCTGGATCGCCTTCGTCGGCGTTGCAGACGACGTACTTCTTGTCGCTTTCGGCGGCCAGGGCGAATTTCCATTTCTTGCCTGTGGGGAATCCGCCGCCGCCACGCCCGCGAAGGCCGCTTTTTTCAACCGTGTCGCACACTTCCGGGGGCGTCATGGAATGAATGACCTTGGCCAGTGCCTTGTAGCCGCCGTGGGCGGCGTATTCCAGGATGTTTGATGGGTTAATGACGCCGCAGTTCTTGAGTACCCACCGCGTCTGCGGCGCGAAGAACGGATGGTCGGACAGTCTGTCCACGTTATGCCAGGGCAGGGCCCCGTTGGTGGTGAATTGTCCCATGACCATATCCGTGGGGATTTTGCCTGCCAGGACGCTTTCGAGAAGGGGTTTAACCTTGTCTTCGGTGACATGCTGAAAGGCTACACGGGCTTTGCCGGGCATGTGAATATCAACGATGGGCTCGACGGCGCAGAGGCCGATACAACCGACCTCGACGATCTCGGCGTCCATGTTGCGCAGTTTGAAGAAGGTGCGAATGGCGCTGAGGGTTTTTCCCGCGCCGGCGCCGAGGCCGCAGGTGCCGGCGCCCACATAGACCACGGGGCGGCCGAGTTGCTCGCGGCGCAGCATGGTCAGCTGCTTCTCATATGCGGCTTGCGTGGCGGCGTCGAGATTCCCTGCGCGCCCGCAGGCGTAGTCGAGGAGGGCTTTTTGCGCGTTCGTGGGGGCCGTTTCGGCATTACCGTTCGTTTTCATTTTCGACCTCTTCCCGGAGTTCGTCCAACAAGCCGCGGACCTTTTGAGGGGTCATATTGGCGTGGAACTCTCCGTTGATGCTGATCACGGGGGCGAGTCCGCATGCGCCGATGCATGCGACGACCTCCAGGCTGAACAGGCCGTCGCGGGTGGTTTTGCCGGGTTCGACTTTCAGTTCTTGCCGGACCGCATCAAGGACTTTCAGGGAACCTTTGACATGGCACGCGGTTCCCCGGCATACCTGAACGTGAAACCGCCCGAGCGGCTGAAACCGGAACTGGTTGTAAAACGTCGCCACGCCGTAAATCTTGCTTGCGGGCAGGTTCAGGTGCGCGCCCACTCCGGCGATGGCTTCTCTCGACAGATACCCGTGTGTGTCCTGGATCTCCTGCAACAGGGGGATCAGGGCATCGCGTCCCGCGCCGGGGTAGCGGTCCAAGATGTCTTGAATGTCCGGCTGGACGGCCGGCTGCTCCGTGCTCGTGTTCATGAATTGATTTCCTTTTCTGCCGCCTGTTGGCCGGCGAAAAACGCCACCTTCTCCAGCGACATGCTGAGGTCCAGATTCTCGATATAGACGTGCGGCGGCACCCAGACATGCGTGGGGGCGAAGTTGAGCAGTCCCACCACCCCTGCGCGGCACAGGCGCCGTGCGACGTCCTGCGCTGCTGCCGCCGGGACGGCGATGATGCCTATCCGGATACCTTCCCGCTCAACGATTTCTTCGAGCTGCTGCACGGGATAGCACCGGCAACCATGAATGACGCGGTTCACCTTGGCCGGGTCGTTGTCGAACGCCGCCACGATGGGAATCCGCGGGTTTTGCCGCGGGGAGAACGCCATCAATGCCCTGCCCAGGTTGCCGATGCCGACAAGGGCGACCCTCTGCGCGTCGGCGTGAGACAGGAATTCGCTGATGCTGGCTCCCAGTGCGGCCACGTCATAGCCCCGAACCGGACTGCCGGTATAGCCCGTGGCCATGACGTCGCGGCGCACCTGGGCCGCCGTACATCCGGACTTCGAAGCGAGTTCATGTGAGAAAACGTGGGCCTGGCCGGCGTCTTGCATGTCCAGTAAGACGCGGCGGTACACACTCAGTCTGGCCACAGTTTTATCGGAAATCACGGCGCCACCCCTTTGTAATCGGTGCTCTTGTGAACTTGTTCACATTGTGATTCGTTTCACAGAAACTATACCATCCGAGAAGCGGCGTTGTCAAGGAGAATCGTGACTTTCTATCACGATTTGTGCCGCAGTCCTAACTTCTTATATTTTAAGGGTTTATCAGAAGGTATCTGCGTTTCACGCCAGACATACGCAGCCTGAAGCCTCTCAGGCGAAAGCATGACGGGGAGGCATTTCACCCCAACGTTGAGGTTATCCGGGTTTGGCAAAGGCCGGCGTAGAAGAGATGTCGAAAGGGGCATCCAGAGGACCAGGAGAACCTTCGATAAGGGATTGGAAAACCAGTTGACAGGACTGACCTTCCGTCATAAAATGCGTTTGTGCATTTCATAGTGATCTGGGTCAATTGGTTCAGTAACTGGGAGGATTGATGACATGAAGAGAAGAGGATTTACCTTGATTGAGCTGTTGGTCGTGATTGCCATCATTGGGATCTTGGCTGCGATTCTGTTGCCGGCGTTGGCGCGTGCGCGTGAAGCGGCCCGCCGCGCGAGCTGCGCAAACAACCTGAAGCAGTTTGGTTTGATCTTCAAGATGTACGCGAACGAGAGCAAAGGCGAGAAATTTCCGCCCATGATGCTGTACCACGCGGGCTCCTACGACACCAACCCCGCGGCGGACAGCCAATATGCGAACTCGAACCACCTGTGGCCTCACTGCCCGTACTTGTATCCCGAGTACTGGACGGACGTGAACATTGCGCGGTGTCCGTCTGACGTGGGCGCCGACACGTGGGGTTACTGGGAGAATTATTACGTGGAACAACCGCTATATCCCGGAAGGTTCTGGAACATCTGTTACAACTACCTGGGCTGGGCGTTTCAGCCTCAGCACTACCTCCTTCCGGGTGTGGACGAGAACAAGTATCCGATGAACTGGGTGACGGATTTGCACCCGGACTTTTTGGGAATAGTCTCGAGTACGGGCCCCATGTTCAACGCGTTGACGGGTGGCCTGCCAGTAGCGTCGGTAGTGTCGGTGAACGATACCGGTTTCTGGAGTTCGTTGCATGAGGGCGACATCAGTCTCACCGATAACCAGACCGTATACCGTCTGCGCGAGGGCATCGAGCGGTTCTTCATCACGGACATCAACAATCCTTCTGGGAGCGCGAAAGCGTAGAGTCAGATTGCGGTGATGTGGGACACGGCCATCGTCGCGACGTCACCGATGTCGGACCACCGGCCTTCGTTCAATCATATTCCAGGCGGCGGGAATTCGCTGTTCATGGACGGTCACGTCGAATTCATCCGGTATCCGGGCAAGTTCCCCATCAATGCCACGTGGTCCCAGGTGATGACCCAGATGATGGTGGCGATGGATCCCTATGGTTGATAATCGCGCCGGTCTGGACACCCCAGCGGTTCTGGCGTGAAGGCGGAGTTCATAAAGACGAGATCGGGTGAATAGGAGTCCGGCCCGGGTTTGGTGCGTGCGGAAGGGGGAACCGCGACGCCGCCCGGGCCGGATTGTTTCGAAAAGGGCCGTTAGCCTTGCGGACGAGGGGGTGGGATGCAGTATACTGTGTCGGTGTTGGGCGTTAGTCTTCCAGTTAGGGGGCCGCAGCATGAGCGGGTCGCGTTTAAGTTCGGGGGCCATGAGGCCGGGCACGTTCCCGGCGAATCAGCACGAGGGGGCACTCCCCATGCATGACGCCGAGAACCATCTCTCGCCGAAACAGCGTGAAATTCGCGAGCGCGAGGAGCTTATTCTCGAGGTTGCCCGGGAGATGTTCTTCGACGAGGGCTATTACAACCTTACGATGGGCAAGATTGCCCAGCGGATCAACTGCGCCAAGGGCACGGTCTATCTCCATTTCCCGTGTAAAGAGGACATTATCGTGACGTTAGCCGAGCGCGCGCACGAGTCGCGGTACGCGATGTTCCAGCGGGCTATGGCGTTCGCGGGCCGGAGCCGCGAACAGATGCTGGCGTTCGCTATCGCGACCGAATACTTTTCGCGGCTCTACCCGGGGGATATTCAAATCACCCGGACCATTACCCGCTCGTTCCGCGAGAAGGTGTCTGCCGGCCGCGAGAAACGTTTCGAGGAGGTCGAGCAGCGCGTATTGAGTTATCTTGTGCGGCTGGCTGAGCAGGGCGTTGCCGACGGCGATTTGGTGTTGCAGCCGGGTATGACCGCCGGCACCGCCATCTATGGGTTGTGGGCCTTGGCCGACGGCGGGCATGGTATCATTCTGAGCGGTGTCTCTCTCGGCGGGCTCGGGATTCAGGATCCTTGGGGGAAGCTGCTCGCGTTTCTGAACCGGCTCTCCGACAGTATTGGATGGCGGCCGCTATCGTCTGAGTGGGACTATGACGCCACCATCGAACGGATAAAGCGGGAAGTGTTTTTTGAGGAGGCTCGAAGACTGGGGGAATTGCCTGCGGAGGAGTGATGCATTCCGGTTGCGGGATGTGTGCCTGCCAGGCCAGTGCGGCCCTTGGTTGGTCCGGCACAAGGCCGGAAGCTCCGCCCGGACCGCCCACAATCATTATTTGTGGGGGAGGGCGGCCGTCTTGACCCGTTCAGGGTCAACGTTTCCTGGAAAGGTTTGCGGCGGCACCGGCGCGTCTTCTACCATGTGGGTGGAGGGACGTTTATCATGCGAAAAGCCGAAGTGAACCGGCCGCCTTTTCCGCGGTCTGAGATGAGCCGCCGGCGATTTCTGGGAAGCGCGGCAGTCGGGGCGGCGGCGTTACACACCGCGGCTTACGCCCAGCCATCCGGCGGGAGGCCTTCGGGGAAGCCCAACGTGGTATTTGTGTTCGCCGATCAATGGCGCGCTCAGGCCACACCCTATTCGGGCGACCCGAATGTTGATGCGCCACACCTGGCCCAATTGGCTTCCGAGAGCGTGGATTTTGTCCGAGCAGTGTCGGGGTGCCCGGTGTGCACACCCTACCGCGCCAGTTTGATGACCGGGCAGTCCCCCCTGACCAATGGCGTGTTCATGAACGACGTGCCGCTGCCTGGCAATGCCGTCACGATTGCGGAGGCTTTCAAAGACGCCGGTTACGACACGGCGTATATTGGCAAATGGCATCTTGACGGACACGGCCGGTCCAGTTACATCCCCTGGGAGCGGCGGCAGGGGTGGGACTACTGGAAGGTCCTCGAGTGCACCCACAACTACAACGATTCGGCTTACTACGCCGATGCGGACCAGAAGCTTGTCTGGGAAGGTTACGACGCCATCGCGCAAACCCGTGATGCGCAGCAATACATCAAGGACCATGCCAACGGGCAGAGGCCCTTTATACTGTTCGTGTCGTGGGGGCCGCCCCATGAGCCTTATGAGACCGCTCCCGAGAAATACCGGCAACGGTTCCGGCCGGAAGACGTGGTCTTGCGGCCCAATGCTCCCGGGGAGGCTCAGGAGAAAGCCCGTGCCGGCCTGGCGGGATACTACGCGCACATTGCCGCGCTCGACGATTGCCTCGCTGACCTTGACCGGACGCTGACGGAGACCGGGATTGCTGAAGACACGGTGTTCGTGTTTACATCGGACCACGGCGACATGCATGGCTGCCATGGTCTGTGGAAGAAGCAGTGGCCCTACGAAGAGTCCATCCGCGTGCCGTTCTTGCTGCGGTATCCCGCTGTGCTCGGCAAGGAGGGGCGGGTGCTTGAAACGCCCATCGATGCGCCGGACATCATGCCCACGCTGCTCGGTCTGTGTGGCTTGCCCATTCCCGGCAGTGTAGAGGGTTTGGACTATTCGGGCCATATCCAGGGGGGACCGAATCCGGGCGATGGCGCGGCGGTGATCATGTGTCCGCAGCCGTTCGGGCAGGTTACGCGCAAACAGGGCGGCCGGGAATACCGAGGTATAGTCGACGGCCAATACACCTACGTCCGCGCTCTCGATGGGCCCTGGCTGCTGTTTGACAACGAGAACGACCCGTACCAGCTCAAGAACCTGTGTAACGAGCCGCCGGCGGCCGAGATTCAGGCAAGACTGGACGCGCAGTTGAACGCCAAGCTTGCCCAGCGGAGAGACGAATTCTTGCCCGGTCCCGTATATATCGAGCGTTTCGGCTACACCGTGGACGATTCGGGCACGGTGCCGTACAAGCCCTGACCCCGTGTTTTCGGCGTCACGCGGCGCGCGGGCGAGTATTCAAGGATAGACTTGGAAAGGAAATGGCGAATCCATGCACCGGATCTCATCAAGCGCGATGCTTGTGTTGATGGCTGGGATGGGGTGCGCGTTCGCAATGCAGGCGAGCGCGGGGGAAGATGAACCACTCGCGCGCATCGACTGGATGCAGAAAGCCTACGGTGACGGGCGCCACAATGCCTTCACGGACCTCACCCGGTGGAAAGACATGTACTACCTCTGCTTCCGCCACGGCGAGGATCACGGTTCCATGGATGGCGAGATACGCGTAATGCGCAGCCCAGACATGAAAACATGGGAACCTTGCGGGACGCTGAAGACTTTCGGCGATGATCGCGATCCGCATTTCGCCGTTACGGGGGAGCGGCTCTATGTGTACTTCGGCGTGTGGGACCTCGAACACGCCGAAGACCACGGCACTCCCAGCCGCCAGGACGTGCGCTCGCATTTCGCGTCGTCGGAGGATGGTCAGACGTGGTCGGACGTGCGAGGTGTTTACGAGCAGAAGTGGTGGCTGTGGCGCGTACGGCATCATGGCGGCGCCTTTTACTCGATAGCGTATTCTGCGTACCGTCCGCGGCCGCCGATGCGCGAATCGCGGCTGTTGCGGTCCGAAGACGGCCTCGCGTGGGAGCTGGTGAGTACCGTTACGACCGAGCGCATGAGCGGAGAAGCCGATATGTGGTTCGAGGACGACGGCTCGATGTGGCTGGTCACTCGTACTGGTGATGCGCCGGGCAACGCCTGGCTGCACCGGTCCGACCCGTCGAAACAAACCTGGACCGCGCACGATTTGGGCGAGTTGATTCACAGTCCCGCGATTGCGGAGTGGAAGGGCCGTTTTTTTGTCGCGGGCCGGGGCCGCAACGCGGATGGGGGGTATGTCACGCGTCTTTGGGAACTGTATCCGGATGAGTGCCGTGTGCGGCCATTGCTGACGCTCCCGAGCGGCGGGGACACGTCGTATCCCGGCTTGGTGGCGGACCCAGCGTCGCTGGACGCCGGGCAGCCGGCCTTCTTTATCAGCTGGTACTCGCAGCACGACCAGGAAAGCGAACCCAACCATACTAAGAGTACGGCGTCGGTATACGTGGCGCGGGTTATCGTTGAAAGGTGATTGCCGGGCTCCGATTGGCTGTGTCTTGCGCCCTTGGCCCTCTTGCCTGTTTTTTTCCTCCATGCCTAATCGCGGGATAAGAAAGCCCTCGCTGGAGGGATCTTATTTTCTCCATACAGACAAGAACGAACTCACACGGAGACACGGAGAACACGAAGATCGAGTCCTCCGAAACAAAATGAGACAGGAAGCATCACAGTGGATTGCGCGGCGGCGCTTCATCAAGATACGGGTCCCGAGTTGTTGGAAACAGTGTACGAAGCGGTTCCTGCACGCAATTTGGAGGCCTGGGATCTGCGCGAGGCACGCCAAGTTCCCATCCCCTTGAGCTTCACGGGATCCGGTTCGACGAAGGGTTTCGTGCAGACTTCATCGTGAAGGATGCCGTTCTTGTGGAACTCATATCCGTGGAGAAGGTCACAAAGGCGCACCGCAAGCTGGTGTTGACCTGTCTGCGGTTCACGCCACTCACCTTCAGCGAGGCTTTGATGAGTGACGGCATTTCCCGCATCATAAACGGAGAGGCCGAGTAGATTTCGCTTCGGCGCGGGCTTCATTTCCTCCGTGTCTCCGTGTGAGTTTCCCCAACCGTCGTGTTATTCGGCGATTTGGGCTCCATGCCGGTGCTTGAAATCCACCTCGGCCGGGGGGTATTCATGAAGGGAGCCGGCTGCGAAGAAACGGCTTGTCCGAAACGAAGCGAGGAACGAGCAGAGACGGGACTGGCCCGGTCTCAGGCTCCACTTTCCGAAAGGGGGTCTGCTGATGTTTGGCTCAACAATGACGCGACGGGATTTTATCGCGGCCTCGAGCGCGGGGTTGGCGGCGTGGGGCATGCCGCGCCGTGCTGCAGCCACGCCGAGGACGCCTGCCGACCGCCCGAATTTCGTGATCATCCTCGCCGATGACTGCGGCTACCGCGACGTCGGCTGTTTCGGCGCGGAAGGGTACGAAACGCCGAACCTGGACCGTATGGCAGCCGAAGGGGTGCGCTTCACGGACTTCTATTCGGCGGCGCCAACGTGCACGCCCTCGCGGGCCGCGCTCGTGACGGGATGTTATCCCACTCGCGTCGGGCTGCCGAACGTGCTGGACCATACCGCGAATATCGGCATAAACGACGGGGAGACCACCATTGCCGAGGTGCTCAAACCGCGCGGCTATGCCACGGCATGTTTCGGCAAATGGCATCTCGGGCATCATCCGAAGTTCTTGCCTGCGCGGCACGGCTTCGACGAATACTTCGGACTGCCCTACTCGAACGACATGTGGCCCCGGCACCCCACATACGACGCGTTCCCTGCCTTGCCCCTCATCCATAACGACGAAATCGTTCAATACAACCCCGACCAGCGCCAGCTCACGACCTGGTACACACGACATGCGGTGGATTTCATCACGGCCCACAAGGACGAGCCGTTCCTGGTCTATCTGGCCCACACGATGGCCCACGTGCCGCTGCATGTATCGGACAAGTTCGCCGGCAGGTCGAAGCAGGGCCTGTACGGCGACGTGCTCATGGAGATGGACTGGTCGGTAGGGGAGATATTGGCCACGTTGCGAGATCTCGGGCTCGACAGGAACACCCTGGCCGTGTTCATCTCGGATAATGGGCCGTGGCTGAGTTACGGGGATCATGCGGGTTCGGCCCTGCCCCTGCGGGAGGGCAAGGGAATGACCTTCGAGGGGGGACAGCGCGAGCCGTTCATCGCGCGGTGGCCGGGACAGATCCCCGCCGGGACCGTGTGCCGCGAGATGGGCGTCATGTTCGATCTGCTGCCCACGTTTGCCGGATTGGCGGGGGCGGCGCTGGACAATGCCCGCCGAATCGACGGGAAGAACATCTGGCCGCTGCTATCCGGAGAATCAGGCGCCAAAACGCCGCACGACGCCTTCTTCTATCACCGCGGCGCGAATCTCGAAGCTGTGCGGAGCGGCAAGTGGAAATTGCACATGCCCCACAAATATGGGAGCGTGGCTTCAAAAGGCGGCGGCGGATGGCCCGGCCCATACGAGACCAGGGAGATTGGATGGGCCCTGTTCGACCTCGATGCCGATATTGGCGAGACGACGAACGTCGCCGACAAGCATCCTGAGGTTGTGGAACGGCTCAAGAAATTGCTTGAGCAATTCCAGCAGGACATCAAGGACAACGCGCGGCCTTCCGGCCGCGTATAAGAGGAGAGCACCCGTGCGTGGGATGAAGAATCGTCAGGCGCCGGGAAGCATGGCGGGGTGTCTGGCAATGGCGCTTATCGGGAGCACTTTGGCGGCTGCAAGCGCCGCCGGTGCGGTCGAAGACGACGAATTCGCGCCGGAACAACTCGTCTATAAGACCATCGGCTACGTTACGCTGCGTCTGCACGTGTTCAAGCCCGAAGGCTGGAGAACCGGCGACAAGCGGCCGGCGATAATCTTCTTCTTTGGCGGCGGCTGGAAGTCAGGTTCGCCCGGGCAGTTCTACCCGCAAAGCGCTCATTACGCCGGACTTGGCATGGTCGCGTTTTCGGCAGAGTACCGCGTGAGATCCCGGCATGGCACCACTCCCTTCGAGTGCGTCGAGGACGGCAAATCGGCTGTGCGTTACCTGCGCGCCCACGCCGAAGACTTGGGCATCGACGCGGAACGCATCGTGGCAGGGGGCGGCTCGGCGGGCGGCCACGTGGCCGCATGCACGGGTGTCATCAAGGGGTTCGAGGCTGGCGACAACGCGGATGTGAGTTCGAAGCCCAACGCGATGATGTTGTTCAATCCGGTCCTCGACACGACTGGAAGAGAGCATGATATCGAAGAGATCAAGGGCCGCGAACGCGAACTGTCGCCGGTGCATCACGTCAAGGCCGGGGCGCCTCCCACGATTATTTTCCACGGTACGGAAGACATGACGGTGCCGTTCGAGAGCGCTCAACGGTTCTGTGAGGTAATGAAGTCGGCGGGCAACCGGTGCGAGCTTGTGCCCTTCGAGAGGGCTGGCCACGGATTCTTCAACTACAATCGCTCCCGGGAGGCTTTTGAAGCGACTCTCCGCGAGGGCGATGCTTTTCTGAAATCACTCGGATATCTGCCCGTAATGCGGGAAAAGTCTGAGGGAGAAAGGACCGAATGATGGCGCCTTCGGCACACAACAGGCGAGACTTTTTGCGGATGACGGGTATCTGCACCGCCGCCCTGGCACTGGGCGGACGAGCCCTCGCCGCGCCGCAGTCTGAACGGAGGCCTAACGTTATCCTGATAGTGACCGACGACCAGGGAACCATCGACCTCAACTGTTTCGGCGCGAAGGATCTGCACACGCCGAACCTCGACGCCTTGGCCGCGCGCGGGACTCGGTTTACCCAGTTTTATGTGGGCGCGCCAATATGTTCGCCGTCGCGTGCGGCACTTCTGACGGGGCGGTATCCGCAACGGGCGGGACTGGCGACCAATGCGCACGGCGAGACCGGCATGCCCGGAAACCAGGTGACCATCGCCGAAATGCTCAAGGGCGGGGGCTATCGCACGGGGATATTCGGGAAATGGCATCTGGGCGAGATGGAGGACCAGGCCCCGCTGTCGCAGGGGTTCGATGAGTTCTTCGGCCACAAGCTTGGCTGTATCGACAGCTACTCGCATTTCTTCTACTGGAGCGGCCCGAACCGCCACGACCTGTGGCGCAACAACGAGGTGGTGTGGCAGGAGGGCAAGTACTTCCCCGAACTGGTCGTGCGTGAAGCGCACCGCTTCCTCGAAGAGAACCAGCACTCCCCCTTCTTCCTGTACCTGCCCTTTAACGTGCCGCACTATCCCATGCAAGGCGAGGAAGAGTACCGCACGATGTATGCGGACCTTGAAGAACCCCGCAAAGCTTACGCGGCCTTTGTCTCGACCGTCGACGAGAAGATCGGTGCGGTCATTAACAAGGTGGACGCACTGGGGCTGCGCGAGAGCACGCTCATCATCTTCTTGAGCGACAACGGCCATTCCGTCGAGGAGCGCGCCAATTTCGGCGGAGGCGCCACGGGACCGTACCGCGGGCACAAGTTCACGCTCTGGGAGGGCGGGATTCGGGTGCCGTGCATCGTGTCCTGGCCGGGCACGATTCCCGAGGGCGAAGTGCGCGGCCAAGTGGCGGCAAGCATCGACTGGCTGCCCACCACTGCCCACTACTGCGGGGTTGCCGCGCCGGACCGTGTTCTCGATGGCAAAAACATTGCTGATGTGATCGCATCGGCGGATGCCGCGTCGCCGCACGGCGTGCTCTGCTGGCAAGTGGACAAACAGTGGGCTGTCCGCGAAGGCGATTGGAAACTCGTCGTGAACGGTCCCGCCTCGACCCGTAATGGCAACGAAATCCCCGCCCAGGAATTCTTCCTCTCGAATCTTGCTGAGGACCCCGGCGAATCCAGGAACCTGGCCGCGGAAAAGCCGGAAATCGTGGCGCGGCTTGCGCAGATTCACGAGAAATGGGTGGAGGACGTGCAGCGCCAATGAGAGAAGCGCCGCAAGGCATACGAGTAGAGGAGGCAGCATGAATCGTCGCGGGTTTCTACAATCCATGGGCGGCATGATTGCCGCGGGCGCGCTAGGGTGGCGAAGCGAGCCAACAGGCGCTGCTGAGCCGGCCGGGCGCCGGAAATGTCTCGCGTTGGATAGCCGGGTGATTGCCGAAACCATCAACGCGAAATTGACCGTGACGCCCGTGGCCAAGAGCAGTCGAAATCCTCTGTTTGCCGAGGATAAACCGTGGGAAGTCCGTTTCGATAACCTGTATGCCAACGTGCTCTTGGATGAGGACGACGGCCTTTACAAATGCTGGTACAGCCCCTTCATCCGCGACCCGGCGGTCATCGATACGCCGTTCGAGAAACGCGATGCGGTCCCGTACCGCCCCCATGACCGCGTGATGGGTGTCTGCTACGCCGAGTCCGAGGATGGCCTGTCATGGCGCAAACCGCTCATGGACATCCGGAAGTATGACGGCGAGCTCTCGAACATTGTCGAAATCGGTCCCCACGGGGCGGGGATATTCAAAGATACTCATGAGACCGAGCCGGCACGGCGTTTCAAGATGTTCTTCAACGAGAACCCCATGTCCGTCGCGTTTTCAGCCGACGGGCTGCATTGGGCGCCTCCCGTGAAGTGTCCGCAAATCGAGGCGGCGGGAGACACGCACAACAACGCGCTTTGGAGTCCGGAACTCGGCAAGTATGTCGGTTTGACCCGGTTGTGGGACAAGGTCCGGCAGGTTGGACGCACCGAGAGCCCCGATTTTCTCACGTGGACCAAGGCGCAGGTCGTTCTGGAGGGGCTCGAACCCCATCTGCAGACCTATGCCATGCCGGTGTTTCGCTATTGCGGGTGCTATCTCGGGCTGGTGGTCATTTTCAACACGGAAACCGACCGCGCCCACACCGAACTGGCCTGGAGCCCGGATACGCTGGCATGGCATCGCGTGGAGCCCGGCAAAGCCCTCATACCCAACGCGGAAACCGAGGGCGCATATGACTGGGGCTGCGTGTACCCCGCAGCATACCCCGTGTTTCTGAAAGACGAGGTTCGCCTCTATTACGGCGGGAGCAACGGCCCGCATACCAATTGGCGCGACGGCTTCTTCTGCCTTGCCACCTTGCGCCCGGACGGTTTTGCCGGATTCGAACCGGAGTCGTCAGACACGCCCGGCCTGGTGCGCACGCAACCGTTATCCATGACGCCGCCGCTGAAGGTCTCCGCGGATATACCGGACGGTGGCCGTATCGTAGTCGCTGCGCTCAACGGTGAAGGCAAGGAAATCGCCCACAGCAGGCCGATTGCCACATCCTGTACGGATGCCGAGGTCACATGGGAATCGGGGTTCGGCGCCCTGGAACCGTTGGCCCTGCAGTTCGAACTGGTCAAAGGAAAGCTCTACGCTTTCTCATACGCCGAACGCCCGGGCGCCTGACGCCCCCGCTGTGGCAGGGTCTCCGGACCCAGCCACTCTTTGGACCGCCAGGTCTCCCGAGTGGCCCGAACGCCCAATACGCGTCCAAAGATGACAGACATGAACGGAGTGGCTTTGGGCGAAGGTGCTTCTTGCGATAGAACCACCAAGGCACGAAGACATAAAGAGGACCGCAAAGATGTCGCCAATGCCTTTCCGATGTAGCGTCCGGCCTTGCGCCGGACTTCCGGACGCCTGACGCAAGGTCAGGCGCCACGGCTTTCTCTGCATCTGAAGGCTATCCTGTCAATCCTGCAAATCCTGTCAGAAAATCTTTTTCCCCTCTTCCCAAATCGGCGTGTATGTGGCATACTGCATACGCACCAGATAGGGGTCTGTGTAGATGCCTGATACACAAACCATCATAACCGACATTCCCAGCAGCATGGAGAAGCATTATGCTTCCCCGCTGTGGCAGGGTTTCCGGACCCAGCCACTCTTTGGACCGCCAGGTCTCCAAAACAATAAGGACGGTGCGGCGGTGTTGGATGGTTGGACGTATGGGATGGATGGGGGCGCCATCACGGCAATAACCGCTGAGGACGGGTCGAGGTGGGCGTATGAGCATGATGCCAACAGCCGCTTGACCAAGG
>Ga0209606_1001447_pt1 | contig 29270 bp, 20 predicted proteins | sample AD_UKC057_MetaG_FD_184412 | JGI IMG/M metagenome (GOLD analysis project Ga0209606, IMG submission 184412) | Active sludge microbial communities of municipal wastewater-treating anaerobic digesters from USA - AD_UKC057_MetaG (SPAdes) (version 2) | ecosystem: Engineered > Bioreactor > Anaerobic >...
GACCAGTTATGCACCGAATTGACCCAGACCCAGACCCAGTTCCCGACCACCAAACTGCGGCTGGTGTTCACGCTGGTTTCCGCTAAACCGGGCGCAATCCAAATTCCACGAGATCGTGAAGTCTGAGACTACTTCTCACCGGTTTTAGCCCGCTCCATTGGCAAGAGTCGGGGCACAGGTTGGAGCCACTCGTGGTGCCTGCGGTGAGTTTAGCAAACGCAGGCGCGGTCCCGGCCGATGACCATGCGTGGCTGACCTCCTTTTCGGGGACCGTAGGCAAAGAGGGACCGGTATTCCGCGTGTGATTTCGGCCCGCGTTGGAGTGCCAGGCCACGCTTGCCAGCAGGCCGACGCAGATAAACATAGCGAGCAGGCTCGACCCGCCGTAACTTACGAAAGGTAACGGCATGCCTTTGTTGGGCACCAGGCTGGTCGCCACGGCCATATTGATCCACGCCTGAAGCACGATGACGGTTGTGACACCGGCGGCCAGGTAATGCCCGAATCGCTCGCGGGCATGCCACGCTATCTGGAAGCCGCAAATGAGGATTCCCGCGTAAAGAAGAACCACGAGGCTGGTTCCCCACAAGCCGGTTTCCTCCCCGACACGCGCGAAGATGAAGTCGGTCTGTTGCTCCGGGACATAGCCGAACTTGTGAAGCGAGCCGAGGAGGAAACTCCCCCAGGGGCCTCCACTCCCAATCGCGAGCAGGCTCTGCCAAATTTGCCAGCCAGCTCCATGACGGTGCGCTTCGGGATCAAGGAAGACCACGATACGGTCCAGGCGGATCGGATCGTAGGCCAGAAAGATAACCATCAGGCTGGTGACAATGAGCACGGTAACGCCGAGGTGCAACGAACGAGCCCCGGCAATAAAGAGCATCGCCAGGGTGATCGCACCGAGCAGCATGGCGGTGCCCCAATCCTGCTGAGCAAAGACCAATGCTGCCGGTATCCCGCCGAGTGCCAGCGGGATCAGAAAACCCTTTGCCCGATGCTGCATTTCGCCGTCTCTCGCGCGCGCGAACCAGGCAGCCAGCAGAATTACCAGCGCGGGCTTGACGAACTCAGCAGGCTGCCCCAGACCCCGAATCCAGCGGTTAGCGCCATTGACCCGCATGCCGATTCCGGGAATGAACACGGCAACCAGAAGAACAAGGCACAGCCCTCCCAGGAGATAGAGCAACGATCGCCTTTGCAGCCACGCGTAGTCACATCGCGCGAGCAGCGGCAGTAAGACGAGCCCCGCACAGAGACAGATTAACTGAGAGCGGAACCGAAGCACGTCCGCCGCCTTGAAGGTAGTGCTGTAAAGCATGATGATGCCGAGGGTGCACAAGGCGCCCACGCACAGGGCTAGAACAAGCAGTTGTCTTCTCATATCAGAGCCGGATTGACCAGGAGCCGTGAGTTGCAGGGCATGTTCATTGAGCGAATGCGAACTCACCGGAAGCCGCCGCCGCGTTTCCGACGAGGTGAGCCTGCCGGGAGGAACCCGGGCGCTTGTCGGGCGGGATGCCGTAATGAGCGACTGCTTCCTCAGCAATCTCGCGGAAAACAGGGGCGGCAACCGTGCCGCCATAACCGCCGGTTTGAGGCTCGTCCACCGCCACCGCAATCACCAGCTCAGGCCGCTCCGCCGGCACCATTCCGACAAATGAGCAATAGACACGACCCGGGATAATGCGGCGGCCGTCCGATTTCTGGGCAGTGCCGGTCTTGCCCGCCGTGCTGTGTGCCGGCATGGCAGCCAACTTGCCGGTGCCGCGCTCCACCGCGTCGCGCAACACGCCGCGCATCAATCGAGCGGTGCTCGGCCTGACCACCGAGCCGACCAGTTTCGGTTCGTACCTTCCCCAGAGTGTGCCGTCCGCATGGTTCAGTTGCCGCACGAGCATCGGGCGCATAAGCCGCCCGTCGTTAGCAATAGCAGCGTAGGCCATGGCCAGCTGCATCTGGCTGACAGCCAGCTCGTGACCGATTGCCAGGCGGGTAATGGAACCGGCCCACCAGTTCGTGGGATGGCGGACAAATCCCGGCGTCTCATAAGGCAGCGGCACGCCGGTTGGCCGATCAAACCCGAAGTTGATAATGGCGGCGTAGAGCTCGTTCGTTCCGATCATGAGCGCGATCTTGGCCAAACCGATGTTCGAGGAATAGACCAGACATTCCCGAACGGAAAGATAGCCGTAACGGTGGCCATCATCATGCAACGCACAATTCCTGTAGACCCAGCGCCCGTTCTCGCAGAAGATGCGCTGGTCCAGGTTCACCACGCCGATGTCGAGCCCGATAGCGAGCGGGATGACTTTAAACACCGAGCCGACCTCGTAGCGGTCGCTGATCACGTGGTTGCGCCAGTTTGCCGACTGGCTGGCGGCAGGGTATTGCGGGTGGAAGGACGGCCAGCAGGCCAGCGCGAGGATCTCGCCGGTAGCGGGTCGAATCACCACACAGGATGCGTGGCTGGGGGCGCAGTGCGCCGCGGCTTTTGCGAGCGCCCTTTCTACAATCTTCTGGAGCGTCAGGTCAATAGTCAGAACAATGTGCGCGCCGTCGCGAGCCACAATGTTGGTGGTGCGACAGAAGGCAAGCTCGTTGCCGGCGGCGTCCTTGCTGGATTGGCAAACGCCGTTCTGGCCAGCAAGTACTTTGTCCCAGAACGCCTCGATCCCCCATTTCCCCTGCAGGAGATGGCCATTCGTTCCAGTGCCGACATAACCAATGACGTGGGAGAGCGATTCGCCATGCGGAAAGTATCGGCCTTGATCGTCCTCGGCGTGCAGGGACCATCGGCGCAGGCTCTTGAGAAGTGTACGCTGCCGGCTGGAGGGTTTGTTGGTCTGCAGGCCGAAAGTCTCGCGGCTGAGGGCTTCCTTGATGCCGCTCCATTTAGCCGGCGTAACCCCCCTCTGCACCAGGACTGACTGCGGCCCGCGCCGGGCACTCCGTCTGTTGTAGGCGCTGAGCCTCTGCTGGACGTGCTCCACCAAGAGGGCTTGGTCCATGCCAAGCAACGGCGCTATGGGGGGCCCAAGCAATTTCACCCGGTTAGTCCACACAAACAAATCGGCGTACACGTTCTTCAACGGCATGGTCAGGGCAAGCGGTATGCCGCTGCGGTCCTGAATCTGGCCGCGCCAGGATTGCTCGATCCGGGACGTGAACCGGTAGTCCTCGGCCCTCGCCACAAGCTCCTCATGCCGAAAGACCTGGAGTTGAACCAGGCGCCATTGCAGAGCGGCGAAGAGGCCGAACAGCAGGACGGCAAAGATCGTGATCCTCGGGAGGCGGTCGCTGGCGCTGGGCACGAAGAGTTTCGGCATTTTGAGGGGCCTCCTTATCGCGCTCTGGTGGACAGGATGCGGGTGACGCCGTTGGAATTGCGCGGCGTGTGTGCCTGATTTTGGATTGTGGCCATGAGATCCGCTTCACGAACCAATTGCATTCGCTGCCGCTCCTGCCATTGCTTCCGCTCCGCGTCCGCGGCGGCCACCACCCGGCTCATCCGATGGAGCTGGCGGGAATGGTGGATTTCGCGACACACGAAAAGCATCATGATACCAACGACCAACGATACGAGGACGACAACGGTGGTGAATCTCCGGTCGGGGGGATGATGAGTGAATTGCTGCCCGGACGAGCCGAAGTTGTTGGCCGCGCAGTCTTCGAGAGGGTACATCGTCTTGACCGGCCCGGCACAGTTCAGTTCACCAGACGGCGGGCACGCTTTGGGACGAAAGGGGTTTTGTCTCATATGGACTGGAGCTTCCTGGACACCGTCGCTAGGGCATCATCCCTTGCAGGCCGGGGCGTTTCGAGTTTATCGTGCGCCCAGATCTCGAACTTCGAGAAGCGCCCCACAATTTCCCCATGCTGGCCGATTCCCGCTCGGGTGGTGAACTCGCGCGGCAAAGGCAAGCGCCCAAACCGATCCAGGCTGACCTGCCTGACTCGGTCATTGAGTTCGCGTTCGATTTCCGGGATTTGGGTCTTGTCAACCGTGTCGGCACGCAGTTCAGCAAGAAAGGTCTCAAAGACCGGAGGTGGACAGATTATCAGGTGATCTTCCGTTGGAGACACGATCACGAAGAATCTGACCGGCGCGCCGGCTTCCCGCCAGTCGGACGGCATCATAATCCGATTGCTGCCGTCAATCGTGTGCCGGGAGCGCCCGGAATAGAGCGTCGCTGAATTGATCGGGACATTTCTCTTCATGAGCCAGCAGTAAGGGGAATCTACTCCCCGTCTCACCCTTTGTCTACCTTGTTCTACCCATAAAGCCACCAAAACTTATTGACAGACACCTCGGTTGAACCTGATCATTGCCCGTGCCGATTGCAGCAAGACATTGCTGTGCGGGACTTTAAGTGAATGGCAGATTGTGGATAACATGTGAATAACCTTTCGGAATGAGGCAGGATATGCTTGAGTCCATACTCGCGTATCCGCGGAGAGGAACGTAATCCTGGATGAACTTGCCGCTGCTTATTCTGGACTTGGATGAGACGCTTATCTTCGGCGTCCGAACGCCGCTGGATCGGCCCCCGCACTTGTGGGTGGCGGAGTATGCAATCTACCGGCGTCCTCACTTGGACGAGTTCGTCGCGCGTGTGCGGTTGGCCTACCAACTGGCCGTTTGGACCTCCGCGACGGCGAGCTACGCTGCCCCGGTTGTGCGCGGCATCTTTCCGGCAGGCTTGCCGCTGGCCTTTGTCTGGAGTCGCGAGCGCTGCACCTGGCGCCGCAACCTGGAAACACAGCAGGAGTATTGGCTGAAAAACCTGCGAAAGGTGAAGCAGCTTGGTTACAGCCTGGAACGGGTGTTAATGGTGGACGACGAGCCGCACAAGCTGGAGCGCAATTACGGGAATCATATCGCCGTGGCACCCTACACGGGCGGACCCGAGGACGATGAACTGCTCAGGCTGGCAGAGTATCTTGTCCGGACGGCGAACTGCCCAAACTTCCGCAGCCTGGAGAAGCGCTGCTGGCGACAGGCAGTCAATCAGGCGGCTGGCAGCGAAGGAGCCAAGTAATCAGCAGACGGCCACTCGGCTGCACAGCACGCGCAGCCCCAAGTTTCACTGACCGTCCTCTGGCGCGACCGCGCGCAGCTCAAGCTTCAGGCTGCCATGCTCTTCTGCTTCTGCGCTGATGGTTCCTGCCCCGTTGCTACGAGCCGCTTGCATCCGGAGGCAGAACACCGCACCCTGCTGCGCATCTATGGTCTCCGCCATCATCGTCGCCGCCGGCCAGGGCACCCGCATGGGCGCCGGGGTGGACAAGCTTTTCCTCAAATTGAACGGCTGCCCCATCGTCGCGTACACCTGGCGGCAATTCGAGCGCGCCGAAGGCGTTGACGAAATCGTTCTGGTTGTGCGCGAGGTTATGAAATCCGCTTTTGCAGCGCTGGGTGAAGAGTACCGGTTTCGGAAGCCCTTTCACATCATTCCAGGCGGCAAGGAGCGGCAAGACTCGGTCTGGAATGGTCTGCAGGCCCTGTCCCCAAGCGCCGAGATTGTCGCCATTCAGGACGCGGCACGACCTTGCACCACCAATGCGCTAATTGCCGCGACCATCGCTGCCGCGCGCCAAACCGGCGCCGCCGTTGCCGCACAGGCCGTCACGGATACGATTAAGGAGTCGCGCGACGGCGAGCTCATCGAGCGCACGCTGGACCGTACCCGGCTGTGGGCGGTGCAAACGCCCCAGACGTTCCGGGTCGAGATCATCCGGCGGGCATTGGCGGAAGTGCGCCGGCGGGGCATGCTGGTTACCGATGACACTGCGGCTTGCGAGCTGATCGGTCAACCTGTCCAACTCGTCGCCAGCCCTCAGCCCAACCCGAAGGTCACCCGACCGGAAGATCTCCCCTGCATCGAGGCGTTGCTACGTGGCATGACGGGCAACCGGTGAGGCTCTTGCAGAACGCGACGCGCGGATTATTGGCCCCCCGGCAGCAACACGTCGAAGAACTCGTTTCCGGCGCCCCACCGACGTGAGGCGACTTCAACCCCGGCTGAGTCCCTTGGCTGCGGCGGCCACTTTGGAGGGGCTGCCCTTGCCTCTTACAGAAACTTGGTTTGGCCGGGGATAGCGACTGGATAGATCCCGTCGGGACCCGGCTTTACCGGGGGCTCGGTGTTCATCGTGATTTCGCCTGGCGGCGGGAAAGCGACCTTGGAATCGAGAGCCTCCTGCAACGTAATCTTCTTGCCCGAATAGACAGCCAGTTGGCCCAGCACGGAGACCAGCGTCGAGTCGGCCAGGACTTTGGCGCGTTGAAACGGCTTCCCGGCGCGGATGGATTGCAGGAACTCGCTGTGCTCGACTTCGTAGGGCGACTTCTTGGACAGCTCAGGATCAGCGCGCCATGTGCGGTTACCCTTGAGGTCGGTGAAATACGGTGGCTGGAAAGCCGAGTAATGACACCGGCCTTTGGTGCCGTGAAACACGTCCTTGTTCGAGCCGAAACAGCCGACCGCGGTGCGGCAGGAACCGTAGATGCAGCGCCCGTCGGAGTACTCATACGTGACCTGGTTGTGATCGAAGGAGGTGCCCATCGAGGCCTGGAAATGCGTCGAGCGGCCCCCCATGCCGTAGGCATGGGCGGGCATCACGTCGCCGAATACCCACAGGGCTGAGTCGAGATTGTGGATGAGCGACTGCGGGATGTCGTCGCCGCCAAGCCATGAGAAATGATACCAGTTGCGCAACTGGTATTCCATCTCGCTCCATTCCGGCTCGCGCTCAATCAACCGGTAGGGCGCGCGGAGGTACTCGCACTGGACGGCGAGGATTTCGCCTAGTTCGCCCGACTGGATGCGCTTGACCGCCTCGCGCCGGCCGAGATGATAACGATAAGTCACGCCGGCCAGCACGCCGGTGCCGTTCTTCTTGGACAGTTCGTCGGCCTGCAGAATCTTGCTGATGCCGGCGATATCCACCGCGGCGGGTTTCTCCACAAACACGTGCTTCTTGCTCTGCACGGCGGCCAGGGCATACTCGGGATGGAAACGGGAGGCGCAGGCGATCAGCACAATGTCGCAGTTCTCGATGACGCCGCGATAGCCATTCAGCCCGGCAAACTGCCGCTCACGCGGGACATCCACCCGGTTTGGAAACATCGGAGTCAGCGTCTTGATAGCAGTCTCAATTTTGTCCGGGAAGATGTCAGCAACGGCGCAGAGCTTGGTGCCCGCGTCGCCTGTCAGCGCGTCACCGGCCGCTCCGCTACCGCGTCCGCCGCAGCCGATGAGGCCAAGCTTGAGTGTGCTGTTGTCCGCCGCATGGGCGAAGCGACCCACGTCGAGTGCCCCGATCAGCGCGGTGCCGGCCACAGTGGCTGAGGTCTTGAGAAAGTCTCGACGGCTGGTGGCTCCGGTTTGGTTCTGTTGTGCAGTAGTCTTCATCGTTGGTTTGTTCGTTATACAGATGTGGCGTTTAGAGTAACATGCCTGGTGAGCGGTTCCAGCAAAAAGAGGTCACGAGTCGCCCTTGACTCAGCGTTGTGGTGGTCCCCGGCCACCGCCTTCCCTCCCCTGCCCTTGCAAACAGCCGCGCCAGCCCTTACCCTGTGCCAGAATGATATTCTAGCACTATGAGACAACGTCTGCTTTTTGGGGTGCTGGTGGCTGCGCTGAGCGTTAACCTGGTAATCGGCGCCCGGATCTACTTGACCTCTGCCCGGGCGGCGGAAAAGGAAGTGCCCTATTCCAGCCTTCATCTCTTCTCCTACGCTTTGGAGAAGGTGCGCAAGGACTACGTGGATGGGCAGAACCTGACGTATCAGCAACTGATTTACGCATCCCTGAAAGGCATGCTCAACACCCTCGATCCGCACAGCGAGTTCATGGAGCCGATCAAGTACAAGGAGCTCCAGAATGACACCCAGGGCGAGTTCGGCGGGCTGGGCATCGTGATCGCTATGCGCGACAATTACATCACCGTGATCGCGCCCATGGAGGACAGTCCCGGCTTCCGCGCCGGCATTCTCTCCGGCGATCGCATCATCAAGATTGGGGACAGGAGCACCGAGAATATGAGCTTGCAGGACGCGGTTACGAACCTGCGCGGTGAGCCGGGCACTGAGGTGAAGATCACCGTCCTTCGCCCCTCTTCCGGCAAAATAGAGGACTACGCGCTCACCCGCGCGATCATCAAGATTGACATGGTCAAGGACATCAATGGCAAGAAGGAGTTTCCGCTTGGGAACAACAGGATTGGCTATATCCGCCTGGTGCAGTTCGGCGAGAAGACTGGCGCCGAGTTGGAAGGGGCGATTAAGCAGCTCAAGGCCCATGGCATGCAGGGGTTGGTGCTGGACCTGCGCTGGAACCCGGGCGGTTTGCTGGAGCAAGCTGTGGATGTGTGCGAGAGATTCCTCCCGCGCGGCAACCTCGTTGTCACCACCGAAGGGCGGAACCCGGCCCAAAACTCGGTTCGTAAAGCCCGGGGCCGTGGCGACGAGTTGGGTGGTTTGCCCATGGTTGTGCTGGTCAATCTCGGCAGCGCCAGCGCTTCCGAAATTGTCGCCGGCTGCCTGCAGGACAGCAAGCGCGCCATCATCCTCGGCGAAAAGACTTTCGGCAAGGGCTCCGTCCAGAGCATTGTTCCGCTGGCAGCGATGCCGGATGGCGTCCCTGCGCTGCGCCTGACTACGGCCAAGTATTATACCCCCAGCCACAAGGTCATTCATGAGGAAGGAATCACCCCCGACATCGTCGTCCCGTTGTCAGAGGAGCAGGAGCGCGCCGTTCGAATGAGGCATGCTCCAGGCGGGATTCAGAGCCTTGAAGAGGGCGAACGGGAACAAGTGTTGAAATCAGGCGACCCGCAACTCGACCGCGCCATGGACCTGCTGAAGGGCATTACCCTCTTCACTCAGCGATCCCCCGTCTTCGACCAGAGAGTCGCCAGGGGGAAGAAGATGGCCGCAAAGTGACCATGCGGCACGCGCTGCGCCTTGCACCTCCTGCGCTATTCCCGGTGCGGGCATCCTTGTCCGGCTTGGCACCGGTCAACCCCGCCAGGCAGGTGAGAAGCAGATTCCTCCGCCACTCTCCGGCGTTTATTCCGAAGCCATCCAAGCGCATTGCCTCGTAAAATGCCTCTCCTGGCAATTGAAACATCGTGCGACGAGACCAGCGCGGCGGTTATTGACCGCGGCTGCGTGTTGTCGAATCTCGTGTCATCCCAGATTCGGCTTCACGCCGAGTACGGGGGTGTCGTGCCGGAATTGGCGGCGCGGGAACATCTCCGGAATTTGGCGCCCGTCACCCGGATGGCCTTGCAGAGGGCCGGCGTGACCGCCGAACAGCTTGACGCCGTGGCCGCGACACGCGGCCCAGGACTGCCAAGCGCGCTGATGGTTGGTCTCAAGGCAGCGCAGGCGATTGCCTTCGCCCTGCGCCGGCCTTTCCTTGGCATTCATCACCACGAGGCCCATCTCTATTCGCCCTGGCTCAAACGCCAACCGCCGATTGCAGACTTCTCGCAGTTTCGGCCCAGCGTTTCCCTCATTGTTAGCGGCGGACACACAATCCTGGTTCATGTCCGTTCGGAGTTGGACCATCGCTTGCTCGGCTCGACCGTGGATGATGCCGCAGGCGAATGTTTCGACAAGACGGGCAAACTGATGGGTTTGGCCTACCCGGCGGGGCCGGAGATTGACCGGCTCGCCCAGGGTGGCAATCCCACGGCCTTCGATTTTCCACGGCCGATGATTGACGATCCGAATGACGACTTCAGCTTCAGCGGTTTGAAAACCTCCGTGCGCTACTTCCTGCGCGACCATCCCGATCTGCTCCAGGACGCGCAACGTGCGCGTGACCTCTGCGCCAGCATTCAGGCAGCCATTGTGGACGTGCTGGTGACCAAGACTATCCGCGCCGCCAGGCGGCTCCGTGTCGGCTGCATTACTGCGTCCGGTGGCGTCACCTGCAACCGGGCCCTGCGCCAGCGCCTCGCTTCCACCTGTGAGCGGCAGCGCCTCGCCTTGATGCTGGCTGATACAGATTTCTGCACGGACAATGCCGCTATGATTGGCATTCTCGCCGAGCGCAAGCTCTCGCTAGGCCGGGCGCCAACTTCGCTGGACGCGGATATTCTTCCAAACTGGACCCTGGAATAAGCCGGCAGGACGTCTGCCGCGTTTCTGACAGATCAGTCTATCTGACAGAGTCCGCGATCAGGGAAAGAACCTTGCCCACAGCCTCCTCGGCTTTCACCGACATGAGCACGCCACCGCGCGGCTTGATCTCGACCTCACCCCTGGCCAGTGATTTCTCGCCGATGCCCACGCGGATCGGGAAGCCCACCAACTCGGAGTCCTTGAACTTCACTCCGGGCCGGTCGTTCCGGTCGTCCAGGATCACGTCCACGCCGCGCCCGCTCAGCCCCGCATAGATTGTCTCCGCGCATTTCATCACAGCACTGTCAGGTGCAACATTGAGCGGCGTAATGCACACCGTGTAGGGTGCAACGCAGATAGGCCAGATGATGCCCATGTCGTCGTGGCTCTGTTCGATGACCGCCTGTAACGTCCGCGTGACGCCAATGCCGTAGCAGCCCATGATCGCCGGCTGTTGTCTGCCGGATTCGTCGAGGAATAGCGCGTTCAGCGCCTGGCTGTACTTGGTGCCGAGCTTGAAAACGTGCCCGACCTCGATGGCGCGCTGGACCTTCAGTGGCTTCGCACACTTCGGGCAGGCCTCGCCTGCCTGCACCAACCGCAGGTCCGCCCAGTGCCCCACATGGATGTCCCGCCCGATGGCGACATGGCGCAGGTGGAAGCCGTCGGCGTTTGCGCCCGTGGTCATCTGGGCCGCATCGTGCAGCCGCTCGTCGGCATAGACTGACAGTCTTGTGACGCCGACCGCGCCCAGGCTGCCCGGGTGCGCCCCCAGCGCCGTAAAGATCTCTTGTGCCTCCGCCGCCCGGAAAGTCGCCGTCCCCAGCGCGCTGGTTAGCTTGGCCTCGTTCAATTGGTCGTCCCCGCGCATCAGTATTAGCACTGGCTTGCTGTCGGCGACATACACCAGCGTCTTGATCTGGCGGTCGGCCGGCACGTTGTAGGGCGGTCGGCTCAGCGCTTCGATAGTCGCCACCCCGGGCGTAGCAAACTTCTCAACTGCGGACTCCGCACTCTGCACTTTGCACTTCTCGACGGCGCTTGTCGCCTTCTCCACGTTCGCCGCATAGCCGCACTCCTCGCAAAACACGACCTCGTTCTCCCCCGTTTCCGCCGGCACCATGAATTCGTGGGAGAACTTCCCGCCCATTACGCCCGTGTCCGCCTCCACCGGCATCGCCTTTAGCCCGCAACGCTGAAAGATGCGCGTGTAAGCGTCGTACATCTTGCGGTAGGTGGCTTGCGCGGCTTCGTCCGTGGTATCGAAGCTGTAGGCGTCCTTCATGATGAACTCCTTGGCGCGCATCAGGCCGAATCGCGGACGAATCTCGTCCCGGAACTTGACCTGAATCTGGTAGAAGTTCTTGGGCATCTGCCGGTAGGAGTTGATTTCGCCGGCGACGAGCGTTGTAATGACTTCCTCGTGCGTGGGGCCGAGCACCCATTCCTTCCTGGCCCTGTCCCGCACTTTGTAGAGCACATCCTGCGCGGTCTCGTAGCGACCGCTCTGCTGCCAGATCTCCGGGGGCTGAAGGGCCGGCATGAGCAATTCGAGCGCGCCCGCGCGGTTCATCTCCTCGCGCACGATCTGTTCGACCTTGCGCAGCGCCCGCAACCCCAGCGGCAGGAAGGTGTAGAGCCCGCCGGTGAGCTTGCGAATCAGCCCGGCGCGCAGCAAGAGCTTGTGTGAGGCAATCTCGGCTTCCGCCGGAGTCTCTTTCAACGTGGGAATCAGTGTCTGTGACCAACGCATATGAGGGGGGGAGTATGAGTTACAGGGGGCGCATTAGCGAGCAAGAAGTGCAGCCTGTTCCGTGCGCGGGATTGCGGTAGGGACGCCGGTTGCCCGGCGCCCCCCCCCGCACAGATCCCGGCGAGCGGTTTTCCCGCACCGGGCTCTTCACCCCCACTCGCTCACGCACGGCAGGCCCGATAGTGGTCCCCAAACAGACACACTCTCTCCGCCGGTTGGGGTTCCCACCCAGGCTTGCTCGGCAGTCCAGGGGTTGGTGGCACGCTCCACTATCCTGGGCAGCGGCACGGCAAAGCGCCGGAGCAACTTAGTGAACCTGCGCCACGTGTAACTCCGTCTCTGACTGCGCCGGTTGAGCCATTTGAATAGCTCGCGCAGCGTCAGGGTCCGGTAGTCGCTCAGGCTCTTGGAGTTGCCTACGAGGCCATAGTAATTCCCATGTCCCTGTTGCTTTCGGGCCACAGTTTTCATCAGCTCTCCGAGCTGCTGGTCTCGCTGCTCCCGTATCCATTCGGTGAACCGCTCCACCGCACCCCGCAGCTTCTTGCGGCTGGTGCGGCGTTTGACGATGGCGAAGCCCTTGCGGCAGGCTTCCCAGCGAAACTCAAAGCCCAGGAAGTCAAACCGCCCGTTATGCCCGCCTGTCCTTCCCTCCGGCAACACTCGGTACTGGGTTAGGCCTTTCCATTCAGTTCTTTCGTTCTGAACTTTGTCATGTTCGTTTCATGCCAAACTTGAGGGTCTTTCACCCTCAGAGGTGACGTCCTTCCTGGCGCACCGCAGCTCAGTTTCTGAGCGGCCATTTCCGGGCAAACGCCCCAGCGCAACCGTTGAGCAACCACGGTGTGGCATTGTCCCCTCCCGACCCCATCTTCCAAGCACGGCACCCCCGCCAGGGATGGGCAGGCCCGCCGTCCGCCCCCCGTCCCGCTACCGTAGTACCTCTAACCCCGGGTTAGAGGTACTACGGTAGCGGGACGGGGGGCGGACGATGAGCGGAGGGTGGGGCGCGGGGGCGGAGAATGGGCGGAAGTGCCGTGCGGACAGGCGGTTAGCCCAATGCGGGGCGCAAGGGCGCGGATAGGTTCCTGGCGGGGCCTGGCTGGCTTGGGCTGGGGGAAGGCGTTTGGGGCCAGGAGTCCGGGCCGCAGTCCGCTTTCGAGGCGCCGGGAACCGTTGCCGCAGCTTCCCCCAAGCCTTGGGAAGTTGCCAGAAATTGAGATGCGCCCTCCGTGCGCCAACTGGGCGGGTCTTGTCCACCACAGACTGCCGCAACTCACTTCGTTCAAGCCCGGCGGAAGACCGTTCCTGCCGCTTGTGGAGGGCGGGAACGGTACACAAAGCCGGCCAGGACGAGAATGGTCACCACGTATGGCAGGACCTGGATGAATTGGACCGGGATGGGATTGCCATCTTCCAGGCTTACGCCCTGGAGCCGGAATTGCAGCGCCTCGGCAAAACCGAACATCAGACACGCGATGGCTGTCGGCACAGGCTTCCATCTCCCGAAGATCAGGGCCGCCAGCGCAATAAAGCCGCGCCCGGCGGTCATGTTTCGCGAGAAGGACGAAGACAGGAACACCGAAAGAGTTGCGCCTCCCATGCCAGCCAGCGCGCCGCTGACCAACACCGCCGCCCATCGGACGCGATTGACCCGGATGCCTGCCGCATCCAGCGCCTCGGGGTGTTCGCCCGCAAGACTGACCCATAAACCGCTGCGCGTGTATCTCACCCAGAACCAGCACGCGGCGACGAGAATCCAGCTCATGTAGAGTGGAGCCGATTGAAACCTCTCGGCCAATGGGATGGCCGGGGTTTGGCCGGTCACGTCATAGAGGATCTTAGAGACGAAAGGGGTCATGCCCAAAGCCAGCATGTTAATCGCCGTGCCGGCGACGATCTGGTTGGCGCGCAGCCAAATTGCGAACAGCGCATAGAAAGCAGCCAGAAGGGCGCCCGCCGCCATCCCGCCAAGCGAACCCAGCCAGGGTGAATGGGTGACATAAGTAACGACTGCCGCTCCGAAAGCACCAATGAGCATCATGCCTTCGAGAGCGATGTTGATAACGCCCGAGCGCTCGCTGAACATGCCGCCCAATGCCGCGAATATCAGCGGCGTTGAAACGCGCAGCGTGGATTCAAGGAGTTGGCGAATCATTTGCCGTTGGCTCCAGGACTGGTGCGGGGCTTCATGTGCAACCTGTTAGCCTGGCACCTCTTGAATTCTCAGCTCCCCGTCCCTTCATAAGACTCCAGAGTCCCTCCGCCGACGCCGACAAAATGATCAACGCCTGGAATACCAGAGACAGTTCCTGCGTCACCCGATCGGTTTCCATGTCCAGCGCCGTCGCACCCTTGTGCAGCGCGCCGAAGAGCAGCGCCGCCGCGATGACCCCGGCTGGATGATTCCGGCCCAGCAGGGCCACGGCAATGCCAATGAAGCCATACTCCGGCGAGAACCCGACCCGGAATTTGCCGGCATTCCCCAGCACCTCCCCGACGCCCACCAACCCGGCCAACGCCCCCGCCAGCGAGAAGGCAATGATCCGGATCCGGCCTGCGTCAATGCCTGCCGCGCGAGCGGCGGCTTCGCTCTGCCCTACAGCGCGCAGATCAAACCCCAGCACCGTTCTCCACAGCAGCACCCACACGAGGACGGCAACCACCAGCGCCAGCGGCAGCGCTACGCTGACGGGCGCACCAGCAAAAACGCCGAACTGATGAACCAGGAAGCCATCACCGACAGGCCGCGTTTCCGGGTTCTGCGACTCCGGATTCTTCAGCACGTAGAGGGCTACGTAGCTGGCAAGTCCGGCTGCGACGAAGTTAAGCATGATGGTGTTGATAACCTCATGGCTGCCGCGCCGTGCACGAAGCCAGCCGGGGATCGCCCCCCAGAGCGCTCCCGCGAGAATTGCAGCCAGCGCCGCGAGCACTGGCGCCAGTGGCGACCACAGGTTAGGCCAGATCGCGCCCGCCGCTGCTGTTGCCAGTGCTCCCAGCGTGAGTTGTCCTTCCGCGCCAATGTTAAACAGGCCCGCGTGAAAAGCCACGGCGACGGAAAGCCCTGTGAAGATGAGCGGGGTCGCGTAGAACAGCGTCATGCCCAAATCGTAACCCGAGCCGAATGCCCCCTTCGTGAGAACTTTGCAGACGTGCCAGGGATTCTCACCCGCCCCCCAGGTCACCACCAGTCCCAGGGCAAGCCCCAGCCCGACGGAGAGGATGGCTTGGACGGCCTTGCGCATGTCAGGGCCAGGTTGCAGCTGCGAAGCCCCGCCGACGGAAAAAGAAGGCACCGCAGGCCATCACCGCTGGGTTGAGCGTCGCCTGCCCCGGTGCTCCCCATGTCGCCTGGCACGGCGGTGAACCGCCTTCTTCAGTTCACCCTGAAAAGCACGCATGCGACTGAAAGCTTCGCCCAATTGCGCCCGGAGTCCTTTGGCGCCAGCCTGATGACGCCGTTTACGCCGGCGACGCTTGGCCAGATCGAGAACCAGCAGGCCAAGAAAGCCGATCGCAAGCAGCACTGCCACCGCCAGCAGCAGCAACTCGCCGCTGAAGGGTGTCAGGCGCACTAAGATTCCGTCTTCTTGCATAGGTCCGCGCCGAGTTGTGTAACCGGGTACAAGTTTCTTTTCAAGACTGCAGGCACCGAGGGTGGAATCGCAGGTTGCGATTCTCCCGGCGGAGTGCTATTTATAAAGCCAGCAGCTATCCAATCACTATTAGCATGGATTGTATGGACTCTTGTGGCGCAAAGGGAGGCTGGGAGGCGCGTTCAGGGTTTACCTTGATCGAGCTGCTGGTCGTCATTGCTATCATAGCCATTCTGGCCGCGCTGCTGCTGCCTGCGCTGGCCCGCGCCCAGGATCGCGCCAGACGCACCGCCTGCCTGAACAACGGCAAACAAATGGGCCTTGGCAGCCAGATGTACGCCGATGAAGACAACAAACGCGCGCTGAGCGGCACGGCCAACTGGACAGATGACGACCTGAACTGGCTGTTTCCCCAACACCTTGCCACCGTCAAATCGTTTATTTGTCCGACGACGAAGAACGGTATTCGCTTCACCAACGCGCGTGAGGTGACGCCGGCTACGGCCGATCCCTACACACCCAATGATACCGGGGTAGCGCCCTACCAGGAGCGTCTGCACGGGGCCACCCGATACCTGCCCGACCTGGTCAACAACGCCGCTGGCAAAGCAGGCACCGTCGGGCACAGTTACGAAGTCGCCGGCTGGATCAACGCGCGACAAGCGTATGGTGCCGGCGGAGCCATGATCCGCAAGACGCAATCCTCGGTAACGAGCTACACCTACCGTCTCAACAACACCGCAGGCGGACACCCGCAGTACAACTTCCACGGCCAGGGCGGCGGCCCTTCGGACCTTTGGATTATCTACGACGCCGACGACAAGCTGAGCACAGACCCTTCACGCAAGAATGAGGATTACCCGGACGCCGGGGATAATCACGGCACCGCCGGCGGCAATGTGGTCTTCTGCGACGGCCACGCGGAGTGGGTGCCCAGGAGGCTGTATCTCTGGAAGTGGTTCCGCGGCACCGACGAGTGGCACGATCAAGTCGTGCCTTGAGCGACGGGGCGCCGAGCTCCATTCGAGCAGGCGGCAACCTGCGAGTCCCAAAACAAGGCGAGCACCTCCTTGCTTGACATCGCAGCGTGTCAACACCTACCCTCCCGTCCATGTTACGCAATCTGACTCTTGCTACGATTGTTGTTATGACCATAACCGGATATGTTCCCCGCCATGCTGACGCCGCCAGTTTTGGCGACGACGCGGCGTTTCTGAAGCGCCACACGGATCTAATCGTATTGAGCGACGAGAAAGGCCTCGCCAAAATCGCCGTGGTGCCTGCCTGGCAGGGGCGCGTGATGACGAGCACCGCCGGCGCCGATGCCGGCCTGAGCTTCGGCTGGATCAACCGCGAGCTGATTGCCTCGGGCAAGATCCTTCCCCACATGAATGCTTTCGGAGGCGAGGACCGCTTCTGGATGGGGCCCGAGGGTGGGCAGTTCTCGATCTTCTTCGCCAAAGGGGCGAAGTTCGAGTATGATGACTGGTTCACCCCGGCTGTCTTTGACACGCTGCCCTTCAATGTTGACGCGCGCTCGCGCGACAAGGCCGCCTTCTCCTCGAAGTTCAGCCTGACGAACTACTCCGGCACCCGGTTCGAGGTGGCGGTAAAACGCGAGGTCCGACTGCTGCCTGGGAAGGCGGCTTGGCGCAAGCTGGGCGTGAAAGCCGCGCCAGGGGTCAACCTTGTGGCCTTCGAGTCTGAGAACAGGATCACCAACGCCGGCAAACAGGCCTGGCGGCAGGATACGGGGCTGCTCTCGATCTGGATTCTCTGCATGTTCACCCCGTCGCCCTCCACCACCATCGTGGTGCCCATCAAGGGTGGCCCCGAGTCCGAGCTCGGCGTGCAGGTGACTTCCGATTACTTCGGGCAGGTGCCGCCGGACCGGCTGGTGGTCAGGAATGACGTGATCTACTTCTCGGCGGATGGCAAGTATCGGAGCAAGATAGGGATCAATCCGAGGCGCAGCAAAGGCGTTTCGGGCAGCTACGACGCCGATAACAAGGTCCTGACCATAGCCCAGTATGACGTTCCGGCGGGCGTTACCGACTACGTTAACTCGCTCTGGAAGCTGCAGGACAATCCCTACGGCGGCGACGCGGCCAACTGCTACAACGACGGCCCGCCCGCGCCGGGCGTCAAGCCCATGGGCCCCTTCTACGAGTTGGAGTCCTCCTCCCCGGCGGCGGCTCTCGCACCGGGCAAGAGTCTTTCGCACACCCATCGCACGATCCACATCAGCGGACCCGAGTCCGCGCTCGATCCGATCGCCCGCACCGCGCTGGGTGTTTCGATAGCCGACATTAAGAACGCGCTGCAGAGCAAGTAATCGGCAAGCGGGCGGGCGTCTCCGCGAGCCCAATCTCTGCGAATGCCATTGGCCAGGCCCACGACCCTAATGAAAACCAACAAGCAAGGCATGTTTGTCCTGCCCGACGGCAGGAACGTTTTGCTCACCTTCACCCTCGTCAGCTCGCTGTTCCTGCTTTGGGGCTTTTGCAACGGCATGATTGACGTGATGGACAAGCACTTTCAGGAGGAGCTGCACTTGAGCCTGTCCCAGTCGGCTTGGGTGCAGTTTGCGCACTGGATGGGCTACTTCCTCATGTCCCTGCCGGCGGGTTGGCTGGCAACGCGGCTGGGCTACAAGGGCGGCATCATCGCCGGGCTGCTGCTGGTAGCGGTGGGCGGCTTCTGGTTCATCCCGGCGACGAAGATCGCGGCGTTCTGGGCATTCCTGCTCGGGGTGTGCGTGGTGGCCTCCGGCCTGACGTTCCTCGAGACCGTGGCCAATCCCTATACCACCGTGCTCGGGCCGCCCCGCTACGCCGCCACGCGCATCAACCTTGCCCAATCCTGCAACGGGGTGGGCTGGATTCTCGGCCCGATCGCCGGCGGCCTGTTCTTCTATGCCAAGGACGCCTCTGGACGGAGCACGGGGGCCGAGACGCTTTGGATCCCCTACGCGGGCGTGGCGGTGGCGGTCCTGATCCTCGCCGTCATCTTCTTCTTCGCGCCCGTGCCCGACATCAAGGCGGAGGATGATTACAATATCGAGGGCAAGAACGGCAAGAACGTGGAAACTGCGGCGCCGGCGATCCGGAAAGTGAACCGGGGGCTGAGTTACTGCCTGCTGATGGGGAATATCGCCGCACTGTTCGGCGTGTTTGGGATGATCGCCTGGCTGGCGCTCGGCTCGCTCGGCCTGGGCCCGCACCTCGTCGGCTTCGCCTCGGCGCTGCCGCACCCCGCGAGGATGGCCATCACAGCCGAGACTGCGCTGTTCATGACGCTGGTCGTGGCAGGATGCGTGGCGTTTGTGGTGGTGGGCATATGGCTCTTTGGCGCGACGAAGCGCCTTTCCCACCATAGCATCTGGGCACACGAACATTTCTCGGGCGCCACCCTGGCCCAGTTTCTCTACGTCGCCGCCCAGGCCGGCATTTTTAGCTTTCTGATCAACTACGTCACCTCCGAACCGCCCTCCCTGCCCTCTTCATGGCTGACGGGGAGGACCGGGAAATGGGTGGAGGTGAGAACGGCCTTTGCCGGCTCAGACTTCCAGGACGTCCCCGCCCTGGCGGCCAAACTCCATGACCAGGCAGAACCTGTCTCCGCCTTCCTCGCCTCCAGGCTCTCCCCGAAGACGGTGGAAGTTCTGGCCCACCACAAGCAAGGTCTCTCGAGCGACACCGCGGCCCGGGTCGCGCTGATGCAAGACCTGAACAGCCTTATCCTGAAGGAGAGCATCTACAGCCCCGAGCGGTTCGGGGGCGTTGCCTTGCAGGACGCCACCAGGCAACTGCTGGCCCAGGACCCCAGCAACCGCAACGAGGCGCGGCTCAACCGGCTGTTGCTCGCCGACGCGTATCCCGGACAACTGCGCTTTCGCGACGGCGTCATCGGCGTGACGAACCAGTTTGCCGCCACTTTGGCCTCCGTGGGTTTCGTGTGCTTCCTGCTGGGCCGCGTCAGCGGCGCGGCGCTGCTGCGGCGGGTCTCGGCGCACAAGATCGTGGGCCTTTACGCCCTGCTCAACGTGATCATGTGCCTGCTCATTTTCCTGAAGCTGGGCTGGCTCTCAGTGCTTTGCGTGTTCCTGAGCTACTTCTTCATGTCCATCATGTTCCCCACCATCTTTGCCCTCGGCATCTTCGGCCTGGGCGCCCGGGCCAAGGGGGCCGCCGCCTATATTGTGATGGGCATTGTTGGCGGCGCCTTGCTGCCGAAGGTCATGGGCTCTGTTGCCGACCACTACGACATGTCGCGCGGGTTCATCGTGCCGCTGATTTGCTTCGCCTTCATTGCCCTCTACGGCTATTGCTGGCCCAGGCTCAGCCGGGCCGAGTCGTTGCACGGCGTCGGCGGTGCCGGCGACCACTGAGTCAGCCAGCCAACCAGAACCTTTACTTAAGCCATGAAGAAACCACTTGCCTGCGTGTTAGCCATAGCCGTCTGCCTGCCGCTTTTCGCGGCAGAGCAGGAGTTGACGTATGTTGACCTGGTCAAACGCCTGACCGACCTGGAACGCCTGGCCACCGTGCCGGCGCCGGGCGAACAGTGCGTTCAGTGGTCCAGCTATGACCGCGCCAGCCGCTACGACGCGGCGACGGGCAAGTACGTGGGCTGGGACGCCAACGGGGACAATGATGGCATCATCCGGAAGGAGGACGGCAAACTCGTCTTCGCCGAGATGGAAGGGCCGGGCTGCATCTGGCGCATTTGGTCGGCAGCACCCAAAGAGGGGCACGTGCGCATCTACCTGGATGGCGCGAGCGAACCCGCGGTGGATTTGCCGTTCATCGGCTACTTCGACCGCAAGCACGCGCCGTTCACACGGCCGGCGCTGGTGCACACCGTGGGTTTGGGTTGGAACAATTACACGCCCATCCCATTCCAGAGGTCATGCAAGATCGTTGCCGACCCCGGATGGGGGGCCTACTACCATTTCACCTACAGCACCTTCCCCAAGGGGACGAAGGTGCCGACCTTCGAGCGGAATTTGGGGGCGGCCAGCCTGGCGGCGCTGGACCGGGCGAATGTGGTCCTTTCTGAGTGCAGCTTCGGCGCCGGTCAGCAGCACGCGGATCAGAAGCTCCGGCACAAGGCGGTGAACGTCCCAGCCGGCAAGACCACCGCCGTAACGAGGCTAAAAGGCCCGCAGGCTATCACCGGCATCCGCGTGAAGCTCGACCTGCCGCCGTCGCCGGGCGACCAGGATGTACTGCGCGAGCTGGCCCTGCAAATCAAGTGGGATGGCGAGGCAACGCCGAGCGTGTGGACGCCCCTGGGCGACTTCTTCGGCACCGCCCCCGGAGTTAACCACTACCGCTCCCTCCCACTAGGCGTGGGCGAGGATGGCTGGTGGTACTGCAACTGGTATATGCCGTTCGAGAAGGATGCGCGGGTCGAATTGGTCAACGACGGCAAGGCGGCACGGAGGGTGACCTTCGAGGTGGCCCACGCGCCGCTGTCGCTTCCGATTGCGCAACTGGGGCGCTTTCACGCCAAATGGCATCGGGACGCCTTGCTGCCGCGAGAAGCCGAGCGGGCGATTGACTGGCCGTTCCTGAAGGCCGAAGGCGCGGGCCGCTACGTCGGCGTGATGCTGCATATCTGGAATCCGCGCGGCGGCTGGTGGGGCGAGGGTGACGAGAAGTTTTTCCTGGATGGGGAGAAGTTCCCTTCCACCATCGGCACGGGGTCGGAGGATTACTTCGGCTACGCCTGGTGCTGCCCGCAGTTGTTCCAGAACGCGTATCACAACCAGACCCACAACGGCGGGAATAACCGGGGCCATGTATCCGTAAACCGTTGGCACATCAGCGACGAGGTGTCGTTCCAGAGGTCGTTCGAAGGGTGCATCGAGAAGTACTACCCGAACCGGCGCCCGACACTATATGCGGGGGTGGCCTACTGGTATATGGCACCTGGCGGTAACGACCCTTACCGCCCCGCGCCATTAAGCGAGCGCGTCGGCTACTGGACGGAGGTTCAGACCTTCAAAATCAAGGGCGCACTCGAGGGCGAGAAGCTGAAGATTCTTGGCAAAACCGGCGGCAACCCGCAGGAGCAGGATTTGACCGCCTTCGGCGACCAATGGAGCAACGACGGCCATCTGTGGTGGATTGAGGCCAAGCCGGGCAACAAGCTGGACCTGGCTTTGCCGGTGAAGCAGGCGGGCAGATACCGCTTGGGCATGCAACTGACCAAAGCGCCGGACTACGGCATCGTACAGCTCTATCTAGACGGACAGAAGCTCGGCAGCCCTATTGACCTATACCACCCGTCGGTGATCCCCACCGGGCTGGTGGCCATGGGTGAGCAGCATTTGACCGCCGGCGATCACAAGCTGACGATCGAAATCGTGGGAGCGAACGACGAGGCCATCAAGTCCTACATGTTCGGCCTGGACTACGTGAAACTGGACCCGCTGTAACGAGAGGTTGACACTGATAAGAACCTGCTTCTTGAGCGCCCGCAGGTAATCAACGCTGCGCGGGTGGCCACTGACCGGGGGGAGACCGGCGTGGGAGCAGCACCGGAGCGGCCGCTAGACGGCCACGTGGCGGCCGGTCCCCGGAAGGAGGAGCGGACAGGCGCGGCTGCGGGACGGGCTGTCCGGCTAGCTTCTGATACCACTTCCAGCTTGGAACTGCATGATTCTATGACTGAGCAGTCCCCTCCCCTTGAACCTCCCCCAGGTTGCACGTCGCAACCCATTTTACCATCCAACCTGGGGCGGGCGATTGTGAAGGTACCTTCCGGGGCTACCTCTTGGGGCTATTATTTTTCTTCCAGCTCCGCGTTCGTCTCATATCTGAGGTTATACGGGAACGGGCGAGTTCGCGGCGCCGGGGATGAGCCGTCCGCGGATTTCGCTGCGGCGCCCGCAGGAATCTCGCGCGAGACGGCGTAGTGGTAGAAGTAGAGCTCCACGTCATCCAGCTCCTCAATCTTCATGACCGGCACCCCCAGATCCCAGGTTGGGATACTTAACACCCAGCCGGTCGTGGCGACGCTGCGTTCCTTGAAGATGTTGATCTCGCCCACACTCGGCGGCATGCGGGAGTCGTTGGTGAGGGTCATGGTCACCGGCGACTTAAGAGCTTCGCTAAATCGCCAGGCGGCGCTGGGCGGATGGAAGAACCAGTAGCGCGTGCTGTAGGCCGTGAGTTCATCGGCCAGGCGGTCCGGGCGTTCGGGGACGAAATGGCCGACATCGAAGTTGCGAATGAAGCCGCTGCCGCCGTAGGTCATTTCGCCGGCCAGGTGCGCGCGCCCCAGGCTGTGGCTGCCCGGCAGGCTGATCTTGATCCACTTGATCTTGTCCAGGAACAGCCCCGCGCTGAGCACCCTCTGGTTGGTGTCAAAGCGCGGGCCGCGGAAGAACGTGCCGCCCGGAATTTCCCGCACGGTGCTGAAGTCCAGCCGGATTGTCCCCAGGGAATTGGTCAGGCTCTTGAGCTTCTGCCGGAAGGCCTGCACGGCGGTGAGGCTGGCCGGGCCGCCCGGATTCGCCGGGTCCGGGTAGTGCATCAGGTTCGTGCCCGTGGCGTCATACTTCTTGTAGTCGAAGAAATCCTCCCGCACCGAGAACCAGTCCCAGTAATCGTCGCTGGGCAACTGGACGAGGCTGTTGAAACTAACCATGGCATGGTAGAACTGCTCCAGCTCCTCGGCATTGCGCAGCTTGTAGAGCGTGCCGGTAGACCAGCGCCGGCCCAGGTAGAAATAGTTCATGAAAGGCGTGTTCCACTTGTATTCGAGCGCGCGGACCATGAAGTAGAGCCATTTCTGCGCCTCGTCGAACGAGAGGTTGGCCAGCATGGTCTGGTGCAGGTAACGAAGGTGATGGACCGGGTCGGCGAAGTAGCGCCCGGCCAGGTCCCGCTGGCTCTCAGCCACGCTGTTCTCCAGGTCGGCCTTCTCGCGCAACAGGGCAGTTAGCCGACCCACTTCCTGGTTGGCCAGCAACGCGGCTTCTTTGGAGTCAATCGCCAGCGTGCTGAACTGCAACATCAGAGTCTTGACTTGTGCCTCGCTTTCTATGCCTTCAACTTCGGCCTGCTCCATTCCAGACTGCCGTTCCAGGTCCGCCTCCTTGTCCGCAACCGTGAAGCCGACGGCGGCTTGCGCGGCGCCGGCGATCGCGCCGGAAACCAGTGTGCCCAGGAATTCGCCTGAATTGGAAAAACGCAGGTTGCCGAAGAAGCTGTTTGCGGTTTCTTGCGCTGCTTTGAGTTGATTAATCTCCTGGACCAATTCCGCTCGTTTGTCCGCATACCTGATATGGGCATCGGAAACAGCGCCCCCTCGCCAGATTTCGATATTGATCTGTTCGGTCAGGTTGTTGATCTCAGCTCCGTTCTTCTCGACCCGCAGTTTCGCCGCCTGGATACTCTGCAACTGCTGCCAGATTTCGCTCCCGGCATTGTTCTCGGGATGGTCGTATTCCGGCGTGCCGGGGTGGGCACCCACAATCTGGAATAGGCGATCTTCGGCCGAGCCGCCCACATTGGCTAGCTGAATCTCCAGTTGCTCCTGGAAGCCCTGGTAGTCGTCATAGGAATCCCGCGCCTCCGTCTGTAGATCTTTGGCGTAGCGCAAGGGACTGGACAGATCCGTCGGGTTCAGCCGCAACTGCAAGGCATCAAACGAGTCGAAGATGTCGCCCGATTGCCCGGCGTACTTCTGCGCCAGCATCAGGAAATCGCTTTCGAATCCCAGCACGTTGCCCTGGCCCTGAAGGGTCTGTCCCAAGGCCTCCAGCTCCGAGAGGCTTTGGCTCACCCCGGCGGTGGCTTCGGCCATGCCGGAGGCTACGTCCGCCGGCGAGCTGCCCTGGTCCAGGCCCGGGAAGACACCTCGGAGTGTGCTGGTTCGTAAAAAGAGAAATCGCTCGCCTTCGGTGATCAGGTTCCTGGCCTGGTCAACGTCGCCCGCATTGTTCCGCGTGGTCAGCAGCCGGGCCAGAGGGACGATGGCGCGGCCGTAATCGCGCAGGCCGTTGAGCAATAGGACCAAGTCCCTGTAGCCGTCAAACAGGGCGTCAGCCGAACCGCTGACCGAGACGGGCACCCCGTTGCTGAGCCAGGTGGCGGGAGCCAGGCCACGGGCAGGCACGAGCTGTCGGAACCACTGGTATCCTGCGGGCGGCACTTGAGTCGTGCCCAGGTTGTCGCTGAGCAGGGAGAAGTGTGCCATCAGTGCGGAACGATAGGCCTCCAGCGCTTGCCGGTACAGACCGATCTCATCATCAATGACCAGGCCGGTGGGGACCGAGGGCGGCCCCATGCGAATCTTGTCCGCCGCAGTCATCGAGTTGCCCGCCAGCACGAATTCCGCTGCCGTCCGGTCGTAATAAATGTCCAGCAGCAGATCGCCCAGCAATGCGCTGGCGGAATTGCTGGCCAGTCCGAGCCGCAGTTCCGTCTCGGCGGTTTGCGCCCGGTCGCGCTCAGCGGTGCGGTAATAGGAGTTCATGCGAGACCGGTCCGGTCGAATGCCCGTGGTCTCGTTGGTGTAGAGCTTGTCCTTGTAACGGAAAGCAGCGATGTCCCTGGTTGCCGGATCCGCGTCTGTCCAATAGAGCAGGCCCTTAACGTAGGCCGCCACGACCGTCTCGTTGGTGTAGTTGGCGGGCTGGGCCAAGGCCGTGGTGGGCAACGCGAGGCACGCGAGCCACCCCAAGAGTAGCAGGGAGAGCAAGGCAAGGCGCTGAGGCCAGCGCGACAGCGTCTTGGAGTGCGGCAGTCCTCTGCCGCTTTCGGTTGACGCCGGCCCATTCCAAAGCGGCAGAGGACTGCCGCACTCCAAAACCTCGCGGATCGTCGGAGTTGTCAGCGGGAATGTGCCCGTGCCGAACTGAGCTTGTCCGTTCATATTGGCTTCGATGTTGAAGGTTTGCATAGTCATGTTCCTTTCTCCATTACGGGGCAGCCGGGTAAAGCGGCACTTCGTTCGTCGCAGGCGACGTTGGTGGTCTCAACAATTCGAACGTGCCGTAAACCGCGGCGTCAAGGTAGGCGCGGTTCGGCGCCTTGCTCACCAGCGTGGCCACGCCTTGCATTCGCGTCGGGCTGACGTTCGTTTGGTTTGGGCTGTTGGCCGCGTCCAGCCTCAAGTCCAGGTAATTCGTAAACCTCAGAGCCGGGCTCTCCGTCAGCACCGGCAGCGCGACATCGGTCGCCACCAGCGTGAACGCATCCGCCGTAAGGTTCAGTTGCGCCAGGGCATTGGTCGGGAAGAAGCCCGGGTTGGCGCTCCGCATCAGTCCCTGGAGTTGGTCGTTGGTCTGCACGAGGCTGAGGCTGAATCCCAGGATCCCGTTCTCCGTGTGCAAGACGCCCTGCCAATCCGCGTCGTTTTCCTCGATGGTGACCGTGCTTTGGGTGGCTGCTCCCAGGGCAAGGCCTGTCCCCCCCTGCAATTGCAGGGTCAAGTAACTCAACTGGCCGAGCGTGGCATTGTCGGCCAAATACGCCGCCGGGACCGGGATGACCGCCGTCGTGCCATTGACTTGCATCTGGTTGGTCCAGCTTGTGCCCTGCTGGTCGGTCCAGACGCAGGTCACCGTCCCGTTGTAAATGCCGTTGAACACGAGGACGGCACCAGCCGGCCCCGCGCCTTCCTCCGCTGTGACTCCTGCGGAATCAAAGCCGACCGTTATCAGCCGGAAGCCCGTGCCCTTGGCCCGGTAGAAGCCAAGGCTCGACTGCGGCGGGCCGTTAGTGACCTCGAAGACGCCGCCAGCCAAGCGGGCGACGTTTGTCGCCGGTAGCCAGGCATTAGTCGGAGCCAGGCTCGAGCGGTATTCGACCGCGTAATTGGTGTAGCCGGTCCCCGCATCGGCCACGCGGAACCGCCAGGTGTGCGTGGACGCCACCTGCGCATTGGTCAGACTGAGCAAGGGACTGCGGTACTCTGCCGATGGGGTAACCGTCACGTTGAACGTTTGGCTGGCGGAGCGGCTGCCGTCAGTGGCCGTCACGGCCACCTGGGCGGAGCCGGAATGGCTAGGGGCCGGCACGATCGCGAGGTGGCGGATGCTGCCCGAACCGCCTGGAATGAGCCCGACAGCCGGCAGCAGGAGAGGGTTGCTGCACCGGACCCGGACGTCCACACCGGGCGGCGACACATAAAACTCGCTGGAGGTGCTGCCGCCCTGCTCGAGTATCACATCTATCAGACCCCACAGGACTGGCTCGCCCACATACGGCGGCGCCGGGAGCGTCACGGTGGCGTCAAGGCCCACTGCGACCCCCACGCAATTGGAGGCCACAATGCGGTAATGATACGTCAACCACGGCAGCAGACCCGTGGCGGTGAGGGTGCAGGCCAGCGCGTTTGTGCCGCTGCCGAGATTGGCGACAACGGTCGCGCTGCCGTATCGAGCATCCAGGCCGTATTCAAACCACGCCGTGGTTTCATGTTCCATTGGGTTGACCGTGCCCCGGAGCGTCGCTGCAGTGCAGGTGACGTTCGTGACGCCGACCATCTCGACTGCGGGCGGGTATACGAAGAAGTGAGCCTCCGCGGCAAAGGCAGAGCCAGCGAAGACCATGTCAACCGCCTGCACGCTCCAGTAATAAATTCCGTACAAGAGCTCCTTTTGGGTGAGAATCCCTGGGCGTACGCTTCCGGCCACCGGCAGGCGGCGGAAGCCATCACTAACCGAGGCTTGCGGTGAGACAATATCGCCAGCGCCAGGGGTCGTGCCTATGCGCAAATTGTAGGTTAATTGGCCTGCCGGGGTCTGCGCGTCACTCGCTGCGTCCCAATTTAAGGTCACCTTACGTCCGGTCAATCTGGCAGTGAGATTCGTAGGGACGGTCGGCGCCGTGTTGGTTAGGGGCCCGAGGTTTCGCCACAACTGGGCAACGCTCCCTGAAGCTGTGTCGCCTGTCAGCAGCAGGTCTAGTCGCCCATCATTGTCATAATCGCCCCAAGTCACAGCGCCATACCAAAACCCCGCCAACCCGGGCATGGCTGCGGCGGTCACATCAGTGAAGCCATTGCCCGTGTTCCGCCATAGTTGGGCAATTCTGTTATTAGCACTGTCTGGCTTGCCCGTCAGCAGGATCTCCAACCGCCCGTCGTTGTCATAATCGACCCAAGTGGCGGAATTGTAGACAACTCCCGGCAGGCCGGCGTTGATGCTGCTGAAGGTTCCGTTTCCATTGTTCCGCCACACTTGGGTAATGAAGTCGCGGCCCGTGGTACCCGTCAGGAGGATATCCAACCGTCCGTCGTTGTCGTAATCGCCCCAGGCGACGGAACTGTAGTAAATGCTCGGCAGTCCAGCGTTGATATTACTAAAGGTTCCATCTCCGTTGTTATGCCAGACTTGAGTGCCACTAAACCCCGCCACCAGGATATCCAGCCGCCCGTCATTGTCATAATCGCCCCAGGCAGCCGAACCAATGGAAAGCCCCGGCAGCCCGACATTGATGTTGCTGAAGGTTCCGTCTCCGTTGTTCCGCCACACCTGGGCAATACCAGCACCTGAGCCTGTCGTGCCCGTCAGCAGGATGTCCAGCCGCCCGTCATTGTCATAATCGCCCCACGTCGAGGAACTTTGGGTAACCCCTGGCAGGCCCGCGTTGATGTTGGTGAAGCCACTCTCCGTGTTGCGCCACACCTGGGCGAGAACGCCCGAGGCTCCGGAACCGGTCAGCAGAATGTCCAACCGCCCGTCGTTGTCATAATCGCCCCAGGCAGACGAACCGAAGTAAGCCCCAGGCAGCCCGGCGTTAATGTTGGTGAAGCCACTGCCCGTGTTTCGCCATACCTGGGCCAGGGAACTTGAACCTGTGGAGCCGGTAAGCAGAATATCAAAGAGTCCGTCATTGTTATAATCGCCCCAGGCGACGGAGCCGGCTGAAACCGGCGGCAGCCCGGGGTTGAGGTTGATGAAGGGCATCGTGGAGTTGGTCCAAGCGGGGCCGTTGACGAGCGTGCCGTTCCGGTGGTTGGGCGTCGCGTCAAGGGCGACGGTGCCTGATCCATCATTAAAACGATAATAGGCCACCAGGTTGGCTTCCGTGCCAGTTAGCGGACGGCCCACGCTGGCCTGTATCTCCGCCTGGCTGCGCGCTCTGCTCCAGAGGCGGACCTCATCGATGACCCCCTTGAAGAAGCCAGTATTCACCTGCCCGATATGCCGAACGGGGGTGCTGGACGGGACGGCGGTGGTGCTCGTGGAAAAGACCGCCTGGCCGTTCACATACACACGGTAGTCGTTCCCGTCATAGGTGGCGGCCACGTGGTTCCACGCATTCAGTTGCAGGACATTCGTTGTCTCATAAGCCACCCATGCCGAACCGCTGCCGTATCCCACTTGCAGCTTCGTCTTTTGATACACATACATGCAGGGCGACCGATAATAGATTCCCGTGGGAGGTTGGTAGCCGAGAATGCCGTGATAGTAGTTATCAGTGACCTGCGGCTTAATCCACGCTTCCTGGGTGAAATTCGTGCCCAGGACCGGCCCGCCAGTACCCAGATCTACAAAGTCATCCGCCCCGTCGAACGACAGGGCGTTGCCCCAGCTCGTTTGTGCCGGTGCGCGGGGTGGGACGGTGCACAGGGTGATGACTGCCAGGAGGGTGAATGCGGCATGACGAATGCTGAATGTTGAATGCAGTTCACAGGCATCCCATAGAGGTGTGAGAAAAGCGTTGGCACCGGCTTGATTCTCCGCCACAAGGCGGGATGAAAAAACCAAAAGCTACGGCACCAACGCCGCATCAGTATTGCGTCCTGCGCCAGATCT
>Ga0209606_1001448_pt1 | contig 29259 bp, 26 predicted proteins | sample AD_UKC057_MetaG_FD_184412 | JGI IMG/M metagenome (GOLD analysis project Ga0209606, IMG submission 184412) | Active sludge microbial communities of municipal wastewater-treating anaerobic digesters from USA - AD_UKC057_MetaG (SPAdes) (version 2) | ecosystem: Engineered > Bioreactor > Anaerobic >...
CGAGGGTCCGCAACTCGGCCAGCATCATTTCCCCTTTGGTCGGGTCAAATTCCCGGGCAAGCTGGGCGCGTAGGTCGCTTATGCGGGCCAGCAGGGCCGGGTCCGGCCTGCCGTTGTTTCGGGTGGACCCCGGCGGCGACTGGCGGCAGCGATTGAGCCAGTTGACAAAGAACCTCCGGGTGCAGCGGCGGTTGTTGGCCTCACACCAGCGCCGGGCCTTTGCCAACTCCAAGGCAACGGAAAGCTGCCTGTAAGCTGCATCGGCCTGTAACTCAGCAAGCCAAGACTCTGGGAACCTGTCTTGCTGCTTGGTTTTCCTGTCTGCTGCTGTTGCTGTACTTCTGATGCCGGCCACGGAACGACCCCTTCCGTGGCCGAACGTTGCGCCACTGTGGCCGAACGTTGCGCCACTGTGGCCGAACGTACGAGTATCCCCCGAGGGTGACAAAAGGCGGTAGGAACACGGCGCACGCATGGCCGGCGTTTTGACTTCTACGGCTCCAAGCCGCTCCAGGTCTGCAAGCCGTCGCTGGACGGTGCGCACACCCAAGCCGGACATCTGGGCAAGCCAGCTATGCGTGGTTGTAAAGCTTTCGCTGGCGTTGTCGGAAGCTACGCAGCACAAGGCGACATAGACACCGATTGCGCTAGAGTAGTCCGGGACCGCTTCGCGGATGCGGCGCAAGACAGCCTTATCGCACCATGCGAAAGCCAGCTTTTCGACATTGACGCCGGGCGCGGGCGGGTTAAGCTTGGTGGGCATATGGGTTTAGTCGCCGCTCGTGCCGTGCTTGGCTGGGCGGCTCCTTTTGTTCAGCCGGGCAGTGTCACACCCCGCGACCGAAGCGGGCTTTGAGCGTAGCTTCGATCTCGGGCCAGGAAAACAGGACCGTGGCGCGGCGTCCCTTCCCCAACTTCCGATATGGCAGGATGCCCTGCCGCATCCACCTTTCGATTGTGCGAGGTTCCTTACGGAGCCGAGCGGCGACCTCGCGCTTAACCAAGTAGGAGTCGGGGCCGAGTTCGGCCTTCGTGTTTGACTGTCCGTCAACGTCTTTGCGACAAATGTGTTGCATGTCCCAACACTAGCAGTGCATTTGACGCTTGCAATGGGGCGTGTACCGTTTTATGTGTACAGTACACGTTATGAAAACGAAACAGAAGCAGAGCACGATCCGTGCATTGCGCCAGTGTCTCACCCTGAGCCAGGGCGGTCCCGTCCTGAGCCAGGGCGAATTCGCCGATCTGATTGGCAGCACCCGAGACTCAGTAGCGAGTTGGGAAACTGGCCGGCGGCCCGTAACCGCGAGCAATGCGCAGCGCATCATGAACGCGACGGGCGCTTGGCCGCATTCCCTCTTAAACGGGCCACCTGTTTTGGATCTCCGGCTCGAAGGCTACACCAAGGAGTCCTTCGCACGCTGGAGGAAAAACCCAGCCGACTCCGGCGCGGCGGCGGAACAGCTCTACCCTCAGTCCGCCGATGCTCTCTGGTTGCTATTCACGGCAGCGGGCCGCCCCGGCCTCGGCAAACTCAAGCACCAGTTTCCTGCGGTGTGGCATTCGTTTGTCGGATGGCTGGAAGCGACAGTGAAGGAGTTCAAGCTGGAGCGTCGCATTGACGACCTGCTCAAGGACCGCTTCGAGAAGAGCCACCCGTTAACTTTACCTTGGGGCGAATGGCGCAAGCTGGCCCGGCGTCGGGATGAAACATCGCGGTTCAGAGTCCGCCTGTATCAGTTCAAGGATGACCCGAAGCAGCCCGCAAAGAAGCCGCTGACGCTCTACCAGGTGACGCGCCCAGGGTGGAACCCGGCTGGGGATATGCGCACGCAGCAGATGAAACTCTCGGAAAGCGGCCCCCCAATTCGACACAATTCGACACACGGAAAGGTCGTTTAGTGTCGCATTGGGGTTTAGTCAAGACGTATAGACTCAGAAGCAAAAACGTGGGAAACCCCTGTAGTTACAGGCGGAAAACACACTTTGTGCGTCACAATGCGTCACTGTCGAAAAATGACCGTATCGGATTCGAGTCCCGTTAGGGTCGCCACCTTCTAAGTCCCGTGTTTCTTGGGCAAGCTGCCTTGCCCAGGAATATGGCTTGAATGGGGCGGCAGAGGCCCACCGACAGTGCAGAAAAGTTGGACGGGAGAGGCCTCTTGGACGGGCTGACCGGGGATGGCGGAAATTCGGCATTGGGTCGCACTTGGGCGAGGTTGGTTCTCGTTGGGCGAACAGGGTAGAGCGGTGGGGCAGGTATCAGACCTTCCGGTAGAGTTCGGTTCCGCCTCCGACGAATTCCCGCGCCTTTTGTTCCATGCCTTTCTGGAGGGCATCCTCTTCAATGACGCCCTGTTCGGCGGCGTATTTTCTGACGTCCTCGGTGATCTTCATGGCGCAGAAGTGCGGGCCGCACATAGAGCAGAAATGCACGAGCTTGGAGCCTTCCTGCGGCAGGGTTTCGTCGTGGAACTCTCGCGCGGTGCCCGGGTCGAAGCCCAGGTTAAACTGGTCTTCCCACCGGAACTCGAAGCGGGCTCTGCTGAGCGCGTCGTCGCGTTCGCGGGCTGAGGGGTGGCCTTTGGCGAGGTCGGCGGCATGGGCGGCGATCTTGTAGGCGATAACGCCGTCCTTGACATCCTTTTTGTCGGGCAGGCCGAGGTGTTCTTTGGGCGTGACGTAGCAGAGCATAGCGCAGCCATACCAGCCGATCATCGCCGCGCCGATGGCGCTGGTGATATGGTCGTAGCCTGGCGCGATGTCGGTCGTGAGCGGGCCGAGGGTGTAGAAGGGCGCCTGGTCGCACCACTCGATCTGTTTCTCCATGTTCTCCTTGATGAGGTGCATGGGGATGTGGCCGGGACCTTCGTTCATGACCTGACAATCCATCTCCCAGGCGATCCTGGTCAGCTCGCCCTGGGTGCGCAACTCGGCAAATTGGGCTTCATCGTTGGCGTCCGCAATTGAGCCGGGGCGCAAGCCGTCGCCAAGGCTGAAGGCGACGTCGTAGGCGCGCATTATTTCGCAGATTTCACGGAAGTGGGTGTACAGGAAGCTCTCCTGGTGGCGCGCCAGGCACCACCGGGCCATGATCGAGCCGCCACGCGACACAATGCCGGTGACGCGGTTGGCGGTGAGCGGGATATAGCGGAGGAGCAGGCCAGCGTGGACGGTGAAGTAATCCACTCCCTGCTCGCATTGCTCGATGAGGGTGTCGCGATAGACCTCCCAACTGAGCTCCTCGGCTTTGCCGTCCACCTTTTCCAGCGCCTGGTACATTGGCACAGTGCCAATGGGCACGGGCGAGTTGCGGATAATCCACTGGCGAGTCTCGTGGATGTTCTTGCCGGTCGAGAGATCCATCACAGTGTCCGCGCCCCACTTGGCGGCCCAGCGCATCTTCTCGACTTCCTCCTCGATGCTGGAGGCAACGGCGCTGTTGCCGATGTTGGCGTTGATCTTCACCAGGAAATTGCGCCCGATAATCATCGGCTCGCACTCAGGGTGGTTGATGTTGGCCGGGATGATGGCGCGGCCGCGGGCGACCTCTGATCGGACGAATTCGGGTGTGATATGAGCGGGAATGGCGGCGCCGAAGGAGTGACCGCCGAGGTCGCGCAGCCCCCGGCTTGTGGTCTGCCGTCTCGTCAGCTCACGGCCCAGGTTTTCGCGGATGGCAATGAACTCCATCTCCGGCGTAATGATCCCCTTGCGGGCGTAGTGCATTTGGGTGACGGCGCAGCCCGGTTTGGCGCGCAGCGGCTGGCGTCGAAGCGCGGGCGGAATGGAGGCGTCGCTATGCCCCGGCACGGGCTTGTAAGACGGTTGCACGGGCTCGATCCCGCCGCGCGCCTCGACCCATTTCCGGCGCAAGGGCGGCAGACCGTGGTTGACGTTGCCTGTGAATGCAGGATCGCCCCACGGGCCGGAGCAGTCATAGACGCGCACGGGGGCGTTGGGTTCGACTGTGCCGTTGGCAGCGCAGGTGGGGGCAAGCTTGATTTCGCGGAATGGCACCCTGATCTCCGGATGCATCTGGCCCGCAACATAAATCCGCGTGGAATTAGGCAGCGGCTCGCCGCTTTGCGGTTCGCTAAGGTTCCTGTCTGCGATCATAGCATGGCTCGGTCACATTTCCTGCTGGTGAACGCTGGCGGGAAGACTTCAGGTGCTCCCTTCGCCAGCATTATCTGGATCAGGTTCAACGGGTCTGCCGCGCTCCCGCGCAGCACTCTCAGCCTTCGCGCTGAAACCGGTTCAGCCGCTGGTTGGCTCCCCCATAACTCCCTAACCCTAGGCTGCGGCAGCCGGCGGGTCAAGCGGCCGCTTCACTTCGAGGCAGGAGGCTTCCATCCGGACGTAGTTGAGCACCACTGGCGCCAGAATCATCCCGGCCACACCCATGAGCCGCTCGCCCAGCACCAGGGCCAGGAGCGTGAGCCAAAGCGGGTTGCGAATGCGCTGGCCAATGATCTTGCTGTTGAGGAAGTACTCCAGCTTGTGGATGACGATCAGGAACACCAGCGCGCTGAGCGCCATCTTGGGCGAGACAGTGAAGCCGATTCCCACAATAACGGTGTTGCTGACCAGGTTGCCGATGACCGGGATCAGGCCGCAGAGAAACGTCACCCCGATTACCACGACTGCGTACGGCAGACCTGCGGCTACCACAAAAATCGTCGTGAAAACCGTATTGATTGCCGAGATGACGATCTGCGCACCGATCACCGTGGCGAAGCTCTGGTAAAGAGTCTCGAAGCGCCGCGCGATTTGGTCGCAGCAGAGCGAGTACAAGTTGTTGCGCACGGCATACTTTTCCCGGTCCAGTTCCAGCCGGGCGTTGAGGAACAGGCTGACCGCCACCACGCCGCCGACCAGCACAAAGATGAACTGGGTCGTCGCCCCGCGGGCGAACCGAGCGAGGTTGCCCAGGTAGTTCATCCGGCTGCCCAGATTGTCAAGGGCCATTTCCTTGAGGCTGTCATAGTCCGTGAACGGGAGTTCGATCTGGTATTCCCGGGCCGATTGGATCACCGAAGGGATGGCCTTGTCGGCAATTTCCGGCAGCGCCCGGACGCTCTGGTTGACGAAGTGTGCCAGGGCATAAGTGATGGCGGCGACCAGAATGAAAAGCAAAAGCACCGCCAGGGTCTTGCCGCCCCGCTTCAGGAAATGGAGATGGGTCAGGGCGAGATAGACAAAGAACGCCGCCAGCAGCGGTGTCGCCATGTCAAAGTAACCCACCAGCACCAGGGTCCCTGCCATGAACAAGTACGAGATGCGAACGGGCTTGCCTTCTATGGACGGCGTGGAGGCGAATTCAGCCATTGGCTGGCATTCATACGCCGGAACAGCTTCGGGCGCGAGCTTTTTCGGCAGGGTAGCCCGACGGCGTGGATCGGGCGCCGGCAATCAGATTGCCGCCGCGGGCTGCCTGCGTTGGACCCAGGTGTAGAGCACGGGCAGAACGATAAGCGTCAGGAGGGTGTTGCTGAGCGCCCCGCCAATGACGACTGTCGCCAGCGGGCGTTGGACTTCGCCTCCCACCCCGACGTTAACCGCCATAGGTATGAAACCAACGGCTGCGACCAGGGCGGTCATCAGCACGGGACGCAGCCGGACCAGGCAGCCTTCGCGCACCGCGTCGGCGACCGGCAAGCCGGTGTTGAGCCGCTGCCTGATGAACGTCACAAGGACGAGCCCGTTGAGGATCGCCACACCGCTCAGCGCAATGAAGCCGACGGCGGCGCTCACGGTGAAGGGCATTCCGCGCATCCATAACGCCGCCACGCCGCCTATCGCGCCGAGCGGGATGCCGGTGGCCACGATGAACACGTCACGCATCGAGCCGAGGCTGAAGTAGAGCAGCACCAGGATCAGGCCCAGGGCCAGCGGCACCACGAATTGCAGCCGGGCGTTGGCGCGCTGCATGTTCTCGAACTGGCCGCCCCATTCGATGTGGTAGCCCTCGGGCAGCTTCACCTGGCCGGTGATCTGCTCGCGCGCCGCGGCGACAAAACTGCCCACATCGCGTCCGCGCACGTTGCATTGCACGGTGATGCGGCGTTTGCCCCATTCCCGGTTGATCGTGGCCGGGCCCTCGGTTTCGACGACCTGCGCAAGCCGCTTGAGCGGCAGCGCCGCTCCAGCCGCCGTAGGGATGAGGGTGTTAGCCAAGGCATCCGGGTCCGTGCGCTGACGGTCCGGCAACCGCACCACCAGGGGAAAACGCCGCTGGCCTTCGCGGATTTCGCCAACCTTGCGCGAGCCGACGGCTTCGACGACGTTGAGCACGTTGCGGGCCGGCACGCCGAACCGCTCCGTCGCGCGCGGGTCCACGCGTACCTGCAGGACGGGTTGCCCGACAAGCTGCTCGCCGGTGACCTCGCTCCGGCCCTCGATGCCGCCGAGAACCTCCTGCACCTGGTCGGAAAGCCCGCGCAAGGTCTCCAGGTCATCGCCATAGATCTTGATGCCGATGTCGGAGCGGATGCCGGCCACCAGCTCGTTCATGCGCATCTCGATCGGTTGGCTGAAGGCCACGCGCAAGCCCGGAATCCTCGCAAAGACCTTCTGCATTTCCTCGACCAGTTCGGCCTGCGTGCGGGCCTTCGTCCACTGTGAGCGCGGCTTTAGAGCCAGGAAAAAGTCCGAGAGCTCGACGCCCATCGGGTCGGTGGCAATATCCGCGCTGCCCAGGCGCGTCCAAATGTTGGCGATCTCATTCTTGAATTCGGCCAGCAGGAGCTTCTCTATGCGGTCGTTTACCGCCACCGCTTCGGCAACCGACACGCCCGCCACACGGACCGTGGTTCCGACAATCGCCCCCTCGCCGAGCTTGGGCAGGAATTCACCGCCCATGCGCGCGGCCAGGAATCCTGCGCCGATTATCAGCGCCACGGCGCCCAGCAGCGTCAACCTGCGGAAACGCAGCGCGAGGTTGAGCACCGGCTCATAGATGCGACGGGCAATCCGCACGAGCCACGGCTCACTTTCCTTGACCTGCTTTGCCAGGAACAGGCTCGCGACAACGGGGGTGAAGGTCAGCGCAATGAGCAGAGAGCCAGCGAGGGCGAAAATCATCGTGAGTGCCATCGGCTTGAACATCTTGCCTTCCACACCCTCCAGAGTGAGGACCGGCAGGAATACGATCAGGATGATGCCGATTCCAAAGGCGACAGGCCGCGCAACTTCCAGAGGGGCGCAAGCCAGCACTTCGCGGCGTTCCTGGCGCGTGAGCGAGCGCCCCAGCTCATGCTGGCGCCGCGCCATGCAGCGCATGGCGTTTTCAACCATGACCACCGAGCCGTCCACGAGAAGACCAAAGTCCATCGCGCCCAGGCTCAGCAAGCTGGCGGAGATGCCCGCCTGCAACATGAGGCTGCCGGCGAACAGCATGGAAAGAGGTATGGCCGCGGCCACCACGAGACCGGCACGCAGGTTTCCGAGAAAGGCAAACAGAATTGCGATTACCAGCAGCGCGCCCGCCAGCAGATTGTGCTCGACGGTGCGGATGACGTTATCCACCAACTCCGTCCGGTCATACAACACCTCGAGCTTGATGTCCCCGGGCAGCATTTTCTCTACCTCGGCCAGCTTGGCTTTGAGCGCGCGCGTGACCACGTGGCTGTTCTCCCCCATGAGCATGAATCCCAGCCCCAGTACCATCTCACCCCGGCCGCCGCCCGTCACCGCGCCGCGGCGTATCTCATGGTCCACCTGCACTGCCGCCACATCGCGCACATGCACCGGCACGCCGTCGTGGGAAACAATGACGATATTGCCGATTTCCGCCACGTTGGTGGTCAGGCCGATTCCCTGGACCAGCAAAGACTCGCCCGCTCGGACCACCTGCCCGCCTCCGACATTCTGGTTGTTAGCCTGGAGCGCCTCGAACAGTTCTTCTAATGTCAGCCGGTGCTTGACCAGCAAATCGGGTTCGGCCACCACGTGGTACTGCTTCTCGAATCCGCCCCAGCTACTGATTTCCGCCACGCCGGGCACTTTGCGCAGCTCAGGCTTGATCACCCAATCCTGGAGCTCGCGAAGCTCCGTATGCGTGCGGTCGGCGTCCTCGGAGCGCACCGCGTAGTGGAATATCTCGCCGAGGCCCGTGGAGATGGGCCCGAGCTGGGGGCGCTGGATGCCCTCCGGTAAGTCCACACTCTGCAATCGCTCGCTAATCAACTGTCGCGCCCGGTAGATGCTCGTGTGGTCGTCAAAGGTGGCCACCACCTGCGAAAGCCCGAACTTGGAGATCGAGCGGACGTTGTGCAACCCCGGCAGGCCGCCAATGGCCAGCTCCACGGGGATAGTGACCTGCTGCTCCACTTCCTGGGGGCTCAGCGCGGGCACATTGGCCGTAATCTGCACTTGCACCGGGGTGGTGTCCGGGAATGCGTCAATCGGCAATATGCTCAAGGAGCGCCCGCCAAATACCACGAGCGCCAGCGCCAGCACGCACACCAGCAGGCGGTTGTTGAGCGAGGTTTGAACCAGCCAATTAAGCATACTCGCCCCTTTCAATGCGCGCATCCCACACCCATCCGCGAGCTGAGCCAGTGGGACTTGATGGAGAAACCGTGCTTAACGACCACGGTCTCGTCCGGCTTCAACCCCTCCGCCACCTGCAAGAGCCTGTCATACCTGAGCCCAACCACGACCGCTCGCGCCTCAAACAAGTCGTCAGCGAGCTTCACGAACACAAAGGGCCGGCCTTCGACGGAACAAATGGCAGAAGAGGGAAGAAGCAGCGCCTTCTCGGCGGCGCTGGTCAGGATGCGCGCTTTGGCGAACATCCTGGCGCGGAGCAAGCCGTCCGGATTCGCGACCTCGGCGCGGGCGCGCGCCATTCGGTTGCGTTCGTCCACCTCGGCGGCGATCCAGGTCAGCCTGCCTTTGAACGTCCGGCCGGGAAGCGCATCTACCCGCAATTCCACTTCCTGCCCCACCTTCACCCGGCCAAGGGCCGATTCCTCGATGCTCAAGATTGCCCACATGTTGGACCGGTCGGCCAGGGTGAATAGTGATTTGCCGGCCTCCACGAGGGCACCGCGGACTGCGCTGCGTTCAACGATCTCGCCGGCGAACGGGGCGCGCACACCCATCAACACCTGCTCCTGGGGCTGGCGTCCCAGCAGGTCAACCTGATCCTCCGTGAACCCCTGCATGCGTAGCGCCTGGCAGGCTGCCTGGTGATCGGCTTCAGCCTGTTGGAGGTCCTTCTCCGGCGACACACGCTCAGCGCGCAGTTTGCGCTCGCGTTCGAGCGTCTGGTGGCTCAGCACGGCTTTGGCCACGGCCTCCGCAATGGTGGCAGACCAGATTCTCGCCACGGTTTGGTTCTCTTTCACCTTTGCCCCGAGGTCCACCTCCACGGACTGCAAGATGCCGCCAACGGGCGCCACGATCTGCGCCAGGCGGTTCTGGTCGAACGCCAGCTCGGCATAGCACTCGATGCCCTCTCGAATCTCCCCTGCCTTCACCTGTGCCATTTCAACCCCAACAAGGGCAGCGGAGTCCGCGGCGGGCAACCGCACCTTCGTCCCCTGGCCGGGCTTGAGTTCCGCGGCCATTCCCGGGTGGCATATACCACATTCCGCCTCCAGCAGGTCGTGCTCGGGACAGAACGTGTCTGCCGCGCCCGGTTCCACCTCGGTTGCGTGCTCATGGTGATCCGCATGCGCGTGGGGTTTCCGCGCTTCAGTGTGCGCGAGGGCTAATGTCGAAAGGGTCAATGCCAGCAAAAACTGCCAGCCGGTATTTCTGCAAATCTTGCTCTTCATAGGTCGTTTGTAGTCTCTTGTGCCTGGGCCCCGCGCGCCGCGTTGTTTTCACCCGGTGCGTGCGTCAGCAAGGCCTCGATGTTTGCTTGTGCAATGTTCAGTTCCAGCAGTTTCTGCTGGTAACCCAGCCGCGCTTCGGCCGCGGTCCGCTGCGTGTCCAGCAAGTCAATGAAGCGGAATTTACCTTCCTCGAAGCCGCGTTGGACCAGCCGCAGCGCCTCGTTTGCCTTCGGCAGAATCCGCTCGCGATAAGCGGTCACCTGTTGCGCGGCGGTCCGCAGGCGCTGGCTCGCCGTCCTCCAATCCCGCAACAACTGCTGTTCAATCGCTGCCAGTTTCGCCCCGGCTGCTGCGGTTTCCGCCCGGGCCTCCTGTCGTCTGCCCCGCGACCGGTCAATGATAGGCAACGGCAGGGAGACACCGAATTGCATGAACGAGACGTGTCCTTCCGACTCATGTCCGCCTGCGGCCCCGAGCTTGACATCGGGATAGGGCTCGAGCCTGGCGCGGCGCTCGGCCGCCTCCGCCCGCTGCTCGCGCGCCCGTGCCGCGATGACGCCCGGGTGTCTCGTCAGCAAGTGCTCGGGCTCGCTGTCCAGCACGGCCAGGCTGACCGCTTCTGCCAGGGCGCCGACTATGGTCGCTCCTGCGAAATCGGGAACTCCCAGCAGGTTCGCCAGCTTCTGGCGCGCTGTGTCCTCTTCCCGCTCGAAGCCGGCCAGTTCGGTTCGGGCCTGTTCGAGCGGAATCTCCGCGCGCAACTGCTCCTGGTCCGCCGCGGCTCCCGCCTGCACCTGCTTCCGAGCGGTAGCTGCCGACGACTCGGCCACGGCCACTAATTCGCGCGCCACCGCCACCATGCGCTCGGCTGCCAGCACCTCGAAGAAGGCCGTTTTGACGTCCCGCACCAGCTCCACCCGCCGTAAATCGTATTCCGCCTGGCTCACCCGGACGCCCATCTCGCCGATCTCTCCATCGAGCCTTTTCTTGCCGGGGAAGGGGAAGGTCTGCGACACACCCACCAGCTTCTTCGCATCCTGGAAGCCGCCGCCGCCGGTCGGCCACTCCTCGGCGCTCAGCTCCAAGTCGGGATTGGGCCACATCTTCGACTGGTGTGCGCGTCCGGCTGAGGCAGTGACCTGGTTCGCTGCGGCGCTGAGCCAGGGATTGCGTGCAAGTGCCAGCCGGATCGCCGACTCCAGCGTCAAAGAGTTGGTGCCTGACATGGGGTGGGATTCCTGGCCAATTGCTGGCAGCATACTGGCCCTGCCCAGCGCCACCGCCAGGAGTAATGGCCATCCACAACTGATCTTTCGCTTCATAAACAGACTAAACAGGTTCAAACCTAACCAACGGAACAGGCATGAGGCGCGCGATCACACGCCACACACACGAAGAAATCCCTGCCGGGACAGTTTAAGAAACGGAGGAGGGCGCGCGCGGCGGCAAAGCCGTGCGCTGGGAGAATTGCCAGGTTCGAGAGAGTTCTGGCGGGGAGAGGCAAATCGAAACCGAGAAGGCCGTCTCGTCTGACTGATCGGCATCGGGCGCAGTGCTCAAACCGGCCACCAAAGGCAGCAACGGCTTGATCGCCATGTCCTGGGGCTTTTCCAGCCTGTATAAACCGGACTCGATTACTGAACATGCATCGCCGGCGCAATCCTCTTCCTGGTGAGCTGGAGTCTGCTCGGATTCGGTGTGCTGGCAGCACGAGAGGAACTCCAAACCGGGAAGAGCCCCCAGAAGACAATGCGAGCCCACCGCCACCCAAAGGGTTGCGATCGCCAGTGCCAGAAATGTTCGGCAGGGCCGCATCTACTGGTATAGAAATCCAATTGCGCCCAATGTTCAATTATTTATTGCCCAGGCACAAAGCCCTGCTTGCGGTCGGCAACGGCCGTTGCGTGCGAGGGCGCCGCAGTGCGCCCTCATATCTCTGCTTTCCTGTGGGCGCGGTTTGGTGCTTAATGATGACTGACTATGAACAAAACGGCATTGTTATTTGCGGGGCAAGGCGCACAAACGGTGGGCATGGGGCAGGATTTTGCGCAGGCATTTCCCACCGCGAGGAATTGGTTCGACCGTGCGAACGCAGCGCTGGGCTACGACCTCGCCTCGATTTGCTTCAGTGGTCCGGAGGCCGAACTGACCAGGACGGAAAACGCGCAGCCGGGAATCTTCCTGGTGAGCTGGGTGGCGCTACAATTGCTGCGGGAGCGCGTGCCCTCTTTGAGCTTCCAGGCTGTCGCCGGCTTGTCGCTGGGTGAGTTGACCGCCCTGACCGCTGCGGGCGCGCTGAGCTTTGAAGACGGTCTGAGAGTCGTGCGCCAGCGCGGGCGCTTCATGCAGGAAGCCTGCGAAGCGACCCGCGGCGGCATGGCGGCGGTCATCGGCCTGGAGGAAGGCCCGACTCGCGAGGTTTGCGCCCAGGCAGGAGTGGCGCTGGCCAATTTGAATTGCCCCGGCCAGATCGTCATTTCGGGGGCCTCCGAGCAGGTCGCCCAGGCCTGCGAACTGGCGAAGGCGAAGGGCGCCAGGCGAGCGATGCCTCTCCCGGTGGCAGGGGCGTATCATTCCCCGCTCATGGCCAGCGCCCAGCCAAAGCTGCGGGCTGAGTTGGAGGGTGTAACCTTGATTCTGCCCGCCGTGCCTGTCATTGCCAACGTCACGGCGAGTCCGCACGAGGGCGAGGCGGCGATTCGCGCGCGGTTGGTCGAGCAGGTTACTTCCTCCGTTCGTTGGGAGGAGTCCATGCGGTACCTGGTCGGGCAGGGGTTTACCCGTTTCATTGAGTTAGGGCCCGGCAACGCGCTAAGCGGGTTTATGAGGCGGATAGACAAAAATGTGCAGATATTCAATGTGGCGGATTTAAGCAGTCTGGCGGCCACTTCGGAGGCTCTGGCAGGTGCCGACGCACGCTAGCGGCTTGACAAGAGCCCTGAGATAGCGGAAAAGGAGCACGCCCTATGAATGAATTAGCCAATCAAGTGGCGGTGGTGACCGGTGCCGGGCGCGGCATTGGCCAGGCTATCGCCTTGAAGCTGGCCGCCGCTGGCGCCGACATCGCCTGTGTGGACCTGAAACCTGAATTCTGCGTTGAGACGGCGCAGAAGGTCCAGGCGTTGAGCCGCAAGGCGTGGGCCTTCTCGGCCAATGTCTCCGACGCCGCCAGCGTGACGGCAGCGGCCGAGCAGATTCTCGCCGCGACCGGCAAGCTGGATATCCTGGTCAATAATGCCGGCATCACCAAGGACGGCCTGTTGATGCGAATGAGCGAAGCAGACTGGGACGCGGTGCTGGACGTCAACCTCAAAGGCACATTCCTTTTCACCAAGGCCTTCTCGCGCAGTTTCCTCAAGCAGCAATCAGGCCGGATCATCAACATTGCCTCGGTAATCGGTCTGATCGGCAATGCCGGACAATGCAATTATGGCGCGAGCAAGGCGGGGGTCATCGGCTTCACCAAGTCCGCCGCCCGGGAGCTGGCTTCCCGGGGCATCACGGTCAACGCTGTAGCCCCGGGGTTCATCGAGACTGCCATGACGGCCAGGATCAGCCCCGAAGCGCGCGCGGCGCTGTTGAAACAGATTCCGCTGGGCAACCTGGGCCAGCCTGAAGACGTGGCCGGGGCGGTCCTGTTCCTGGCCGGTCCGGCCGCTCGTTACATCACAGGCCAGGTTCTTTCTGTGGATGGCGGCATGGCCATGTAAATTATTTTCGATTCGGGCTTGACGCCTTACAAGCTGTAACATAGACACACTGCAAAACGAAGAACCGGAGCAAATCATGGCTGAGAAAACTATTGAACAAAGAGTCAAAGACATCATTGTCGAGCAATTGGGTGTGAATGCCGACCAAGTCACACCCGAAGCCAAGTTCATCGAGGACCTCGGAGCGGATTCACTCGACACCGTGGAATTGGTCATGGCGCTCGAGGAAGAATTTGGCAGCGAGATCCCTGACGAGCAGGCCGAGAAGCTTCAGAGCGTCGGCGATGTGATCAAGTACATCGAAGACCTGCAGCAAAAGTAACTGTGAATTGAACAACTCCGGGGCAGCTCGGACTGGCGTCAGCCAGGGCTGCCCCGCCTGATTTTATGGGTAGCAACTGGACGGAACGCCGCGTAGTCATTACGGGTCTGGGAGCGGTAACGCCACTGGGTCATCAGGTTGAGGCCTTTTGGCAGAACCTGCTGGCCGGCCAGTGCGGCATCGGCCGGATTACCCGGTTTGACGCCTCGAAATTCGACTCCCAAATTGCCGCGGAGGTGAAGGATTTCGATCCGGGCCCCGCCCTGCCTTCGCCCAAGGAAATCCGGCGGACAGATCGCTTCTCCCAATTTGGCTTGCATGCTGCCTGGCAGGCGCTGGGCGACTCGGGTCTGGATCTGGAGCGGGTCAACCGCGATGAGGTGGGCGTGTTCATCGGTTCCGGGATTGGCGGCCTGCAAACCGTGTCCGAGCAATGCCAGATCCTGCTTGAACGCGGCCCGGGCAGGCTCTCGGCATTCATGATTCCGATGCTCATCTCAAACATGGCCTCGGGCATCTTCTCGATGTACAACAAGCTCAGGGGGCCTAATTTCGCAACTTGCTCGGCCTGCGCCACTTCCAATCATGCCTTGGGCGAGGCTTGGCGAACTATCAAGATGGGTGACGCGCAGGTCATTTTCGCCGGCGGGGCCGAGGCCACTATTGTGCCTGTGGGCATCGGCGGCTTCTGTGCTATGAAAGCGCTCAGCACCCGCAACGACGATCCCGTCCATGCCTCGCGCCCGTTTGACAAGGAACGCGACGGTTTCATCATGGGCGAGGGCGCGGGGGTGCTGGTGCTCGAGGAATTAGAGCACGCAAAAAAGCGTGGCGCCCGCATCTATTGCGAGGTCGCCGGCTACGGCAACACGGCCGATGCCAACCACGTCACCGCGCCGTGCCCGGACGGGGAAGGCGCGGCCCGCTGCATGAAAACGGCACTGCGCCACGGCGGCCTCAGTCCCGAGGCTGTCTCCTACATCAACGCCCATGGGACCTCGACACCCCAGGGCGATATTGCCGAAACGCGGGCCATCAAGGCTCTCTTTGGCGAGCACGCGCGCAAGTTGGCAGTCAGTTCGACCAAAGGCGCCACGGGCCACATGTTGGGAGCAGCGGGCGCGGTCGAGATGGTCGCCTGTGCCAAAGCGATCCAGACCGGCATTGTTCCGCCCACGATCAATTACTCGGTGCCTGATCCGGAATGTGACCTGGATTATGTGCCTAACACTCCACGCCAAATGAAGGTCGAGGCGATTCTCAACAATTCTTTCGGCTTCGGTGGCCATAACGCGAGCATTTTGGCCAGGAAGTTTGCCGGTTAAGCGAAGCTGGACTAGTCATCGGCTGATCCACAGCCACTGAAGGTTGGTACCCCGGCTAGGACTTGAACCTAGAACCAATTGATTAAGAGTCAACTGCTCTACCAATTGAGCTACCGAGGCAACCATCGCTTGGGCGGTGGCATCTCCGCGTCAGCACGGGCTTGTATATCGCACGAACGGAGAGAAAGGGCAAGCCCTTTTGATGCAGAGGTCGAGTTCCTGACATCCTGACCCGTTGGAAACGCTGTAAGTCTGGTTCTTACCTCACCATACCTGCTCCTTGGGGGTCGTACCCCGCTGCCACCTCCGTCCTTCCTCCGTTGCTCCTCCGTCCCTCCTCCGTTCCACCTCCCACCGCCCGGTCAGAGGTGGAACGGAGGAGCAACGGTGTTACTACGGTGGTAGCAGCTTGCCACTCGGCAATAGGGGCTTTCTTGCAGAGCCAGGAACTCCTGGCACGGAGGAATTAGCGCGGGTTGTTCCTGCTGCCCCTCAAGGGCACTCTTACGACAGACAATGCGAGATTCCTGAAGAAAAGACCCCTGTGGTGGCATTAGGGAGGTTTCTTACAGTCTCAAGATCCGTTCGGCGGTGCAGGGGTTCCGAGCTTGGTGACTCGGCCGTTAGCGTGACACTCGCCCGCTCACTTACGCCGGCGGGCCTTTGCCTCGTAAACGCGGACGTAATCCACCTCAAAGTAATCCGGCAAGGCGGCCTTTTGGATCTCGCCGCCCCATTTGCCTATCTCCTCGGTGAGCTTGATGAACTCTGGCACGCGTGAAACGCCGCCCATAGCGGTGCGCCAGGTTTCCTGGCCGTCCACGTAAAACACATATTCGGCCGGCAGCCAGAGCAGGCCGAAAGTATGCCAGCCTTGGATTACCTCCGGGCGACAGAAGTTCGTTCCGGCTGATCGGTGGTCTTTGCCGTAGCCGTCCCAGTGCAGGTTGCTGGTCAACCGCCCATCGCGCCAGGGGACTTCAATAATGTCAATCTCGGTGCCATCCCGGCCCTCGTCGCCAATAGTGTTGACGCCTTGGGACATTAGCCAAAAGGCAGGCCAGTGGCCTGGCTGTTGGGGCAGCTTGCAGCGAGCCACGTAGTAGCCGAAGGCGTGCTCGAACTTGTCCCTGGTGTTGACGGCGCCACAGGTATAACGGTCGCCGTCCAGGCGCGTGCGCAGCAACAGCGTGCCCTTGCCGCTCAGATAAGCATCCTTCTTGACCCAGTAGCCGTCGCGACGCTTCCAGTCGCCCAGCCGGTTCCACTTGGTTTCGTCCAGCTCTGTGCCGCTGAATTCATCCTGCCAGGCCAGCTTCCATTGCGTGCCCGGGGGTGCCGGCGGCAGGAACTCCTTGCTGCTATTCCAGGGGGTGCTGGCGCAACCGCCCCCGATTAGCGCCACCAGCACGGCGAGAAGGAGCTTACCTGGCGGCATGGAGCGCATTCAGGGAGCGTTTGCAGATCTCCTCCGGCGAGCCTTCAGCGGAGATGGAGACCAGCAGGTTCTTGCGCCGGTAGAAGTCGGCCAGGGGCGAGGTGCTGCGCTCGTAGGCTTCCATGCGGACTCGGATGGACTCCGGGCGGTCGTCTTCGCGCTGATACAACTTGCCGCCGCAATGATCGCACACGTCTGCCACCTTTGGGGGGCGGCTTTCAACGTGAAACACCGCTTTGCAGTGCGCGCACGTTCGCCTGCCGCTCAGGCGCGCGACGACCTTCTCCAGCGGCAGGTCGTAGCTCAGGACAGCATCGAGCTTTATTTGTTCGCCGGCCAGAAGCTTGTCGAGAGCCTTGGCCTGGGCGACGGTGCGGGGGAAACCGTCGAGCAGGAATCCGCTCTCGCACCGCAGGCAGGCCACACGCTCCGCGACGAGCGCCAGCACCGTCTCGTCCGGCACCAGATCGCCCCGCCGCATGTAATCCAGGGCGGCGGTTAACGCCGGGCTCCGCTCGGCGGGATTCATCGCTTTGGCCGCGCGAAAGATGTCGCCGGTGGACAAGTGGCAGGTCCCGAGCCTGGCGCAGAGCAATTCTGCCTGTGTCCCCTTGCCAACGCCCGGCGCGCCGAGCAGCACCAAACGTCGCGGCGGGTGCTGCGCGACGGGGGGCGGTTCGCACTGGGCGGTTCCGGCTTTGAGCCAGGCTTTTCTATCTGGTTTGATTTGCATATTTGCGATTGAATTGTGACAGGTATAACAGGTTTCCCTGGGGCGGCCAGATTAAACCTGGGGGCCTCGCGGGCTGAACCGCGCCAGGAGCAGCACCGGATCAGGTGGCACGAAGGGATTCGGCGCAGGCTGAGGTGCGGACCTCAATCGAGGCGGGCCGGAGGGTCAGCGGTGCCGGTAAAATCCGTAATACCCACCGCCATAATAGCCGCGGCAGGGTGCGCCCCAATATCCACCGCCACAATACCCCAAACCCAATACGACCGATGGGCCACCATAACGGTGGTAAGAACCATAGTAATAGGGATTCCAGCCCGGGTAGCGGTAGCCCGAATACGGATATGGAATCACATGAAGGGTGGAAGCCGGGGCGGAAACGGGTTGAGGTTGGACGTACACCGGCGCCTGCTGAACATACGTCGGGGCATATTGCCGTGCAGGGGCGGCGCTGGCACCTGAACTCCCAGGCGCCGACGGGGCTGGGGCCGTGTTGGCTGGCGCGGCCTGGGTGGCCGCCTCGGCGGGCACGTTCTTGCGCTGGTCCAGCATGGTGTTGATCACACGGTCTGAAACTCCTTCGTTCCGGAGATACACGATGTCCTTGGGAGCCAGGTTATAGATCGTCCCCGAGTTCCGAATGAAGTTCAGTGTGACCTCTTCGCCAACGTGTGCTCGGCTGAGCTTGAGGACGTCCTCAGCGCCGTAAGGCAGCTTGACTGGTGTGGCGGCAGTGGCAGCCGGGGCTGGGGTGGCGGTCGGTGGGGGCGAGGTCTGCGCCGTTGCGCTCAGAAGCAGCAGGCAGCCTCCGCCGAGGCTTGCGAACAGGCCCGTCAGAAAAGTCCGCGTTTTCATAAACCGTCAGTCTATCAGTTCTTATTTAATCTCGCCCGGAAGGGCTGATCGGTCAAACCTCGAACCAGCGCTCCAGGCATGAAGTCCTGACTTCTACCTACTGACACCGCTACAGCTTTGACGCACCCGGCCCGGTTCCTATTCAAGGTTATCCCTGGGGCGTTCCGGCGAGACCTGCGCAAGGGCCAATGGCAGGAAAGTCCGTGCCGGGGCCTGGAACTGACACGAATCGCAAGGGCGAACCATCAGAAGAGCGGTTGAGCAGCGGCGGAGCTGAATTGACATCTCCCGACAGCAAAGGGAGAAGGGCCCACGGCCGCCCGGATTCCAGGCTTGCGGCTTCGCCGGGAACGTTCAGACTCGGCCAATGCGAATGAATACGAACACAGGCGGCATTCTTGTTTTTCTACTGGCGGCGCTTCCCCTATTTGCCCAGCCATCGGCAGATCAATACATGGGCGACTGGCAGGGCGAAGTCAGCGTGAATGATGAAACCAGAAGGGTGGGGGTCTATATGATCCCGTTGGGGGATGGGAAATACGAGGCGCGCCTTGTATCGGACTTCCTTCAACGCGGACCTTACCTTTACCGGTTGAAGGGCGAGATTCGCAATGGCCAGGTCAAACTCATGGATGATATCCCTTTCGATGTGACCCGGGTGTTTGGCACAACGCAAAACGGGGTGGTGCTGAATGCTGCTTTGTGGGCGGGAACCTTAGCGGACGGTGGGGCCAAGGGGACGATTGCCGGCCAAACGCACGGCACCTTTGAATGGAAGCAGACCCAGCGGATTTCGCCGGAGTTGGGCAAAGCCCCTCCGGCCGGAGCGATCGTGCTTTTTGACGGGAAGAACCTTGATCAGTGGCGGCATCGCGAGGACGGCAAGCCGGTCAAATGGAAAGTGCTGCCCGAGGGCGTGATGGAAGTGAGCGGCGGGGACATCATGTCCCGGGAGAAGTTTCTCGATCAGAGAGTCCATTTGGAGTTTCGGTTGCCTTACATGCCGGCCGCATTCGGCCAGGGCCGGGCCAACAGCGGGGTCTATTTGCAGGGGCGCTACGAAGTGCAGGTGCTGGACAGCTACGGGCTCGAGGGGCAGGACAATGAATGCGGGGGCATCTACACTGTAAGCCGGCCCAAGGTGAACATGTGCGCCCCGCCGCTGCAGTGGCAGTCGTATGACATCACGTTCACCGCCGCGAGGTTTGATGCCGTCGGCAAGAAGACCGCACGGGCGCGGATCACAGTGGTGCACAATGGCGTAGTCGTCCAGGACGATACCGAGCTGCCAGGTGTCACGGGTGGCGCCCTAAATGACCGGGAGAATGAGCCCGGTGGCCTTCTTCTGCAGGACCACGGCAACCCTGTGCAGTTCCGTAATATCTGGGTGGAGAAGAGGTAGCCGGGTTGGGAAACAGTGCTGCCCTGATCCCGCGGGGCGGGGATCAGGCCATGCTCGCCCACCGCGGCAAGTGGCGGGCGACGCTGTTGCACGCGCATAGCACCACCCGGCAGCGCGCGCCCAGGCATGTTATTCGTTGCCCCAGTAAACCAGGCGTTGGCGTCGGCGTTCCCGCTCGGCTTTGCGCTGCTGCTGTGTTGCCCGGAAATAACGCCAGATTAGATATATGATCGCACCGATTGCGAGGCCGGGAATCCAGGTGGTAGGAATATCAGCAAACCAGACCTGACCGAAAGCTGTCATAATTACCAGCTTGCCGCCAGTGCGCGTTCAGTGCCACCGGGGGCCCCCCTGTTCTTCACCCCGGGTGAGGTCCTGATTTTGACCAGGGGTTTGCCGGGGCTCGGTCGTACGAGGTTGGCGAGGGGAGATGCCGCGCCAGCGAGGCGGTTCATGCTCAAGGGGCTTGGACCAGCACGCACAAGTTGGAGGTAGAGATGACGGCAAAGCCAGCGTAGGGGCTGCTCCGTGCAACCCTCGCCGCAAGCCCCGGAGGGCGCTCCCCTGGCTGCTCAGCTTCCCCGGCGTAAGTGACCCAGAGGCGAAAGCCGTGGCTTAGTCCGTGACAGCGCCAGAGCTTCCGGCTAGGATCGGGCGTTCCATGCTTTGGGTGACGTTACGACAGTTAAAGTCCGGGAGTGCGGCGACGCGCAGGAGAGCAGCGCAGGAGCTTTCGCATGATCCCAACCGGCGCGCGTTGAACGCGTTGGCGGCAGCGACGTTGAACGACCCTGATGCGGAGGTGCGGCGGATTGCGGCCGCAGCGCTGGGGCGATCGGACCATCCAGCGCGTTATGAATCGCTCCTGAAGGCGCTGGGGGATAAAGACCCCGAGGTTATCCAGGCGGCGATGGTGGGATTGAAAAGGGTTGCCGACGAACGGGTGATTAACGCGCTGGTGCGCCTGCTTCGCCATCAGAACTTCAACGTGCGGGTCGGCGCGGCGCAAGCGATTGACACGGTCCGGTGGACGCCCAAAGACCGGGAGGAACGGATATGGTTCCAGGTTGCCAAAGGATGGTACCGGCGAGCGGCGACGGCTGGGGCGGATGCTATTCCCGCGCTGCAATTAACGATTCAGACTGGGCCCGTTCGGGCGGCGGCCGGGGCAGCGGAAGCCCTCGGCATGATCTGGGATCCGCGCATCGTTAAGTTGCTGCGCGTCACGCTGCAATCCGAGGAGCCGGCGGTGCGGGTTGCCGCGGCGGATGCGCTGGGAAAAGTCGGGGGTGGGGAGGCCGTGGACGCGCTGACCTCTTGCCTGCACAACAGCCATCCGCAGGTCCGTGTCACGGCAGCACAAGCGCTGGGCGTGCTGAGAGCCGTGGAGGTAATGGGGCCAATCTGCAAGCTGCTCCGCGACAAGGAATGGGAGGTTCGCCAGGAGGCAGCGGTCGCCCTTGGCCGGTTCAATAATCCTGCCGCGTGCGAGCCGCTTGCGGCGGCGCTCAATGATCCGGATGCGGATGTTCGCGAAGCCGCGGCGATGGCGTTGGGCCGGATCGGGGACCGCCGCGGCGTTGCTCCGCTGATTCTGGCGCTAAAAGATGAGGTCACCAGCGTGCGGCGCATTGCTGCGGCGGGCCTGACCCGCATTGACCCGGATTGGGCGTCACTGCCGGAAACCCGCGGCGCGGCCGAGCAACTGAAGCTGGCCATCCAGGACGCTGAGCCGGCGATCCGATTCTTCGTGGCCCAGTTGCTGGTGGATTTGGGGGAACTGGCGGCGGACACCGTGTTCGAGTTCGCACCCGAGGACCACCTTGGCTCGCCGGCCATAAAGCGCAAACGCATGGCGACCCGCCTGTTTATCGGGATGCTGGAGGATCCGGATCGGGATGTCCGCCAAGCCGCCGCCGAGGCGCTTGGGCGGCTGGGCGGGGACCGCGCCCGGCAGGCGCTTGCGCGCACTGCCGGCGACGTGGACGGTGATGTTGCCGCGGCGATACAAATGGCCCTGCAGGCGCTCGGGACCGAAAGCAGCAGCTAAGGCGATATGCAACAGGAAGATTCGCAACAAACCCAGCTCCTGGTCGTGGATGACGATCCGCAGTTCCTTGCCGCCGTTGCGTCATCATTCAAGGAACTGTCCGAAGGACGATGGGCGGTCCGCACGGCGACGAACCATTCGCAAGCCCTGGAGCACTTGAAGGCACAACCAATGAACCTGGTTGTGCTGGATGTCGAGATGCCGGTTATGGACGGGATCGAATTCCTGCGATTGCTGGGGCGCACCCATCCGGGCCAGCAGGTGGTCATGCTCTCGGAACGCATGGAGGAAGACGCGCGCAAGACTTGCCTGGAGCTGGGCGCGACCCTGTTCCTGGCCAAGCCGGTCTCGCCAGAAGACTTTCGGGGTCTGTTCACTGCGATGGACTCCCTGGCTGCGGCGGGACCCCAGTCTGGGTTCCGCGGGATCATGCAACGGGTCGGATTGGACGACGTGCTGCAAATGGAGTGCCTGGCCCGCAAGTCCTCCGTCCTGGTGGTCACCACCGGCAAGCGGCGCGGGGAAATCTACATCTGCGATGGGGAGATCATTCATGCGCAGGCCGGGCAACTGCAGGGTGAAATGGCGCTCTACGGCTTGCTGGCCTTGACGGGCGGAGAGTTTACGCTCCAGCCATTTGCCGAGCCGCCCCGCCGCACCATTTCGGGGCAATACCAGTTTCTGCTGATGGAAGCCGCGCGGTTGCGGGACGAGGCCGAGTCGCAGCCGGCCAGGGGACTCGACAGCCTGGGGCGCCCCGCGGACTTCGGCGCGACATTGTTCGACACCTCGACGCCCACAGAAGCCCGCGGGATTCGGATCGAGGAGGTGCTGCTCTGCTCCAGCGCGCGGGAAGTCCTCTACCAATCCCAGTGTGAATCAATCGAAAGGCGCATGGAGCTTTTTGCACGGATCGAGCAGAAGGCGGTGCAAGCTGCCAAAGGCACCCCCAGCGGCCGATTCCACCGGATGTGGATGGACACCGGCAACGGCCGCGTGCTTGTTCAAATCCAGCCCACCTTCAAGCTGCTGGTGCGCACCGTGTTGCCGGCACAGCCTCCCGCCCAATGAGAAACGCGTTGGAGACCTTCGTTTCGTCGCGCCTGCCGATCGCCGGCTTGGTCGCCTACAGCATCCATCTGCAGGATCGTGTGATCGAGGTTCAATGCCTGAGCAAGTCCTTCTATCCCTCGGCTGCGGAGGACATGCTGACGGGGCTGGTCCATGCCGGGCGAACTGTTCTGCCGGTTGGCCAACAGGCGGCTCGTTACTGCTGGATCTTTGACTGCATTCGGGTTTACGTCGCCGCCCGCGCGGATGGGTCCTGTCTCGCGCTGCTGGTCGAAAACAACCCCGGTGCGGAGATGAATCGAGTCAAGGAGACCTTGGAGGCATTTGTCAACCCGCCAGAGCCTGAAGCGTCACTCGACGGGCAGGCCCTCGAAGGGACGGGTGACGCCAAAGTCACGTAGGGAACGGATGGTTTTCTGAGTGCCGGCCGCCGCCGAGTCCGAGTTCGGAAAGCCCTCCCCGTCGCCGTAACTCATTTGTTGGTGAACTCGGTGGTGTCAAAATACACCCTGCGCGTCTGGCCATCGCCTGTGGCGATTTCATACACTGCGTATTGCCGGCTGGCCAGGGTCAGCGCCGATTCCTTTGCCTTTTGGTGCCCCGGGTAAACCTTGTTGAGCCACAACTGTTCTGCCAGGACGCCTGCTTCGCGACAGGGCGCTTCGCGGATGATGACTGCTTGCTCGCGCGAGGAACCGTCGCCTCCCAGGTAGACAATCGGGGTCACGGAGGTTCGAGAAGTCTGACAACCGATGGTCAGGAGTGCGAAGCATGCCATTATCAGCGTTTTCATAAGCGTCTCTGCATTCGTGCTTTTGAGAGGGGCATAACCCATGCCACGCCGTTTCAGACGCAAAACCGTCCAGCCCAGGTGCCGGACGCGCCGAAAAGGCCGCTACTGATGGAGCCTGACCTTCTGACCTCCGCATTTTCCCCCTCCCGGCCAGGCAATCTCGCAAAACTGATAATCCGAGAAGTGCAACCCATGGTCTTGGGATTGTGGTTCCTTTTCAGACTGTCCAATGCCACAGTTGTGTCCGCCACAGATGAAAACGAGACTAACATCCGCGAATATCTTCAAGCCGCGCCGCATGCCTCTGCTCATGGCTGCCCTGATCATCGTGCCCGTGGCGAGTGGCGTTGCGCCGACGCCCGAGGAAACCAATGTGGCCGACCAATGGGTTGCCGCTGGATTCAAGGCGCGGCCGGAGACTCCGGCAACTCAGCCCGCCCCGGCCACGGAGCCTCGCTCGCCCTACTTGGCGGGCCCGCCATTCTCATTTAAATACGATGGGCGATCTTCGATCGAGTTGTTGAAGGAGTGGCGGCTGGAACAGAGTTCCCGCGAACGCGGCGCGAGCCAAACCGAGCGCACTTGCTCCTGGACCGACCCCAGGACCGGTTTGCAGGTCCGCTGTGTTGCCGTCCAGTATCACGATTTTCCAGTCGTCGAGTGGACGGTCTATTTCAAGAACACCGGCACTAATGATACGCCCATCCTGGCCGACATCCAAAGCCTGGACCTGCAAATCCAGCGTCGTTCGAACGCAGAATTCGTTCTGCACTACCACACCGGCGATAACTGCACGGCCGACAGCTACCAGCCCCACCAGATGCCCCTGGCCACTAATTCGACCCGGCGCTTCGTGCCGGCCGGCGGCCGTCCCACTACCGGCGCGTTTCCCTACTTCAACGTGGAACACGATGGGGGCGGACTCATCTGCGTGATCGGCTGGCCGGGGCAGTGGGCCGCACAATTCGTCCGGGATGGCGGGGCCTCGCTCAGAGTCATGGGCGGGCAGGAGTTGACCCGGTTCAAGCTTCTACCGGGCGAAGAAGTCCGGTCGCCGTTATCCGCGGTGCTCTTCTGGAAAGGAGACTGGATTCGGTCGCAGAACCTCTGGCGGCGATGGATGATCGCCCACAACTTGCCCCGCCCAAATGGCAAGGTGGTGCCGACCCATTACGCCGGCTGCAGCGGGAACCCGCAACCGCGTGCCGAAGAGGAGATCGGGCAGATTGATGGCTGGCTCAAGGAGGGGATCAAGCTTGACTATTGGTTCATTGATGCCGGCTGGTATCCCGGCCGTGGCGATTGGGTCAACGTAGGCACCTGGGAGGTGGATACGACTCGGTTCCCGCACGGGCTGCGCGAGGTGGCCGATCACTGTCACGCCCGGGGGATCAAGTTCATCGTCTGGTTTGAGCCGGAACGGGTCACGGGCGGGTCATGGCTCGCCGAGCAGCACCCCGAATGGGTTCTGGGCGGCAAGAACGGCGGGCTCTTGAACCTGGGAAATCGCGATGCATGGCAATGGGTGGTCGAGCGGGTTGACCGCCTGCTGACCAGCCAAGGCATTGATGTCTATCGCCAGGACTTCAATATGGATCCTCTGCCCCACTGGCGCGCCAACGACAGCCCTGACCGGCAAGGCATTACGGAGATCAAACACCTTACGGGCTACCTCGCATTCTGGGATGAACTGCTCCGCCGCCACCCCGCATTGTATATAGATACTTGTGCCAGCGGTGGGCGTCGCAATGATCTGGAGACGCTCCGTCGGGCCGTGCCCTTGTTGCGCAGCGACTACCCGATCACCGATTTCACAGCCGGTTGCGCCAACGGCCAGCAAGGCCACACCCACGGCATGTCCCAGTGGATTCCCTACCACGGCACCGGCGCGCCGCTTAGTGATGCCTATACCATGCGCAGTTGCTTTGCGCCCGCGTATCGCCTTGGCTGGGACCCCCGGAATCAGAACATCAACCACGCCCTGCTGCGGACAACCGTGGCCCAGTTTCGCCTGGTGGAGAAGTACTTACTGGGTGACTTCTACCCGCTAACTCCCTACAGCCTCGGGGAAGACACCTGGCTGGCCTGGCAGTTCGATCAGCCCGAGAGCGGCGAAGGGGTGGTGCAGGCGTTTCGCCGGCAGAAGAGCTTCTACGAGTCTGCCCGGCTTAAACTGCGGGGGCTCCAATCCAGCGCGCGATACGCCGTGGTCAACCTCGACCGGCCAGCCGACCGTCAGGAGTACGCAGGCAGCGAACTGATGGAGAAGGGCCTGCTGATTGAGCTTCCCACTCAACCTGGCTCCGCGGTTATCACCTACCGCAAGGCCGAATAGAGCCGAGTTCTGCCGACAGCCGCGGCGCAGAGCCCTTGCTTTGCGGGCGGTTGGAACTGGCAGCGCCTTTCCCCGCTCCGCGGTTCCGGGGTTGGCAGTTTCAAGGCCGCGTTGCTATGCGGGGGGAGGACAGCATGGAGGGGCCGGTTCGGCCTCGATGACCCGCTCGTCATTGGTGGCGATTACCCTTTGCCCTGCGGCTACGATCAGGAAATCTGATTCCGGCCATTCCCCGTCGAGCAGTCTGTGCAGCAAGCCGAGGTCGCCCGGGATCTCGTCGTATTGCCAGCCCCGCTCCGCACAAATTTGCCGCACCTGCTCGTTCAGCTTCAGGTGCTCCACGAAATCAAAGTTGATTAGAGTCCCGTGAGAGTAGGCATCGGTCCACCGGCTCATCTCCTCCATCAGGTACTTGGCTTGGTCCTCGCCGTACTTCTGCACCCACTGCTCGTAGGTCGCCTTGAGGCTGTTGTTTGCGCCCGCCGGCAATGACGCCCCACCCCAGATCGGCCCGGTCGAGCCGCGCCGCTGGGCGCACTCCAGCCAGCCCGAGGTGTAATAGTAGGTTCCCGGGTGGGCGTCAAAGCACTCGCGGTAGCGCTCCTTCGAGCCCAGGAAGAACGTGATGCAATCGTGCGCGCGGGGAATCACCAGCGGCGTGTGCGCCGTCGTCAGGCCGGTGAGGATGTTGCTGCACAGCCCGTAGCCGAGCACGATCGCCTCGTATCGGCCCGCGGGGACGGCGTCAATGCGCTTTTGGATCTCCACCCGCCCGGTGCCGGGGATGTCGTGATAGCCCTGAGTCAGGAACTCAAGGTCAACCAGGTTGCGCGAGGCAGCGGCTGCGTAACAGAGCTCGCGGAAGGCGATTTCGCAGGCGATGACCTTGAGTAACATGAACGAACTATCGGTGGGGGCATGGCGCGTAGTCCTCTGCGCGCCCTCGGTTCTCAGCGCTTCGCTGTCCAGCGAATGGCTTGCTTGAGGAGCCGCTGGAAACCGGGATTTTCGTAGGCCAGGTGGTCATGGCCGAGTTGGATATAAACGACCCGGGCGCGCTCGTAAGTCTTGGCCCAGCCGATGACATGGTTGCTCTCCGGTTCGTCTGTGGTTAGGAGCGGATGACAAGCCGGCGACACGTCGAACCATTTGTAAGTCTCATCGTGGATGGTAAAGTCCTTCACCCCGCGCGTTACCGGGTGACGCTGGTCCGCCACCTGGACCTTGAGGTCCACGTCATGCTTGAAAGCCGAGCGCGGCTTGGCCACGCCATTTAGATTCGTCGCTGCCAGGTAGTAGCGCGCCCCGATGATATTCCAGTATTCCGGCCAGGCCGGGTAAGTGGCAATGGCGTGGTGCAGGACCACCAGCCCCTTTCCCTCCTTGAGCCGCGCCACAAAATCCGCCTTCGCCTCCTCCGTGATGCTCTGATTGTAGTCGTAAGTCACGAGCACATCGTATTGCTTCGCCGCCTCGGCCGTCAGCCTCGCGTGCGCCTGGGGGTGCTCCACCGCCTGGTAAGTGATGTCCGGGTTATCCTTGAACAGCTTGAAGAACGGTTCCTTCTCGAAGCCGTGTCCGCCGGTTACCACCAGCACCCTTAGCTTCTCCGGCGACTTCTGCGCCGGGTCGGCCGCGACTCCCGCGGAGGCAACCAGCCAGCTCAACCCCAGGACCGCGGCAAATAACGCACGTATCATCTTCATGGCATGGCTTGTAGCACGAACGCCCGGCGGTTTCAAAAACATTCTGGTTCACCCTATAAACAGGCCACCCTTACCGGGCTGGGGGAGCAAGCCGACAGGAGTCAGCTATATTCCAGCAGGGAGAAGATGCGGGCAATGACGAGGCGTCCAACGGTCGCGCCCGCTTCTTCCGCATGGCCTGGTGGACCCCGCCGGGGATTCCGGCCAAGGTGCGGCGGATGAGTCCCAGCAGCGGGTCCTCCGGCGCATTCATCTTGCGCAGGCCAAGCCGGGTCGGAAGCCAGGCCAACTGGGGCGGAAAGATCCTTGAACCGCCCTTCGGTGGGGACTAATCTATAGTGTATGACCAGTGAATCCATAGTGAACGTGACCGAGGCGCAGGCCAAGCTCAACCAGCTTATCAGCCGGGACAGCTTTGCCATCAGCCGCCACGGAAAGATCGTCGGCATCTACTTGTCCCGCGACCGGATAGAAGCCCTGGTCGAGACGATGGAACTGCTGAGCAGCTCGAAGTTTGCCCGGGCACTGAAGGACTACGAGTCCGGGCGGACGAAGTTTCATGACGCGGCGGACTTGGACCAGGCCATGTCCGCATGAAGACCCGCGTCATCGTCGGCGAGCAGGTCAAAGACTTTCTGGAGTCGCTGGCGCCGGAACCCCGCCGCATACTCTGGCGTGGAATCAAGGGGCTTGCGCAAGGCAAGGGTGACCTAAGACAACTGGAGGGCCGACTGGCGCCTTACTGGCGCTTGCGCGTGGACCGGATGCGGGTCATCTATGATCAGCGGGCCATCAAAGGCGAACGTCGCTTGCTGTGCTTCTTCGCCGATTACCGGGCTAGCGTTTATGCCGTGCTGGAACAGTTGCTGGCCTCGGGCTTAATTGCCGAGTTGCGCGAGGCTCCCGGAGAGCGCCGCGCCGGGTAGGCACGTCCATTCTTTCCGCATGGCCTGGTGGACCTCGCCGGGGATTCCGGCCAAGGTGCGGCGGGTGAGTCCCAGCAGCGAGTACATTGGCTGAAGTGGAAGCTGTGGTGCGGCAGTTCTCGCCGGAGGATTTGGCCGAGTTCGAACGGTTCGTGCGCAGAGCGCGGTTGACAAAAGCCAAGAGTGACGGGAGGAGCGCGCTCGACCTGCCGCCGCCGGACTTGGGCCAGATGCTCAAACCGCCGGGTGCCCGCGGGGAATGGTACGATGAAATGCTGGAGGGCCGGGTGTGACGCACGGGCTCGACACGAGTTTCCTCGTAGCGCCAGAAGTGACCGGGCACCCGGATTACGCAGCAGCTTGGACGCTCGCCTCTTTCTTGTGGATTGTGGACACACGTTCCGAAATGCGGGCATCACCTCGCTGCTCACGCTGAACCCGACGGACTTCATAGTGTTTGGTGAGTTCACCTGCGTGCCGCTCGTCGCCCCAAACCGCGCAAAGGTAAAGCCCAGTCTCGGCGCCGCGCGATCGTCGTTGCACTCAACTCAACAGTGAGCCGCATGCTCGCGCACGCGGCTCACTTTGCTTTCCCCCTCGCCCTAACCATCTCCCCAACCAACTCCTCACCCGAATTCTGCCAAACTACGCCTGGCCGGTTAGGCCCGAACCGGACCATGACTAGCAGCCTGTTGAAATATCACATTATTTTGAATAGATACTTGACGATGCTGTCTGACAATCATGTTCGCCGCGAAGAAGAAGGCAGCGCAGTCCGAGTTCTGGATTGCCGCCGATCAAGTGGTCA
>Ga0209606_1001450_pt1 | contig 29236 bp, 21 predicted proteins | sample AD_UKC057_MetaG_FD_184412 | JGI IMG/M metagenome (GOLD analysis project Ga0209606, IMG submission 184412) | Active sludge microbial communities of municipal wastewater-treating anaerobic digesters from USA - AD_UKC057_MetaG (SPAdes) (version 2) | ecosystem: Engineered > Bioreactor > Anaerobic >...
AGCCAATAATATGACAGATACGTTGCTGTCTGCTTTCAAACGGATTATGAGTATGACAGACGTTCAGACATCTCTGATACAACTGTCGTTTTACGGTTCTTATTTTTGTTTTGCCTTGCCGGCCGCCCTTTTTATCAAACGTTATTCGTATAAATCCGGTGTTATATTGGGTTTGATCCTTTATGCCGGTGGTGCGATGTTGTTTTATCCGGCTGCCCAAACTGCCAGTTATGGCTTTTACCTTTTTGCTATTTATGTGTTGGCCGGAGGTTGCTCCATCCTGGAAACGACCGCTAATCCCTACATATTGAGTATGGGTCCTCCCGAGACGGCCACCCGCAGGCTCAATTTGGCTCAGGCTTTCAACCCCCTGGGATCGATCACGGGAATTTTGCTGAGTCAGTATTTTATTCTTTCAGAACTCAGCAGCGCCGATGCCACACAGCGCGCACAGATGGATCCCGAACAATTGAGGCTTATGCAGACCGGGGAATTGAATGCGATCACCTACACCTATATGGGGGTAGGTTTCGTTTTGTTTGTCATTCTCTTGATCATGATTTTTTCCCGTATGCCCAAAAACTTCGACAGAGACAGATCCATACAATTGGGATCGACTTTTAAACGACTGATTAAAAACAAAATATACAGTTGGGGTGTAGTGGCGCAATTTTTCTACGTGGGAGCGCAGATTGGTGTTTGGTCTTTTACCATCCGCATTGTAATGCAGGAATTGGGTATCAACGAACAATCGGCCGCCAACGTGTATTTGCTGTCGATTATTTGCTTTAGCATCTCCAGGTTTATTTTTACCTGGTTAATGCGCTACATCCGCCCCTCACGTTTGCTTATTATTGCTGCGATAGCCGATATTGTTTGTACGGCTGCCGTAGTTCTTGGCGGAGGCAGTGGGATGTTTTTGATCGTTATGTTGGTGGGGGTTTCGGTGTTTATGTCGTTGATGTTTCCCACCATTTACGGCATTGCTCTGGATGGTTTGGGCGAGGATGCCAAGATCGGTGCTTCGGGATTGATTATGGCCATTCTCGGAGGAGCCCTGTTGACCCCTTTACAGGGACTGGTTTCCGATCTGGCCGGGATCAATATAGCTTATAGTGTACCTCTTATTTGTTTTGTAGTAGTGATGGCTTACGGCATAATGGCTCAAAAAGTCGGAAAATAAAGAAGATTTTTATGAATAAAGAAATGAAATGTGTAGATCCCCGTTCAGTGCCTACCGTACTTCTGGCAACAGGCGACAAAATTCCTGTCATCGGCATGGGGACTTTCGGCTCTGACAACTACGGGGCTGAGGAAATTGCTGAGGCGGTCAGAGTAGCTATTAAAATGGGTTACAGGCATTTAGATTGTGCTGCAGTTTACGGCAACGAAAAAGAAATAGGTGATGTGCTGCGGGACTTGTTTCAGGAAGGAGTCGTCAAAAGGGAAGAACTCTGGATTACTTCCAAAGTATGGAACGATAAGCACCACAACGTCAGGGGAGCCTGTAAAGATTCTTTGCAAAAATTGGGCTTGGATTACCTGGACTTGTATCTGGTACACTGGCCTTTTCCCAATCATCATCCTCCCATGGTCGATGTAGAATCGCGCGATCCCCATGCCCGTCCTTATATTCACGAAGAATACATGGCTGTATGGAAGGCCATGGAACAACTTGCTGACGATGGTTTGGTGCGTAATATCGGCACTTCCAATATGACCCGGGCCAAAATGGAATTGCTGCTGCGCGATTGCAGAATCAAACCGGTTTGCAACGAAATGGAGTTGCATCCCCATTTTCAACAGCCTGAATTGAAAAAGTATTTTGAAGATCAGGGTATAACCGTGATAGGTTTCTCGCCGATTGGTTCTCCCAACCGTCCGGAGAGGGACAAAACACCCGAAGATACTGTTCCCATCGAAGATCCGGTTATCGTTGAGATAGCTCGCAAACACGGAGTACATCCGGCAGTAATATGCATTAAATGGGGGGCTCAGAACGGACAAATTCCCATTCCTTTTTCGGTAAAACCGGAAAAACTGTTCAGTAATCTCTTGGCAGTGGTACAAGACCCTCTGAGTGCCGAAGAAATGGAAGCCATCCGCGAACAAGATAAAAATTGCCGTTTTATAAAAGGTCAGGTCTTCCTTTGGCCGGGAGCCCGTTCCTGGGAAGATCTCTGGGATTTAGACGGCATTATACGTCAATAAACACGGAATGCAACATGCGATGGAGCATTCGGTTTATATAGAATTAAGATAAAAAAAGCAAGAAGTGTAAGGCTTATGAAAACAATGCAAGCAGCTTATCTGCCCGGCAACAGTACTGTGGTACTTAAAGAGGTAGAAATCCCCGTTCCCGGACACGGCGAAGTCCTGATTAAAATGAAATCATCCACCATTTGTGGCAGCGATATCCGTGCTATTTACAGAGAACATTTAGGCAAGGGCCCCGAGGGCTATCAAAACAAGATATGCGGACACGAACCCTCGGGACAGATCGTGAAATGCGGTCCGGGTTTACGTCGTTTTAAAGAGGGCGACAGAGTGGTTGTCTATCATATTTCGGGTTGCGGATTGTGCAACGATTGCCGTAGAGGTTATATGATCAGTTGTACCAGTCCCTATCGGAGAGCTTATGGCTGGCAGCGCGACGGAGGTATGGCCGAATACCTGCTGGCCGAAGAAAAGGATTTGGTTCTCTTGCCCGATTCCCTTACTTATACCGACGGGGCACAAATTGCCTGCGGTTTTGGCACTGTTTATGAAGGCTTGGAGAAAATAGGCATTTCGGGCAACGACGCTGTTTTGGTAGTCGGTCTTGGCCCCGTGGGTCTGGCCTCGCTGATGCTGGCCAAGGCTATGGGTGCCAATAAGCTGATTGGAGTAGACACCGTGCAGGAGCGTCTGGATATAGCTAAAGAAAAGGGTCTGGCCGATGCCGTCTTTTTGTCGGATGCCGACGCGCTAAAGAAAATTCAGGATCTTACCGGAGGTAACGGAGTAGAGCGTGCAGTAGATTGTTCGGGCAATACCTATGGCCGCCAGTTAGCCGTCCGTGCCACACGTAAATGGGGTAAAATTGTTTTGATTGGCGAAGGCGGCACTATGGAGTTGAATCCCAGTCCGGACCTGATCCACGATCAAAAAGCCGTTTACGGTTCCTGGGTTACCAATATCTGGCGTATGGAAGAGTTGGTCGAGCGTATTGTTCGTTGGAATATCCATCCCGAAGACCTGGTAACGCATCGGTTCAAGCTTGACCGAGTATCCGAAGCGTTTGCCCTGATGGCCGAAGGTAAATGCGGCAAGGTGGCCGTGGTTTTTGATGAGGAGATCCGTTGAGATCAAGATTGGAAACTCGCTGAAATTACTTTTTCTCGAGTACAAAGAACATATAGCGTTTTTGACTAACAAAGAGCACGGGATCAACACTTCTGCGCTCTTTGTTTATCTTGGCGTCTATGGAGTTGCGGATACGTTCGCTCAAATAAAATAGCCAAGCCTGCTTGTAACGGAGTTTTTCGTAAGCATAATGCTTTAAAGGCAAGAGGAAACGCTCTATGTACAGATTGACATAGGCAATAGTGGGTAAAACGTGGGCGGTAATATCTTTTTCAAGCACAATGGTCCAGTCGTGTTCGTCGATTTTTTGTTTAAAGTCGCTTAGCAAATGCGAGCCTTTGTTGTCGGGACGATCTTCGGTTCTGAAATAGTCTGTAATGATCCAGCGGGCTTTGGGCAGAACGATGTGGTCTGCTTTGTTGAAGGCATCTTCCAGCTTGATGTATTGAAGCGATTCGGAGTTGATGATGGTCCCGTATTGTTTAGCGGCTTCAAAATCTTCGAATTTACAGCGGTAAGAACATAGTTCCGGATGTCTGGCCGAAATAAAGCCGATCTGATTTTTGTTGGGCGTAAGCACTTCCACAGGGATGGCGTGGTCCATAAGCATTTCTGCCAGGCCTCCCATACCGCAACCTACATCGAGTACCGGAGCCTTCTTATTGACAATTTGCTCGAGTAGATTCTCGGCATAGCGTTGCTGAGCCGTCTGGAATTGATTCAGGGAGATGTCGCCGGGGTCTATCCGGGTATTTTCAAAGTACCCCCAATGCAGCATGTTGTTTTGGAGGATTTTAGAATACAAATGCAATTACAGGTCGTAAGTGGATTTGTCGAATGCGGCGTTTTTCTTGTGAAAACGCCAGGCCTTGTACCAGGCGACAGGATTGAAGAATGGGGTCAGTTTGCTCATAAATGTGCTTTGGCTCGTGATGCGTAAAAGTACACAAATTATATACACAAACAGTATAAGTGTAGGTTGAAAAGTAAATAAAATTAATTATCGCAGTATCAGCAGATTGCTTCGGGAAGAAAAAAACTTTGAATTTTTTCTTCCAAAATATTTGGAGCGTAAGGTAAAAACAACATATCTTTGCAGCCCTTTTCGGTCATAAAAAAGTAGTCCGTTGGGATAGCTGGAGCGAAAAGGATATGTGGAAACACATTTCGTTCTTTGACTGATTGAATATAGTAGTACAAGAGAGAGCGGGCATGATTATGTCTGATTGTCAATGTAATAATTCTTGGATTGTACGAGTCCTGAGATAGACAGATTTTAGTTTTATATTTTTATATATACAACGGAGAGTTTGATCCTGGCTCAGGATGAACGCTAGCGATAGGCTTAACACATGCAAGTCGAGGGGCATCACGAGGTAGCAATACTTTGGTGGCGACCGGCGTACGGGTGCGTAACACGTATGCAACCTTCCTGTAAGTGTGGGATAGCCTCCTGAAAGGGAGATTAATACCTCATGATATGTATTTGCTGCATGGCATTTACATTAAACATTTATGGCTTACAGATGGGCATGCGTTCCATTAGGCAGTTGGTGTGGTAACGGCTCACCAAACCTACGATGGATAGGGGTTCTGAGAGGAAGGTCCCCCACACTGGAACTGAGACACGGTCCAGACTCCTACGGGAGGCAGCAGTGAGGAATATTGGTCAATGGGCGCGAGCCTGAACCAGCCACGTCGCGTGAAGGATGACGGCCTTATGGGTTGTAAACTTCTTTTACAGGGGAATAAAGTGAGTCACGTGTGATTTTTTGCATGTACCCTGTGAATAAGCATCGGCTAACTCCGTGCCAGCAGCCGCGGTAATACGGAGGATGCGAGCGTTATCCGGATTTATTGGGTTTAAAGGGTGCGTAGGCGGGATATTAAGTCAGCGGTGAAAGTTTTCGGCTCAACCTTAAAATTGCCGTTGAAACTGTTATTCTTGAGTGCAGTAGAGGTAGGCGGAATTCGTTGTGTAGCGGTGAAATGCGTAGATATAACGAGGAACTCCGATTGCGTAGGCAGCTTACTATATTGCTACTGACGCTGAGGCACGAAAGTGTGGGTATCAAACAGGATTAGATACCCTGGTAGTCCACACAGTAAACGATGAATACTAGCTGTTTGCGATATATTGTAAGCGGCCGAGCGAAAGCATTAAGTATTCCACCTGGGGAGTACGTCGGCAACGATGAAACTCAAAGGAATTGACGGGGGCCCGCACAAGCGGAGGAACATGTGGTTTAATTCGATGATACGCGAGGAACCTTACCCGGGCTTGAAATGCAGATGATCGAAGTGGAGACACTTTTTCCAGCGATGGCGTCTGTGTAGGTGCTGCATGGTTGTCGTCAGCTCGTGCCGTGAGGTGTCGGCTTAAGTGCCATAACGAGCGCAACCCTCATTACTAGTTACCATCAGGTCTAGCTGGGGACTCTAGTGAGACTGCCGGCGTAAGCTGTGAGGAAGGTGGGGATGACGTCAAATCAGCACGGCCCTTATGTCCGGGGCGACACACGTGTTACAATGGGGAGTACAGCGGGAAGCTACCTGGCGACAGGATGCCAATCTTTTAAAACTCTTCTCAGTTCGGATCGGAGTCTGCAACTCGACTTCGTGAAGCTGGATTCGCTAGTAATCGCGCATCAGCCACGGCGCGGTGAATACGTTCCCGGGCCTTGTACACACCGCCCGTCAAGCCATGGAAGTTGGTGGTGCCTGAAGTACGTGACCGCGAGGAGCGTCCTAGGGCAAAACTGATGACTGGGGCTAAGTCGTAACAAGGTAGCCGTACCGGAAGGTGCGGCTGGAACACCTCCTTTCTGGAGGGGCTTGTACTTGGGCACTGTTTATAGGTGTTCATATGGGGGTTATTATGAGGTCGGATTTTGCCGGCTTTCTCTTTACTGCTATTTTTTTTGTGATAAACTGGAGACGATGGTTCGTCCGGGTGCTGATTTTAGTTGGTTTTTCTTCTCTTTTGAGTAGATTTTTCCTTCTGTTCATAATCACCTTACGTTTCCCGGGTTTTGCCAGAGTGTCGAACCTAGTCCTATAGCTCAGTTGGTTAGAGCGCTACACTGATAATGTAGAGGTCGGCAGTTCAACTCTGCCTGGGACTACCAGCTTTTCTTGATTTTGTAATGGTTGCTTTTTGGAGTAATTTTTGCTTAATCTTGATGGTTTTATGGGGGATTAGCTCAGCTGGCTAGAGCACCTGCCCTGCAAGCAGGGGGTCATCGGTTCGATTCCGATATTCTCCACTTTTTTATTGGGAGGTTTTGTGAAACGCTTTCCATCCTTCTTTTTCAGGTAGGCTTCACGATGTTCGTTTGTGGCATTAGTGTTACGGTTTTAACACGTGTGTAGTTTTATCTTGCGGGAGGTATACGATCTTTGACATATTGAAGTTAACGAGTAAAGAAATAAGAGAATAAGTCTTTTACTCATTGTTATTGTAACAGGGGCGTGAGTTTTTGTTATTTTATGATGGGTATAAGCAAGAAAGTAAGCAAGGGCGCATGGCGGATGCCTTGGCTCTCAGAGGCGATGAAGGACGTGATAAGCTGCGATAAGCTGCGGTGATTGGCAAATACGATTTGATCCGCAGATTTCCGAATGGGGCAACCCGCCGGACTGACGGTCCGGCACACCTGTAAAGGTGGGCTAACGTGGGGAACTGAAACATCTTAGTACCCATAGGAGAAGAAAATAATAATGATTCCCTTAGTAGTGGCGATCGAACGGGGAGCAGCCCAAACCGTTATTGTTTTGGCAATAGCGGGGTTATAGGAGTATATCTAAGCTATAGTTTAGTCAACTGGAAGTGTCTGGAAAGTCACACCATAGACAGTGATAGTCTGGTACAGGTACGCTTGAGCTATAGTGATATACCACCTGAGTAGCGCGGGACACGTGGAATCTTGCGTGAATTTGCGGGGACCATCCCGTAAGGCTAAATACTTCTGAGAGACCGATAGTGTACTAGTACTGTGAAGGAAAGGTGCAAAGGACCTCGAACAGAGGAGTGAAATAGTTCCTGAAACCATGCGCTTACAAGCGGTCGGAGCCCTTTTTGTGGGGTGACGGCGTGCCTTTTGCATAATGAACCTACGAGTTACTGTTGTCGGCCAGGTTAAGGTGTTCAGCACCGTATCCGAAGCGAAGGCGAGTCTTAATAGGGCGTTTGAGTCGGCGGCAGTAGACGCGAAACCAAGTGATCTACCCATGGTCAGGCTGAAGTTTGGGTAACGCCAACTGGAGGGCCGAACCGCAAAACGTTGAAAAGTTTTCGGATGAATTGTGGGTAGGGGTGAAAGGCTAATCAAACTTGGAGATAGCTCGTACTCCCCGAAATGCATTTAGGTGCAGCCTTGGGAGTTTCTTATGAGAGGTAGAGCGACTGATTGGATGCGAGGGCTTCACCGCCTATCAAGTCTTGATAAACTCCGAATGCTCATAAGTTATCCTGGGAGTGAGGGCATGGGTGCTAAGGTCCGTGTCCGAGAGGGAAAGAACCCAGACCATCAGCTAAGGTCCCCAAATGATACCTAAGTTATATGAACGAAGTCAGATTGCACAGACAGCTAGGATGTTGGCTTGGAAGCAGCCATTCATTTAAAGAGTGCGTAACAGCTCACTAGTCGAGGAGTTTGGCATGGATAATAACCGGGTATAAGGTATCTACCGAAGCTATGGATTATATGGTAGGGGAGCATTCCATTGTCGTTGAATGTGAAGTGTGAGCTTTGCTGGAGATTATGGAAACGCAAATGTAGGTATAAGTAACGATAAAGGGGGTGAGAAACCTCCTCGCCGAAAGACTCAGGATTCCTGATCAACGTTAATCGGATCAGGGTTAGTCGGGCACTAAGGATAAGCCGAAGGGCGATTCCGATGTCAGAATCGGTTAATATTCCGATACTGGCTTTATGAGTGACGTGGAGACGGAGAAGTGACAGTGTCGCCAACTGACGGAATAGTTGGTTAAAGGGTGTAGACGTTGATTGTGGCAGGCAAATCCGCCGCGAGAGTTGAACCTGATAGTACCGAGAGCCCTTGTGGCGATCGGATAGTACATGTAAACAGGCTTCCAAGAAAATCCGCTAAACATATCATAGAGTCACCCGTACCTCAAACCGACACAGGTAGTTGGGTAGAGTATACTAAGGCGCTCGAGTGAATCACGGTTAAGGAACTAGGCAAATTTGTCCTGTAACTTTGGGAGAAAGGACGCCACAGCGATGTGGTCGCAGAGAATTGGTCCAGGCGACTGTTTAGCAAAAACACAGGGCTATGCTAAATCGAAAGATGCTGTATATGGCCTGACACCTGCCCGGTGCCGGAAGGTTAAGAGGAGATGTTATCGTGAGAGAAGCATTGAATTGAAGCCCCGGTAAACGGCGGCCGTAACTATAACGGTCCTAAGGTAGCGAAATTCCTTGTCGGGTAAGTTCCGACCTGCACGAATGGTGTAACGATCTGGACGCTGTCTCAACCGTGATCTCGGTGAAATTGTAGTATCGGTGAAGATGCCGATTACCCGTAACGGGACGGAAAGACCCCGTGAACCTTTACTGCAGCTTAACATTGAGTTTGGGTATCAGATGTGTAGGATAGGCCGGAGACTGTGAATCAGGTACGCTAGTATTTGTGGAGTCATCCTTGAAATACGGTCCTTTTGTTATTTGAATTCTAACCCGCGTTATTTTGTGGGGACACTGTTTGGTGGGTAGTTTGACTGGGGTGGTCGCCTCCAAAAGAGTAACGGAGGCTCCTAAAGGTGCGTTCAGGCCGATTGGTAACCGGTCGTAGAGTGTAATGGCATAAACGCGCTTGACTGAGAGACCTACAAGTCGATCAGGTGGGAAACCAGAGCATAGTGATCCGGTGGTTCCGCATGGAAGGGCCATCGCTCAAAGGATAAAAGGTACTCCGGGGATAACAGGCTGATCATTCCCAAGAGCTCATATCGACGGAATGGTTTGGCACCTCGATGTCGGCTCGTCACATCCTGGGGCTGGAGAAGGTCCCAAGGGTTGGGCTGTTCGCCCATTAAAGTGGCACGCGAGCTGGGTTCAGAACGTCGTGAGACAGTTCGGTCCCTATCTGTTATGGGCGTAGGAAATTTGAGGAGATCTGACACTAGTACGAGAGGACCGTGTTGGACGAACCGCTGGTGTATCGGTTGTTTCGCCAGGAGCACTGCCGAGTAGCTACGTTCGGACGGGATAAGCGCTGAAAGCATCTAAGCGCGAAGCCTACTTCAAGATGAGATTTCCCTTAAGGGTTGTGGTAGACTACCACGTTGATAGGCTGCAGGTGTACAGGTGGTAACATCAAAGCCGAGCAGTACTAATTGCCCGTGACTTTTTTGCTGAGATGGACTTTTTTTATTTCTTTTCTTGTTTCTTCGATATGTCAAGCTTTATTATCCGGTTTAATCCGGCCGCCTTTATTTGGGAGAGTGTTTCCCGAGAAGCTGAAACTAAAGCAAGGCGAACTTTTTTAGGTGACTATAGCATTGGGGTTCCACCTCTTCCCATTCCGAACAGAGAAGTTAAGTCCAATAACGCCGATGGTACTGCGCAAGCGGGAGAGTAGGTAGTCGCCCTTTTTAGCGAAGCCTCATCAACGAATACGTTGGTGGGGCTTTGTGTTTTTTACCTTTCGCTATTTTTTTTGAACAGCATTTGTCGTTGAAGGATTTTTCATCACTTCCTGTTGTTTGATTTTCAACAGAACGTACTGCAGGAAAGCCCTACCCGAAGCCGATATATAGACACGGCGCGCTTCGGGCGCCGGGGATATCGGGAGGCTGAGCGGGTAGGGCTTTCCGGGCGCCAGGCTGCCAAATCAAAGAGCCTGCCCCAAAGGAGCAGGCTCTTAATCGAAAGGTATGGCGTAAATCAGAATCAGCCTTCCTTGGGTTGCAAAAAATCTCGAGGGGCGATTTTATTCCAAAACCGTGATGTGAAAACAGGCCTGCTTAACTTCCTTAACTACGAGGCAACGACCTTCTTTCGACATTTCTGTCAACACTTCTGCCAGGGGGTGGCGCATCATATCGTGACGGCAAAAGCCTTCCGGTGCGGGTTTTTCGTGTTTAGGCAGGAATTCTTTGTACGAAATGTCAAAGGATGTTCCGTAGATATGAGAAGATTCGTTTTGGGTGGCGTTGATGTTGCGTTTGCCCAGACCCTGCTGGCTTTCGTTTGTTCGCAATGCTGAGCTTACCATTAAGTAATAAGCCGGCAGATTCATTTCTTTAAGTTTGCCGTGAAAACGCTCGCCAATCTCCTCCAGCAGATCGACAGCTTTAGGTACCAGATAAGGCTGTGAGTGTGTCAGGTTTTTCAACCGGTAGCTGTTGGCCTTTTCGTCTAAAGCTTTGAGTTTGCGACGCCTCACAAGTCCGGGCAGTTCTTTCTCCATCTCCGCATTGCTCGCAAAGGGCTTGATGCCCATCCGTTTTCCACTCTCAAGATGCAGGTCGTTGTTATCCTTGAGCTTCCCCACCTTCCAATGTCTGGTAGAAATCACCTTACAATCAGGACATTGTCCCAGTTTGTAAAAGGTGGTCGCCTTGGATAACTTGGTCTCTTTCCGGTCGGAATCGCCTAAAGAACGTGCCAAAGCTATCATAACAAGACAAGTACAAAAACCGATAACAAAAAAATAGAGACCGAAAAGGGGTTTAGAACGGCGCATGGTTGTAGAGTTCTTAGTTCAGTATTTTTTCCGCCTTATCGAGAGCTTTATTGATGTGGTCAAAGATAAATTCTTTACCGATGTAGTCGGCAAGACCGGAGCGGTCAAGTACGTCGTAGACTTTTTTGTTCACGCCGCTCAGAATAATTTGTATGTGATGCTTTCTGGAGTTCTCACACAAACTGTGTAAATTTTTTAAACCGGTGGAATCGATAAAGGGAACTTTGCGCATCCTAATGATACGTACTTTTGCCTGGTGTTTTTTAACTTCAGAGCTGATCTCGCCAAAGGTGTTAGCCACACCAAAAAAGAAGGGCCCGTCAATTTCGTAAATTTCAATATCGTCGCTGATCTTTTCCAATATGGCGATGGCTTCGGGGTCTTCGGTTCTTTCGATTTCGTTTTCAATTACCTTGATGCTTGAAGTTTCCATCACCCGCTTGATAAACAATACGCAGGCCAGTAATAATCCCAGTGAAATGGCTATAGTAAGATCGAAAATTACCGTTAAAAAGAAGGTTAACAACAATACCAGCACATCGCTTTTGGGGTTTTTAAGCAGAGATTTAAAAGAGCGCCATTCGCTCATATTATAAGCCACTACCACCAAAATCCCGGCCAGGCAGGCAAATGGAATATTCGCAGCCAGAGGCATCAAAAACAGATATACCAGAAGCAAAAAGATGGCGTGTACAATGCCGGCCACCGGAGTGCGGCCTCCGTTGTTAATGTTGGCCATGGTTCTGGCAATGGCTCCTGTGGCTGGAATGCCGCCAAAAAAAGAGGACGTGATATTTGCCAGGCCCTGAGCGATCAACTCGGTATTGGAATGGTGTTTTTTACCGGTAACACCGTCCGCCACCATGGCAGATAGCAGGCTTTCGATGGCACCCAACATGGCTATGGTAAATGCCGGCCCCAGCAATAACCGGATGGATTGCAGGGTAATGGGCGGCGTGCTGGGTTTGGGTAGCGGAGCGCCACCGCTCAGTTCAGGATAAACATTTCCGATGGTGTCGATTTCGACTCCGTATTTTTTAAGTACAACAACCAGCAAGGTCGAAACAATGATAGCTACCAGTGATCCCGGAATGACTTTACTGACTTTTTTCCAAAGAAAGATCAGAACGACGGTAAATACAGCAATACCGGTAGCCCAGGGATCGATTGTTCCAAGGTGTTTGGCGTAACAGATCCATTTTTCGATAAAGTCGGAGGGCACAGATAAAGCTGAGCCATCCAAAGCTTTCAAACCCAAAAAATCTTTAATCTGGGTTGAAAAAATAACGAGGGCTATTCCGCTGGTAAAACCCACTATGATGGGATAAGGCATGAACTTGATGGCGTCTCCCAATCTGAGCAGCCCCATCAATACCAGCAAAACTCCGGCGATGGCAGTAGCTATAATCAATCCTGTAAGCCCGAATTGAGCAACTATTCCGGCAACAATTACAATAAAAGCACCGGTAGGACCGCCAATCTGCACATGGGAACCACCAAACAAAGAGATAACCAGTCCCCCAATAATGGCAGTAATAAGGCCTTGTTGCGGACTCACTCCGCTGGCAATACCAAAAGCGATGGCCAAAGGTATGGCAATCACTCCCACAATAACACCGGCCGTAAGGTCTTTTACAAACAAGGCCTTGGAGTATTGCTTGCTTTTAATCAGTTCGTAAAACTTAGGTACAAATACCTTATTGAGTTTAAATTTATTTATAGTATTCATTCTTTTTCCATCCACCCCGGCCAAAAATTGTGCGAAGATAGCCATTTAGACGAAATTTTGCCGTAATTTTGTGGCCTAAATTTCTCATTTTAAGAATATGCCATTAAATCTGCCTCCTCAATTACCCGCTATAGATATTTTGAAAAAGGAAAATATCTTCGTAATGGACGAAAACCGAGCATCTACCCAGGATATTCGTCCACTCAGGATAGTGGTGCTTAATTTAATGCCTATAAAAATCACAACCGAAACCGACTTGATTCGTCTGCTTTCCAATTCTCCTTTGCAGTTGGAAATGAAGTTAATGAAAATAAAAAGTCATACGCCAAAAAACACTCCGGTGGAGCATATGAAGGCTTTTTACGAAACCTTTGAGCGACTGCGCAGCGAAAAATTTGACGGGATGATTATTACCGGAGCCCCGGTTGAGCATCTTGATTATGAGGAGGTCACTTATTGGGAAGAGGTCAAAGAAATATTCGATTGGTCGCGTACTCACGTTACCTCGACTATGTATATCTGTTGGGCTGCGCAAGCCGGTTTGTACCATCAATACGGAATTCCCAAATACAATTTACCCGAAAAAAAATTCGGTATTTTCAAACATCGGGCTAATCAACCGGAATATCCCTTGTTCAGAGGTTTTGACGATGAATTTTACGTACCTCACAGCCGTTACACCGAAATTCGCCGTGAAGATATTTTAAACAAACCGGAATTGACTCTGTTGGCCGAATCCGAAGAAGCCGGAGTGTATATTGTTATGGGTCGCAACGGCAGGGAATTCTATCTAACCGGCCATTCGGAGTACGCGCCCGATACTTTGCACAAAGAATACCTCCGAGATCTGGAAAAAGGCCTGAAAATAGCTGTCCCCAGTAATTATTACACCGATGACGATCCCACCAAACAACCTCTGGTTCGTTGGAGAGGGCATGCCAACCTATTGTTTAGTAATTGGCTGAACTATTTTGTATATCAGGAAACTCCCTTTGATATCAGTCAGGTGCATTGATGACTGCCGGCAGGAAAGCACGAGATCTTTATTACTTCGGTCTGTAAAGCGATTCGGTCAGGATTTTGTCTGCATCCGTTTCCATCATCATGTCTAAAACGCTGAGCTTTTTGTGTCGCTGCATATAGGCTTCTACAATTTTCAGCCCTGTCCAGAGTACGGCTCTCGATGGTGATTCCCGGGTAAAATATACCGTAGCGGGTCCGTCTCCTATGTATTTACTCAAGACCAGGTGATCTCTGCTGTACAGATGCTCGTATTCCAATATGCGCTCCCACATTCTTTTCTCGTTGACGGCACACCAGTCTGCCTGTTCTTTGGTCCAGCCTGTTAGGTACTCAATTTCCGTTTTAGGAAAGAGCAATTTGAGAACAAACAGTATTTTGCCCTCGTAAATAATGAAATCCAGTAAACGGCTGTCGGCCATGATAGAGGCATTGGTAAATTCAGACCGTAGCCAGCCGTTCAGACAATCGGGAACCAGTTGTTCCGCTCTCATGCGTTGGCGTTGGTAATCGTAAAACAGACTTTGGTACAATACATAGTCACTGCCCAGATATTTGTCGAGACTGACCGAAAGGATGGACGGAGCCGAAACCACCGATTGACTAAAACCCGATAAATGGGTGGATACAGACGGCAGAGGCATGTCCGGAACAAAGTGACACAGCCTGTGAAAGGCCACTGAGAGTTGTTTTTGGTATATTTCGAGATCCGGGAACAAAGCCTGGCAATCGGTGTAGACTTTTTGCATGGTGGAGTCGAGGCGAAACAACTCGAGGAAGGAATCGGTACGGGCCTCACCTACGGAACCGAATTGCATGATTCGGTTAGAGAAAAGATCTCTAAAAACAGAGTCTTCGATGCGCCCGTCCTCGAAAAAGTCTTGCTCGTAACGTGTAAATACCAAAGGATGTTTGGGTTTCCCGAGCACGCGATAGCGCGCTTCGCTGCTGCAGGCACTCAAGAACAAGAGAGTAGCAACAAAGAGCAAGACTTTTTGCCAGCTCATTTTACCGAAGTTGATTTTACATTACTCAAAAGAGTATTCGTTTTGTCCTTTTTAGGTTTTTCGTTTGTTTCATAATAAACGGGAGGACGACGAAATGCCCTGATTATGAGCCAGATGCCGGCAATCACAAAGGGGATACTCAGGAGTTGCCCCATATTCAACAGCATGCCCTCTTCGAAGGCTTCCTGATTTTCTTTGACAAATTCAATCAAAAACCGGGACAGGAATACTCCAATCAAAAATACGCCGAACAAAAAACCCTCCCGGTGTTTGAGTTTTGTTTTCCAATAAAGGTTGTATAAAACAACAAAACAGAGTAGGTAGCAAAGAGCTTCGTAAATCTGGGTGGGGTGAGAGGGCTCCGAAAAAACCGGATCGGCTCCGCGACGCACCTGGTACCAGTTGGTTATAAAGCGGAAGCCCCAGGGCAAATCGGTGGGATGACCGTAAATTTCGTGATTTGCCAGATTCCCCAGTCTTATGAGGGCGCCTGCCAAAGCCACCGATACTACAATACGGTCGAAAGTCCAGTTGAGACTGCGCTTAGTGACTCTTTTGCTGTAGAGCCAAACCGCCAGAATGATACCAATCGCACCGCCGTGGCTGGCCAGCCCGCCTTCCCAAATCTTAATGATTTCCCAGGGATGTTGCGAATAATAGTCCCAGGCGTAAAAGAAAACATGCCCCAGGCGAGCACCCACGGCAGCGGCAATAATAATGTAAATAAAGAGTTTATCTACCCATTTATCGGGCACTTTCTCGGCTTTGAACATTTTGGAGGTTATCACCAACCCAAAATAAAAGCCCAAAGCAAACAATAAACCATACCAGCGCACCTCCTTACCAAACAAATTGAAAAGTTGAGGCGGAAAAGTCCAGGTAACAGCATCCAAAACTCCCATTTTTCTTTTTTTTTGAGTGCTCAAAGATAGCGTTTAGCGAGAGCAATAGCAAAATAAATTTTGCTATTGCCGAGCGTAGCTATCTTCCCGGGCGCAGCCTGAAAAGTAGCGTTTAGCGTCGAGGGCGCAGCCTGAAAAGTAGCGTTTAACGTCGAGGGCGCAGCCCGAAAAGTAGCGTTTAACGTCGAGGGCGCAGCCCGAAAAGTAGCGTTTAGCGTCGAGGGCGCAGCCCGAAATTAAATCAACATCACTAAATTCCAGATTAAATCGAAGAGTTTAAAATGATAGAAATGTGTTAACATGCCCCCCTATAAGAGTTATTAAAGACAACGCTCTTTATTGTTGTTTAATAAAACAGTATTATTTTTGCGATAATTTTTTAGGAAGCCCCACTATCTTTGGTCTATAAAAACCATAAAAGACACATATTATATTATGCTCAAACGATACAGTATTTTACTTACTCTGGCAACCATCCTTTTCACACATGTATCGGCTGGTTCCTTTGCAGATAGGAAGAATTCGGTTTTTCTTGAGGGCTCTCTGTTGTACAATTTAGAATTGTTCGGAATTAAAAAATTGAAGATAAATTCAATAATCTTTTTCTCCATATTACAAATATTATAACATCATCATGAAAAATAAAAACAAAATATCATACATCTATGTTTTCCTTGCCTGCTTACTGTTGGAACTGATTATTGTCCCCATTCGTGGTATCAATTTAGAGCTTTCCGGATTGATTGCTTTCGTGGCATATAGCTTATTCATTTATTTTTGTTGTAAATTTTTCAGGAAGCTCAATCCTCTCCTTATTTTAGGCTTTACATTTCTTGCCTGGTTTCTTTTGAATCTTCCTGTTCGATTGTTTTACTGGAAAGATGCGCTGATCACTTTGTGGGAATTGTTAATGCATGTTTTAGGGATGATTACAGGCTATTTACTATGGGTTAATAAAAGAATCTGGAAATTTGTTACACTCTTAGTTGCAACAATAGTATGTGTTGTGTATGCCGCGAATAATATCAAATGGCTTGATTATCTGTCGTTCGGCAAGGTAGATAGTGAAGGCGAACAAGTGTTGGAGGAGGATTTCTGTTTACGTGATTTGAATGGAAGTGAATTATCGCTTAATGATTTTAAAGATAAATACCTTGTATTGGACTTTTGGTCTTCATCCTGTGGTTTGTGCATTAAAAACTTTCCCGAAGTTCAGTCGTTTTCTGAAAAGTTTAGCAATAATCAGCGAGTTTCATTTTATTCTGTTTTCTGTGTATCCGCAAACAGATGCGAAACCCGGCAAACCGGATTCGATATTGTTCAAAAAAGAGGATTCAGTTTTCCCTTGTTGTTTTCGGAAGACGAAAGCTATAAAAAATTTGGCGTCAGTTGCTTTCCTACTGTCGTGATTTTTTCGCCAGACAATAAAATTATTTTTCGCGGCAGACTTGAGATTGCAATTAAATTTATAAACAAAAACATAAATAAATAAAATATGTATGTGTCATAATGTGATGAACACTATACATAGAAGCTTGACAGGAAAAGGACTGATTGGATCGTTGCTTTTTTTATAATTATGACAGCTTTTTTTATAAGGGGCGGAAAAGCAAAAAAATCCGACCAAGGACAGCATTGATTAAATTTTAGAACAAAGAAGCTGTCTCCCCACTTACGCAAAAGAGACAGCTTCTCAACCCAAAAATTAAACCTTCATCAAACTCAAAAATCCTCCACCTTATCTGTTGCCACCTTGTCCGGGAGCTGCACCCTGACGTTGCATGCGTCTTTGTGCTGCCTCTTCCAGTTGTTTGGCGTAGTCTTTTTGCTGCTGAGGTGTAAACACCTTGTTCAATTCAGCTGTCTTGGTCTTGGTTACTTCTTCTCTTTGTTTCATAAAGGCCTCGCGGTCAAATTCTTGACCACTGCTTCTCATCTCGGCCATACGGACGGAATCTTGTTGGGCATATTTAAGACAGATCTTAAATACGTCTTTTGCTTGTTGTTCAGTGAGTGAAAGGCTGCTTTTTAATTGCTCTACTTCTCTTTCGGCACGGGCGGTAGTGCTAAATTGACCGCGTTGACCGGTTCTTTGCTGTTGCTGAGCTGTAATTGTTCCGGCCACGAACAGCAAAGCCATCGTAATTACTAATGAAAACCTTTTCATAAAAATGAGGATTAAAAATAAATAAAGTGAATTCGCTAAACTGGGTATTAGAGACCATTTGATCGGAATCGTTTAATGCCCGGCAAGCAAATAATGATAAAATAACATCAATAAACACTTCTTAATTAAATCCCCTTTCTTTTTTGATTTGCTCGTAGGCTACATTCACTTCTTTGAGTTTTTCGGTAGCCTTTTTTTGTACGTCTTCGCCTAAATGTTCCAGCTTGTCGGGATGGTATTTGACAGCCATTCTTTTATAGGCTTTCTTAATTTCTTCAACACTGGCTTCAGGACTGATCTCAAGTATTTTATAGGCGCTGGTGGCGTCTTTAATAAACATAGCGCGTATCGACTCATAATCCATTACCGAAATGCCCAGCCAGGAGGCAATGCTTTGAATCAGCCGGATTTCTGCTTCTTGTAACCGGCCGTCGCTTTGACCCAATCCAAATAAATAATGTAAGAGTTGGAGGCGTGAGGCGTAATCCATGGCTTGTCTGATTTGTTGACAAACCGGTACCAGATCGTAGTCTTTCTTGATCAGTTCGCGAAATATCAAAATATATTGTTCGGCTTTTTCTTGTCCGAATTGTTGGCGGAAGAAATTTTTCACATACTGAAGTTCAGATTTTAATACTCGTTGATCGGATTTCATGATAGCAGCCGAAAGAACCAGTAAACTCAGTCCAAAATCACCTTCTCCGGTGCGGACTCCCTGAACTTGATCTTGTTGTTGGTAAGCATATTTACCGGAACTGACACTTTCAAATATCGAGCCGAAAATAAAACCGAGTATTCCCCCCAGGGGACCACCCAGAGCCCAGCCTAAGGCTCCTCCTATCCATTTTAATGCACCCATTTGTAAAGGAAAATAAGTATAAAATCAAACGACAAAGATACATAAATTCATTATTCCTTATCTTTGTAACATTTTCGAACAAAAAGCATCTATACTATGTCCGGTGCCTTGAATACTGATCTGTTGTTGATTGAAGCATGTCTAAAAGGAGATGCCAAAGCACAGAAGGAGTTGTATGAGCAATACGCACGAAAAATGATGCCCATATGTCTCCGGTATTCAAACGATTATGAGACAGCCAAAGACCTATTGCACGACGGATTTGTGCGGGTATTTACTTATTTGGGCGATTATAAGGGCGAGGGCTCATTCGAGGGCTGGATGCGAAGGATCTTTGTCAATACTGCATTGGAATATCTGAGAAAATTCAAGGATAAACCGCATTTGATGAACATTGAGGATGCTTATATGTTGGAAAGCAATGAACACTCTGTGTTGGAAAAGATGACAGAGGCTGAAATAATCGCTTGCATTCAGGAATTGCCGACCATGTACCGCAGCGTGTTCAACATGTTTGTTATAGAAGGTTATTCCCACAGAGAAATCGGAGAATTACTAAAGATTACGGAAAGTTCCTCCAGAGTTTACCTGACCAGAGCAAAACAACTAATGCAGTCGATGTTGATTAAGAGATATGGAAAAAATGAACGATACAGAATATAGGCGCTATTTTCAGCAACGTTTGTCGAATTACGAAAGCGACGAGGTGCCGGAATTTGATCAGCTTTTTTCCAAGGCTGATTTAGATCTTGTACCGGCAAAATCGGGCGGTTTCCGGTTATGGCCTGTTGTACTCAGCGTTGTATCTGCCGCCGCCGTTGTCGCTTTACTGCTGATACTATGGCCGGCGGGTAAAGACTCGGATTATTTCAGCTACAAAGAATACCGGGAGTCCTTTTCACTTCCCGATGTTTCTTCTATAGAGATCAAGAGTAACATTCAGGCTTACGACGAGCCGGTACTACTGGCGACTTCTGCTCTGCCGGATAATTCAGACAGGCATACAGTACGACGTTTCGAAACCATAGGTGTTCAGATTCCCGCGTCGCCCGTAAGCACCGGTTCCGAGGGTGTTTTATCTGAAACCACCGCTGATGGGCGACAAGCAGTTGATGCAGAAACACAGCAAGAACAGGCTTCGACCGGAAGTAACCAGGCGAGTGAAATGATCCATCAAAACACCTACGAACGAAGCGTTCAGGAGGCGCACAGGCTGGCGGCCGAAAATGCCCGACAGCGTAAGAGAATCTTCAGGCCTCGTTTGGGTGTCGCCATTAATCAAAATAACGGTTTGTTGGCTTCGGTCAGCCCCAACAGTTATCAATCGATGGCTGCCTCGTTTGCCAACGATTATCAGAACGCCTATTCTGTGTTGAATGCCGCCAGCCTCATGCGCAGCGGAGAAGTTGATCCCAATGCTTGGGAAAAACCGGGTAATCTAGACATGCCTGTGGTGGAGAAACCCAACTATCATTTCCCGCTCAATTTATCCCTCAGTGTTTCGCTGCCCTTGTCCTCCAGGCTGGAATTGCAGACAGGACTAAGTTATTCCTACTTATCGGCTACGACGGAGGGAGAGACAAATCTGTATAATTTTACCCTGTTTCAGGAACTTCATTATTTGGGAGTACCTTTGAGAATTGCCTACCGGATGATTGACAGCGATCGTTTTGGGATGTATGCCTCGCTGGGGGGTAGCGTAGAGAAAGGTTTGGTCGGCAAGCAAAAAAACACTGTTGTTACGGCCGATAACAGAAGAGATGTATGGACAGGGCAACAATCCGTACATGGCATACAACCCATAGCGAGTGCTCAGTTGGGCTTTGATTATGCTTTGAATCCCAAATTGCAGTTATATCTTGAACCGGGAGTTGTTTATTATTTCGATACAGACCAGCCTCTGAGTATACGTACTAAAACTCCCCTTTTCTTCAATTTAGGCCTGGGTCTGCGTTACCGTATCTGATTTTTCCCCTTTTTCTGTTTTGAGCGTAAAAAATATTGTGTACTTTTACGCCGTTTTTTATAATGCTCCGTTGTGTAATGGTAGCACTACAGATTCTGGATCTGTCTGTCTGGGTTCGAATCCTAGCGGAGCAACAAATTCACCATGAAGCCCATTCGATACCTGCTCTTTTGCCTGGTTTTGATTAGCTGGCAACTCAAGGCTCAAAAACAGGATACCATTTACATCTCTACCAGCCTTGGTACGATGAAGGCTGTTTTTTATGATGACGTACCCCGGCATAGGTCTATGTACACAGAACGTATTAAATACGAGGCTTTTGACGGCACACTTTTTTTTAGAGTGGTGCCGAATTTTATTATACAGGGGGGATCTCCCGATTCCCGCAATGCAGCTCCCGGAGAACGTGTAGGCCAGGGCAGTAATCAGTTTTTGCTTAAACCCGAATTTCGTCCAGCCCATTTTGCCCGTAAAGGTGCCATTGCAGCTCCAAGACAGCCGGACAGTATGAATCCCGAAAAGGAATCCGATTGCAGCCAATTTTTTATAGTTAAAGGCAGGGTGTATACCGGAGGTTACCTGGATAGCCTGGAAATGCAGCGTAACAATCCTCTAAAAAATGCCTGGTGGGCAGCTAATTACACGCCCCATAAGGCAGAAATGGACAGTCTCAGGAAAGCCGACCCCCGGCAATTCAATCAACGTCTTAGATCCTATCGTGCCGAAATGGATTCTGCTTTGCGCAGCAATCCCCAGGCACTTTTCTTTTCGGAAGAACAGCGCGCAATCCTCACTACGCTTGGAGGAGAACTCAGCCTGGATATGCAGTATACTTTTTTTGCCGAAGTTGTCGAAGGTCTGGAAGTCATAGATAAAATAGCAGCACTCAAAACAGATGCCTATGAACGCCCCCTTCAAGACGTAGTAATTCATTCTGTTCGCATTAAATAAAGCCGGTTTTATGATTACAACTATTGTAATAGTCCTGTTTTATCTTTTTGTACCGGCCATAGTGTTGCGTTTGTGTCATCTGTCCAAGATGGCCGATAAAATAGGAGCAGTGCTGATTTGCTATTTGATAGGTATGGTTTTTGGGGCTCTGGTCATTAACGATGAGCGTTATGCCATTCCCGATGCCATTTCCACCATAATGATACCTTTGGCTCTGCCCATGTTGATGTTCGAAGTTAATATTCGCGATTGGAGCAAAATGGCCGGTAAGGCCTTTCTTTCAATGTTGGCTGGAGTCTTCGGTCTGGTTATTGTGGTTGTACTCGGATATTTCCTGTTTAAGGAATCTGTACCGGAAGCGGCAAAAGTGAGCGGAATGCTGGCCGGAGTCTATACCGGAGGTACTCCCAATCTGGCTTCTATTAAAGCCGCTCTGGGAGTACCCGAAGATTTATATATTGCCGTTAATACGGTGGATATGCTTGTCAGTGCAGCATATTTGCTCTTTTTGCTTTCTTATGCCAAGCCTTTGCTGAGCAAAATACTTCCTCCGTATCAATCAAAACACGGAGTACAACAAATCGAAACCAACTCTTTACTGCAGGAAGAGCCAAAATTGGCCTTGATCCCCTGGCTCAAAAAAGTAAAAACCCGTCATATTTTAGCTGCTTTTGGAGTGACTTTGCTCTGTGCGGCCGGTGGTGCCGGTTTGGGATTATTGGTCAAGAATCCGGCTTACCAGATGGCCGTTATTATATTATCCATCACCACCCTGGGTATTATTGCGGCTAATTTAAAACCGGTGAAGAAGATTCAGGGAAGTTTTGACACCGGCATGTACCTGATTTTGATTTTCAGTGTTGCTGTAGCCAGTATGGCCGATTTTAAGGACATTTCATCGAAACTTTTGCCTCTGATCGGTTTACTGAGTTTCGTAATTTTTGGTTCTTTGTTATTGCATATGTTGACGTGCAAGTTGTTTCGTATTGATACCGACACAGCTATGGTGACATCGGTGGCATTGGTGTGCTCACCTCCCTTTGTGCCGGTGGTATGCGGAGCAATAAAAAACCGTGAAGTAATGATTTCCGGAATCACCGTGGGCGTAGTCGGCTATGCCCTAGGGAATTACCTGGGCATAGCCATCGCCTATTTTTTACAAGGTATCTGATTGTTTTAAGCGTCGATGTTGGCGTAGGTGGCGTTGGCTTCGATAAAGTTGCGACGGGGTCCTACGTCTTCGCCCATCAGCATCGAAAAGATGTGATCGGCGGCTGCGGCATTTTCTATAGTAACTTGTCTTAAAATACGATGCTCCGGATCCATCGTGGTGCTGGCCAACTGTTCCGCATTCATTTCACCCAAACCTTTGTAACGCTGCGTGTGAACGGCGCTTTCGTTGCCTCCGGCGTGTTGTTCGATAAAACGTTGGCGTTGCTTATCGTTCCAGCAGTATTCTTCTATTTTGCCTTTTTTGCAGAGATAGAGCGGGGGATTTGCAATGTACAGGAAGCCTTGCTCGATGAGCGGCTTCATGTAGCGGAAGAAGAAAGTCATTATCAGAGTGTCGATGTGACTGCCGTCCACATCGGCGTCGGTCATGATGATGATCTTGTGGTAGCGTAATTTGGAGATGTTCAATTCTTTGCTGTCGTCCTCGGTGCCGATACTTACGCCTAAAGCAGTATAAATATTGCGGATTTCCTCGCTCTCGAGCACCTTGTGGGGCATGGCTTTTTCCACATTGAGGATTTTACCGCGCAAAGGCAGGATCGCCTGAAATTCACGATTTCTTCCCTGTTTGGCTGTGCCGCCGGCTGAATCACCTTCAACTAAGAATATCTCGCATTTTTGGGGATCGCGACTGGAACAGTCGGCCAGTTTGCCTGGAAGGCCGCCTCCGGAGAGGGGTGTTTTGCGCTGAACCAGTTCTCTGGCTTTACGGGCGGCGTGGCGTGCAGTAGCAGCCAGAATCACCTTATCCACAATAATTCTGGCTTCTTTTGGATGTTCTTCGAGGTAATATCCAAGAGCCTCACTGACCGTTTGATCTACTATCCCGATTACATCGGTGTTCCCTAATTTTGTTTTGGTCTGGCCTTCGAATTGAGGTTCGGCCACCTTGACCGAAATTACCGCTGTCAGCCCTTCTCTAAAGTCGTCACCGGAAATTTCAATTTTTAGCTTTTCGAGCATTTTGGAATCTTCGGCGTATTTTTTCAGAGTGCGTGTAAGGCCACGGCGAAAACCGGTCAGATGTGTACCGCCTTCGATGGTATTGATATTGTTTACGTAGGAATGGACGTTTTCAGCGTAGGAATTGTTGTAGATCATAGCAATTTCCACGGGAGTGCCGTATTTGTCGGTTGTAATGTGAATCACCTCCTCGATAAGCGGTTCTCTCGATGTGTCTATAAAGCGGACAAACTCGCTCAAACCTTGCTCTGAGTAGAACAGTTCGTTCTTGTAGCTTCCGTCTTCGTTTTTTACCCGCTTGTCGGTCATAGTCAGAGAGATGCCAGCGTTCAGGTAAGCGAGTTCACGCATACGGTTGGCCAATATGTCGTATTTATATTCCAGCGTGGTGAATATCTCACTGTCGGGTTTGAATGTGATGGTAGTTCCGGTTCGATCGGTAGTTCCCGTTTCTTTGACCGGATAGAGAGGTTTGCCCTTATGGTATTCCTGTTCGTAAACTTTTCCATTACGGAAAATTTGAACAAAGAGGCGGTCGGAGAGTGCGTTAACGCAGGAAACACCTACTCCGTGGAGTCCACCCGAAACCTTATAAGATCCTTTGTCGAATTTTCCACCGGCGTGCAGCACTGTCAATACGACTTCCAGTGCCGAGCGACCTTCCTTTTCGTGCATATCTACCGGAATACCGCGACCATTGTCGGATACCGTGATTGAGCCGTCTTCATTTATCCACACCCTGATGTCTGAACAATAACCTGCCAGGGCTTCGTCGATACAATTGTCTACAACTTCGTATACCAGGTGATGCAGTCCTTTTTCGTCGGTATCGCCTATATACATTGCGGGACGTTTGCGAACAGCCTCCAGACCTTCGAGAACCTGGATATTTTTCGCTGAATAGCTTTGTTCGTTGTTTACAATTTCTTCTTCAGCCATAAGTATTTATATTAAGTCAACCGGCCGCGAAAAGCGACCGCAAAAAACGAACAAATGTAGCGAAAATCCCAAAAACCACCAAGAAACGGATTGTGTTTTTTAATGCTATTAGTGAAGAAAATACCGGTAAAATTTGGATTTTTATGAACCTTGGCTTATCTTTGCACCCACAAAATCGCGGAGTGGAGCAGTGGCAGCTCGTTGGGCTCATAACCCAAAGGTCGCAGGTTCGAGTCCTGTCTCCGCAACTAAGTTAGAGGGGCTGTTTGAAAACAGCCCTTTTTTTCGGACATTTACCTCGGACATTTGCCCCTATTAAATTCCTAAACAATTTCGCTCATGGCCAAAGCTAAAACCATCTTTTTATGCAGCAATTGCGGTTCCGATTTCCCGAAATGGATGGGGAAATGTCCTGTTTGCGGGGAGTGGGGAAGTATTAATGAAGAAATAATTCATCGCGACGCGACATCAAAACAACTGACTTCTCAGTTTAAGGCTGAAAAATCCCAACCTCAACTTTTGACCGAAGTTGAATCCAATCAAGAAGCGCGTATAAGTACCGGAGGCCCGGAGCTGGACCGGGTACTGGGCGGAGGCCTGGTTCAGGGGTCTGTTGTCTTGTTGGGGGGAGAACCCGGCATCGGCAAATCAACTCTGGTACTCCAAACAGCCATCAAGATGACACATAAACGTGTTTTGTATGTGTCGGGCGAAGAAAGTTTGCAGCAGATCAAGATGCGGGCTGAACGGATTAAAGGCGATAATCCCCGGGCTTATTTTCTTGCAGAAACCTCTCTCGAAAATATTTTTGAGCAGATCAGCCGGCTTAAACCAGAATTACTGATTATTGATTCCATTCAGACCTTAAGCACCGAAGTGGCCGATTCTTCACCCGGCAGCGTTACCCAGGTGAGGGAATGTGCAACAGCGTTGCTTAAAGTTGCCAAGACTTTGGGCATGCCGATCGTTTTGATCGGTCATATCAACAAAGAAGGCAGCTTGGCAGGGCCCAAAGTGTTGGAACATATAGTGGATACCGTTTTGCTTTTCGAAGGCGATACTCACCATTTTTACCGTATTTTACGCTCAGTCAAAAACCGCTTTGGTAGCATTGCCGAGATCGGTATGTACGAAATGCGCAGCGATGGTTTGCGGGAAGTCACCAATCCATCCGAACTTTTATTATCACAGCATCAGGATGGTTTGAGCGGGGTGGCTATTGCTGCTGCCATCGAGGGCATCCGCCCTTTCCTGATTGAAACTCAGGCCTTGGTGAGTACGGCGGCTTACGGCACTCCGCAACGTTCCACTACCGGTTTCGATCTTAGGCGGCTCAATATGTTGTTGGCCGTACTCGAAAAAAGAGCCGGTTTTAAAATCGCTCAAAAGGATGTCTTTCTTAATATTGCAGGGGGCATTAGAGTGAACGATCCGGCCATTGATTTGTCTGTGATTGCTGCCATATTATCGTCCAATTTGAACCTTTCCATCGGGAATAAAGTGTGTTTGGCCGGCGAGGTGGGCCTGGCCGGCGAGATCAGGCCGATCAACCGCTTGGAGCAGCGCATCGTGGAAGCTCAAAAGTTGGGTTTTGAGCAAATTATTGTTCCGGATTTCTCTGAATCTGTAACAGACCTGCGCCGTTTCAAAATCCGCATAGATAAGGTGCGCAAGGTAGAAGAATCCTTCCGCTTGCTCTTTGGTTAAGCCTTTGGAGAGTGCTATGTAAAAGCTTGCGGCTTATTTGATGAAATAAAAAATAGACTTAATTTTACCACCCAATTTTTTAAACAATACAAGAATGAAAGAACAGCGGATGATCGGTTCCAGGATTAAAGGAATGCGCGAATCAAAATCAATTAGTATCGAAGTCTTTTCGGAACGTTCAGGCTTGAGCGTGGAGCAAATTCAGCTTATAGAAAGCAACAGTCAGATACCTTCGCTGGCTCCTCTGGTTAAAATGGCCAGAGCGCTGGGGGTACGTTTGGGGACCTTTCTCGACGACAACGAAGACCTGGGACCCGTGGTCAGCCGCAAAGAAGATCAGCCGGCCGGCATAAGTTTCTCGAGCAATACGGCAAGTTCCCACAACGATTTGCAATTCTTCTCGCTGGCTCAAAAAAAAGCCGGACGCAGTATGGAGCCTTTTATTATTGACATTCAATCGTCCACTCAAAACGGCTACGCTCTTTCTTCTCACGAGGGAGAAGAATTTATTTATGTGCTCGAGGGAGAGATAGAAATATTTTATGGTAAAAGAGTGTTTAAGCTCGCTCAGGGCGATAGCATTTACTACGATTCCATCGTAGATCATAATGTTCATGCTGCCAACAATTCAGAGGCCCGGATCCTGGCCGTAGTTTATACCCCTTTCTGATATGGAATTAAGTAATCGTACCGTAGGAGAATTCCTGGAACACTGGGCAACAACCACCCCCGATCGTGAGTACCTGATCTATTCCGACCGAGACTTGCGCTTTACCTACAAGCAGTTTAATCAACGAGTAGATAATATGGCCAAAGGCCTGATGGCCATTGGTGTCAGAAGAGGATCGCATATAGGCATTTGGGCTACCAATGTCCCCGATTGGCTGACTTTTCTTTATGCTTCGGCTAAACTGGGAGCGGTGCTGGTCACCGTCAACACCAATTATAAGCAGCATGAACTGGAATATCTGGTCGAAGACTCCGATATAGAGACCTTGTGCATCACCGAAGGTGTGTTCGACGGCAATTACGTGGACATGGTCAATACCATGTTGCCGGAGCTCAAAACTTCGCAGAGGGGGCATTTGCAAAGCAGTCGTTTCCCTAAGTTGAAAAACATCGTTTACATCGGTCAGGAAAAATACCGGGGTATGTTCAACACGGCGGAATTATTGTTGCTGGGCCAAAACATCGACGACGACGAACTGAATGAAATCAAGCGCAGCGTAAACTGCCACGATGTGGTGAATATGCAGTATACTTCGGGAACTACGGGTTTTCCCAAAGGAGTAATGCTTACGCACCACAACATTGTGAACAACGGCTATTTTACCGGCGAGCATATGGCCTTTACATCCGAAGATAAGCTCTGTGTACCGGTGCCGCTTTTCCATTGTTTCGGAGTAGTATTGGCCACCATGAATGTTCTGACCCACGGTTGTACTCAGGTGATGGTGGAACGCTTCGATCCACTGGTGGTGCTGGCATCCGTTCAAAAGGAACGTTGCACGGCTCTGTATGGAGTGCCCACCATGTTTATCGCTATTTTGGATCACCCGATGTTCGAGATGTTTGATGTTACCTCGCTGCGCACAGGCATCATGGCCGGTTCCTTGTGTCCGGTTGAATTGATGCGCAGAGTAACCGACAAGCTGCATATCACCCATATCACCAGCGTGTACGGACTTACCGAGAGTTCGCCGGGCATGACCCAGACCACAGTAAACGATTCTTTCGAAATACGCTGTACCACCGTTGGTCGCAGTTACCCTTTTACCGAAGTTAAAGTGGTAGATCCCGAAACCGGCAAGGAATGTCCTCCCGGCGTACAGGGTGAGATTTGTTGCAGAGGTTATCTGTTGATGAAGGGTTACTACAAAAATCCTCAGGCTACGGCGGAAGTAATCGACAAGGACGGCTTCCTGCACTCGGGCGATTTGGGAATAGTCGATGAAAACGGTTATTATCGCATTACCGGCCGTATTAAGGATATGATTATCCGTGGCGGTGAAAATATTTATCCTCGTGAAATTGAGGAGTTTCTCTATCACCTCGAAGGGATCAAAGACGTTCAGGTGGCCGGCATTCCTTCCGAAAAATACGGCGAAGAAGTCGGAGCGTTCATTATTCTGCACGAAGGTGTCAGTATGGACGAAGAGTATGTCAGGGAATTTTGCCGTGGCAAGATTGCCCGTCATAAGATTCCCAAATACGTCTTTTTTGTCGACAGCTTCCCAATGACCGGCAGCGGTAAGATCCAAAAGTTTAAACTCAAGGATCTGGGTTTAAAACTGCTCGAAAAGCGGGGTGATTAAGCAGGTTTGTTACGTCTTCTCAGGAAAACCAGGGCAAGGCCGAGGATTAACCAGACCGGCCAGATTTTAAAGAGGAAAATCACAGTGTCCACTACTCCATACCAACCTTTGGTGAGAGCTTGTTTCAGTTTCTCACCAAAGCGGTCGCGTTGTTCGGGTTTGTATTGGAAATCTTTTTGCTCGGTGAGCGTTAGTTGCAGACTGCTGTAATCCACTTGATCGCTTAGGTATTTGAGCCGGCCGGTGGTGCTTTCGATTTCTTCTTCGAGCCCCCGGATTTCTTCCTGAATCTGCAGGATATCTTTAACGGTTTTGGCCTCTTTGAGTAAGTCCTTGTAACGACTCAAGTAATTGCGTTTGTTTTGTAGACGGGTTTCCAGATCGATAAACTGGTCGGTTACATCTCGGGCCTGAACATCT
>Ga0209606_1001452_pt1 | contig 29216 bp, 24 predicted proteins | sample AD_UKC057_MetaG_FD_184412 | JGI IMG/M metagenome (GOLD analysis project Ga0209606, IMG submission 184412) | Active sludge microbial communities of municipal wastewater-treating anaerobic digesters from USA - AD_UKC057_MetaG (SPAdes) (version 2) | ecosystem: Engineered > Bioreactor > Anaerobic >...
GGGATTCAGACTGCCGCTGAACTTTAACTCGCCGTACAAGGCTGCCAGTCCTGGCGAATTCTGGAGGAGGTGGCATATATCCCTTTCGAGGTGGCTGAAGGATTATCTCTATATCCCTCTCGGGGGTAGCAGGAAAGGCCCATTGCGCACCGGCATCAACCTGATGGTCACGATGTTGCTCGGTGGTCTGTGGCATGGAGCTGCCACACGTTTTGTGGTCTGGGGTGGGCTTCACGGGGTGGCACTGGTTGTGGAAAAGATCTGGCGCTGGCTGTTCGGGAAGGTGTCAGTAAGAAAACGTGGCGCACATATCGCCGGAATACTTATCACATTCAACTTTGTCAGCTTCATGTGGATATTCTTCAGGGCCTGTACCATGGAGCAGGCTGTGATTATGATTAACCAGATATTCTCATCGTTCTCTCCGGGAGACTATGGCCTGGTGCTGATGTCATACCTGCCTGTGGTGGTACTGATTGTTTCAGGATACATCCTTCACTTCCTGCCCGTAACAGTCAAGGAGTCATACAGGGGACTCTTTATAAGACTCCCGCTGGCGGCACAGCTGCTGGTTGCCCTGGCTGTGGCACTGCTCCTCTACAAGGTGGGGTCAGAGGTGGTCCAACCCTTCATCTATTTCCGTTTCTGATTATTCTCCCGGCAACCCGGGAAGCGGAGTCATCTTGACACAGTCATCAATTCTGCTTCTGACATTCCCGGAGAAGAAGCCTTGATCATTATTTTGCCGCCATCTTCGGCCCTGAGCAGGATGGTGGCAATTCCGCCTTCGGCTCTTGCCGGATTGTCACCAATCAGGGAGGCATTTCCCCTCAAGGCGAATTCCACCATGGTATCAGAGGTGTAGACCTGGTTGCCCGCTGAATCAGTTACTGTAGCATAAACAAAGATGACATCAGCATTGTCGGCACGTAACGGCTTGTTGCTGAAGTCGGCTGACAGCCGGATGGCTGCAGGCCTGCCCGGGGTGGTGACTGAATGTGACGCACTCTCCTTTCCGTTGCGCAGGGTGGTGGCCTTCAATGTTCCTGGTGAATAATCCGGAAGTGTGAAGGTGAATGGTGGATGGAGAAGATTGACAGCATTGATGTCAGTGTCGGGTCCCTGAACCGCAATAAGCGTGTCATTGCGGAAGAGCTTCACAGTGTCGGCATTGCTGTATACCCTTACAATATTGCCCGAGGAGGGCAGGTTATGACTGGCGATAAAGCATACCGGGCCCTCTATGGTCTGGCTCCGGTAAAAATACCAGGCGAACTTGGGCAGCCTGAATATGTCCATGATGCCTGAGGTTTCAATATCGGGAGCATAGCCCCTGTTGTAGTCAAACATAACCCAGTTGGCATCGCCGAATCCCGGACCATTCAGGTTATCATTATGCGCCTCCTGGAAGTTCCATGCCTGCTGCAGCATGTGCCTGTCGCCTTTGCCTCTCAGCTGTCTTGAGTTTCTTTCGGCAGGCAGGAGGTCAGAAAACTCCGTCTGGTTTAATCCTGCATCCTGCGCATAATACTCCCAGTCGCCGTACTCACATATGAAAAGAGGTTTTGCTTTGCGGTAATCTTTCCAGTACCGGGGAGCTGGGGCATGCTGGCGTGCCGGGATGAAAACATCGCAGATAGTATCCATCCAGCTGCAGGTCAGGTTATTGCCAAAGGGAAGCTCATCCTTTACCGTTTGATGGAGCCTGGCAAGAAAACTGACAGACATGAGGGTCTCATTCAGTGATGACTCCCACATCACCACCGACGGGTGGTTGCGGTCACGGCGGCACATCATGCGTGTATCACGCACAGATGCCTCTGCAAAAAGCGAGTCGCCCATGAACTGCCACCCGGGTATGGCATCAATGACCATCAGGCCCAACTCATCACAGGCATCAAGAAATGCAGGCGCCGGAGGATAATGGGAGCATCTGACAAGGTTGAAGCCTGCCTCCCTGATCTTGAAGGCATCGCGATAACTGGCATTGTCTGACAGGGCATATCCGATGTATGGATATTCCTGGTGCCGGTTAGTTCCCATAATCCTGACAGGCTCACTGTTCAGGAGCAGTCCCTTGTCGGGCGTGATCCTCACTGTCCTTATACCGGTTCTGGTTTCCCGATGGTCAATCACTGTGCTGCTCTCTGAGAGCAGTTCGGTAGATATGGTATAGAGGAAAGGTGTGGCCGGGGTCCATAATGAAGGCTGCATGACAATCATCCTGGTCTCGAGACGCTGGCTCTGGCCCGGTTCCATGTCGATAAGCTCTGACAGAGAAGAGGCAACCTCCAGTCCGGCCGCATCAAGAAGGGTGTTTTTCATCCTGAATGACCTGGGAATGTGGTCATCATTGCTTACATGCACTGAGAGAGTCAGGGTGGCCGACTCGCGGCTCACATCCCTGACGCCGGTGATAATCCCTCCGCCCAGTGTGGATTGATACTCAGGCGGTGCGGTAATGTGCAGCTTGTCAGTAACATACAGGCTAACGTTGCGGTAAAGGCCACTGTACCACAGGAAATCGAGTTCGCCAAGGGGCTTGCCGGGAGGGATATGCGGATTTTCCCTGTTGTCAAGCTTTACCATAATCTCATTTTCCCTGCCGTACTCAAGATCATTGCTCAGATTGACATAGAAGGGAAGATATCCTCCGGTATGACGTGCTATCTCTGCACCATTCAGGTAAACGATAGCATCATGCATGGCTCCGTCAAAAAGGAGTCCGGTGTGCCTGTGCCTTTGCCTCCTGTCAGGCTTGTACACCTTTTTATACCAGCATATACCGGTCCACTGACTTGCTGTAACAACAAGAGGTTCAATTACTGCCGAATGTGGCAGTGTCACCTCTTCCCATTTGTGGTTGGGAATTATTCCCGGCAGTATCTTGTCTACATTGGCTGAGTCCTGCCTGATAAAGAGCCAGCCGTCATTGAACGAAAGAGGTATGCCGTCAGTTGCCTTCCTGCCACAGGAAGTGAGGAACAACAGCACAGTCGTCAGCACTGTCAGCAGTGATATGGCGGCTCTTCTTCTCATATATCTCCGAAACCTGATACCGGGTGTGCAAATGCAATCACATCTCTGCCGGTTATCTCCTCAGGGCACAGGATGATGAGTCTTTCGAGCACATTCCTGAATTCTCTTATGTTGCCGGTCCAGATGATTTTCTGCAGCTCAGCTATGGCATCAGGTTTTATCTTCTTTTTTCCCATACCGTATTCACCGCAGATGAGAGTGTTGAAATGATCAGCAAGGAGGGGTATGTCTTCCTGCCTTTCATTGAGAGTAGGCACATGAATCAGTATCACGCTGAGGCGGTGGTAGAGGTCTTCCCTGAATCTGTTGTGGTCAATCTCCTCCCTGATATTTTTGTTGGTTGCGGCTACTACCCTGACGTCAACGTGGATATCCTTGTCAGATCCCACCCGGGTTATCTTGTTTTCCTGCAGTGCCCTGAGAACCTTTGCCTGTGCTGCCAGGCTCATGTCTCCCACCTCGTCGAGAAAGATAGTGCCTCCCGAAGCCTGTTCAAACTTGCCGATACGCTGTTTGATTGCCGAGGTGAATGATCCCTTTTCGTGACCGAAGAGTTCGCTTTCAATCAGCTCGGAGGGTATAGCCGCGCAGTTGACTTCCACAAAGGGGCCGCGAGCACGGTTGCTCTTTTCATGTACCTGGTGCGCCACCAGTTCCTTCCCGGTGCCGTTGGCGCCGGTGATAAGCACACGGGCTTCGGTGGGAGCAACCCTGTCAATCATCTCCTTGACCTTCAATATTGCAGGTGAGTTGCCCACAATCTCGTACCTTTTGCTGACCTGTTTCTTCAGTACCTTGGTCTGGGTGATCAGTGAGCCTCTCTCAAGCGCATTGCGAATGGTTATGAGCAGGCGGTTGAGATCAAGGGGCTTTTCAAGGAAGTCAAAGGCCCCTTTCTTAATGGAGTCAACAGCCGTATCTATGTTTCCATGACCTGAGATCATGATCACTGGCATATCGGGTGAAATCTCCAGCAGTTTCTGCAGCACCTCAATCCCGTCCATCTTTGCCATTTTGATGTCACAGAGAACGGCGTCATACTGCTGTTGCCCGAAAAGCTCGATCCCTGATGTGCCATCCTCAGCCAGATCAATCTCGTATTTCTCGTATTCAAGTACATCCTTCAGGGTGTTCCTGATGGATTTTTCATCATCTATGACCAGTATCCTTGACATTCTTGCTAATCCTTATCCTTTGTATGTCAGCCACTTCCATATTTCCTTGTATGATGTTTTCTTGCCGTACATAAGTATCCCGGTACGGTAAATCTTTGCCGCCATCCATATTGTACCCACTATTGTCAGAATCATCAGCCCCATTGAGAGTGCTATCTCCCATGGCGGTACGTCAAAGGGTATCCGGGCTATCATTACAATGGGGGAGGTTAGCGGTATGATTGAGAACCAGAAAGAGAGTGAGCTCTCAGGGTTCTGCATGGTTCCCATGGCAACCACCAGGGCCAGTATTATCGGGATGGTAACCGGCAACATGAATTGCTGCGTCTCTGTCTCATTGTCAACAGCCGAACCGATGGCGGCAAAGAGCGAGGCATAAAGCAGGTAACCGGTAAGGAAATAGAAGACGAAACTGAAGATAATCAGTCCCCATGGCATGTTGAGAGCGCCGGCGAATATCTTCTGAAACATGGTGAACTCCTCTGCTGTCATGGTAGTGGTTTCTGATCCGGCAGCCATTGCCTGGTCAGCCTCGGCAAAGCTCTGGGGCAGTTGCTGTAACTGTTCCATGGTTCCCTCCGGGAGGACGTTGGCTTTAACAATCAGGACCAGCGCGAGTGTCAGCACTACCCAGAGTGCGAACTGTGTCAGTCCCACGAGGGCAACACCAATGATCTTTCCAAGCATGAGCTGTACAGGCTTGACAGATGATACTATCACTTCCACTATGCGGCTGGTCTTCTCCTCGATCACACCACGCATGACCATAGCCCCGAACATGAATACAAGCATGTACATCAGGAATCCGCCGATGTAAGCAAGCGCCATCGCAATGTCTGTGCTGGTTTCGCGGGCACTGCCCGTCTCATCTATCTTTATTGTCTGTATCCTGACGCTGGAGTTGATTGCGCGTAGAATCTCATCGAGGTCCTCAATGTTGTAGGCAAGCAACTTCTGTCTTTCGATCTCCTTTTCAAGTGATCCGGAGATGTGGTCAAGCAGCCCTATGGGCGGTTGCTTTCGCGATAAAAGCTGGATGGCATCCGGATTGGCAACCAGGTCAGGGGAGATATAGAGTACACCATAGTACCCCAACTCTGAAAAGTTGTTCTTGATGTCATTCAGTTTCACCCCTTGCAGGTACTCGAATTCAGTATCCCTGGTGTCAGGGATCACATTGACGAAGAGGTCAGATCCGTCTTCAATCACTGCTATCTTCTTGAACTCCTTGTCCTCATTGGTCATCACCAGCGCCGGGATGATGAAAAGAAGGGCCATGAGGAACGGGGTAAGAAAGGTCATAATGAGGAACGACTTTTTCCGTACCCTGGTAAGATATTCCCTGCGTATGATAATAGCTGTCTTGTTCATGGCTCAGTTTTTTACAGCTTCCTTGTTCTTGGCTTCCACCACTCTTATGAATATCTCATTCATCGACAGGAGGGCCGGGTTGAACGAGAGTACCTGCCCGGCAGCGGTCATCTCCCTGAGGATGGCGTTATTATTGACAGGCTCTGATGCCTTGATGAGCACTCTGCTCTTGCCGTCTTCAAAGACCGAAGAGAGCACTGTAAGGTTAGCGTTTGACAAGGGGTTCACCTCACCGGAGAAAACAACCTCGAACTCGTTGCCTGCCCACTCATTGCGGATCTTTTCAACACTGCCCTCGAGGATTGTCCGCGCCTTGTTGATAAGGGTTATATTGTCACACAGTTCCTCAACAGAGCCCATGTCATGTGTTGATAAAATGATTGTGGCACCGCGTTCGCGGAGGAACAGGATCTCATCCTTTATCTGCCTGGCATTGATCGGGTCAAATCCCGTGAATGGTTCGTCCAGGATAATCAGTTTCGGTTCGTGAAGGACAGTGGTTACGAACTGCACCTTCTGCTGCATGCCCTTCGACAGTTCCTCCACCTTCTTGTCCCACCAGTCGATGATATCAAGCTTTTTGAACCAGTATTTCAGGCGCCTCATGGCTTCCGCATGAGTGAGTCCTTTAAGCTGTGCGAGGTAGAGTGCCTGTTCACCCACCTTCATTTTCTTGTACAGTCCGCGCTCCTCAGGGAGGTAGCCGATGTTATTCACATCATCGGGGCTTATCGGGCGTCCGTTCAGTAAAATGACTCCGCTGTCAGGCGCCGTGATCTGGTTAATGATTCGGATAAGTGTTGTCTTGCCTGCTCCGTTCGGCCCCAGAAGGCCGTAGATGCTCTGTTGGGGAACCCTTATGCTGACCCTGTCAAGCGCAATCTGGGCAGCAAAGCGTTTCGTCACCTCTTTGGCTTCAAATATTATCATTGTTTTTACACAATTAATAAAGCATTCAGTCAGAGAATTTCAAAGATATAAAAAAGGCTGATACGATCTGTTTGAAGTGCATCAACCTTTTATAATACTGTTTCGCATTTGTCAGGAGAAGTAACTCTTTTTGCGGCTGTCAGGTAAAGTAACTCTGTTTGCAGTTGTCAGGAGAAGTAACTCTTTTTGTGGTTGTCAGGTGAAACAACTCTTTTGCAACTGTCAGGAGAAATAACTCTTCATCCGGTCAAAGAAGCCCTTGTCATCGGCGTCAGGCTTCGGGGTAAACGATGCTGAGTTTTTAAACTGTTCGAAGGCTCTCTGTTCCTCCCTTGAGAGGTTCTTCGGTATCCAGACATTCACATTCACCAGCAGGTCACCCTTGCCATACCCGTTCACATCAGGCAGTCCCTTGCCCCTGAGGCGTAGTATCTTTCCTCCCTGGGTTCCCGGTTCTATCTTGATCCTTACCTTGCCGTCAATGGTCGGAATCTCGACATTGGCGCCGAGAATTGCATCGGGTATACTGATGAACAGGTTGTATATCAGGTCATTGCCTTCACGTATGAGCTCATCATGGGGTTCCTCGTCTATGACTACAATCAGGTCGCCATTGATGCCGCCGCGGCGTGCCGCGTTGCCCTTGCCGGTCACGGAAAGCTGCATGCCCGGGGCAAGCCCTGCCGGGATTGAAATGGGGATCACCTCTTCTGCCTGCGTAATCCCTTCGCCATAGCACTTATGGCATTTTTTGGTAATAACCTTGCCCTCTCCGCCGCAGACGTTACAGGGTGCTGTGGTCTGCATCTGCCCCAGGATGGTGTTCATAACCCTGGTGGTGTGGCCGGTGCCCTTGCATGCGGTACAGGTAGTTACATCACTGTCAGAAGCAGCCCCGCTGCCATGGCAGGCATTGCAGGCGACATATTTGTTCACCTTAACCCTCTTCTCGGTGCCATGGGCAAATTCTGAAAGGGTGAGTTTTACTTTTAGCCTCAGGTTGGAGCCCTTGTTGACGCTGCGTGAGCGGCTGCCTCCGCCGCGACGTGATCCGAAAGCCCCGCCGAAAGCGTCACCGAAGATGTCGCCGAATGACGAGAAGATATCTTCCATGGTCATCCCGCCTCCGAATCCGCCCCCGAACCCGCCTCCGTTCATGCCGGCATGCCCGAACTGGTCATACCTCGCCCGTTTCTCATCATTGCTGAGAACCTCATAAGCTTCGGCAGCCTCCTTGAACTTCTCCTCGGCCTCCTTGTTGCCGGGATTCTTGTCAGGATGATACTTGAGGGCCTGCTTCCTGTAGGCCTTCTTGATCTCATCCTTCGAAGCGCCCTTGCTTACGCCCAGTACTTCATAATAGTCTCTCTTCGACATGTTTCAGAACAGAAGCATTCAGTTATTCACCTACTACCACCTTCGGGTAGCGGATCACTTTGTCATTAAGTGTATATCCCTTCTGGGTAACGTCAATGATCAGCCCTTTCAGCTTATCATCTTCCACTGCAACGGTTGTGACTGCCTCGTGGAAATCACCGTTGAACGCCTCGTTCATGACCTCTATCTCCTTCACTCCGTTCTGTTTCAGGAAATCATTTATCTTGCTGTATATCAGCTCAAGTCCCTCTTTCACAGCATTATAGTCACTGGTGGAACGCATAGAGTTCATGGCCCTGTCAAAATCATCAATGACGGGAAGAAGGCTTTTGATTACCGATTCACCGCCTGACTGTGACAGCTCGATCTTTTCCTTCAGGGTTCTCTTCCTGTAATTGTCAAATTCAGCTGATAGCCGTAAGTACCTGTCCTGCATTTCTGTCAGTTTTCCGAGTAGTTCTTTCTCTGCCTGACTCTTCACAGCGGCTTCAGGTTCATCTTCAGGCACATGCTGCCTGGAGGCGTCATTTTCTGTATTTATTTGATTATCTGTTACTTTCTTTTTGGGCGTGGGTTCATCATGCCTCTCTTCCTGACTCTTCTTTTTTACCATGATAAAAACAATTTACTAACGGCCATAAACAAAATGCCGGCCACAATGATAAAACTGACAAAGTGGCAATTTAAAGTGTGAATGCCACGGCCTCAATCTCTATCAGGCATCCGTGGTGCAGACCTGCTACGGTGATTATGGATCTGGCCGGGAGCATCTGACCAAAGAAATCGGCGTACACTCTGTTTATCTCTTCCCAGTATTTCACATCGGTAGTATAGATGGTTGTGCGGGCAATGGTTGTAATGTCACCACCGGCTGCCTTCACGATACTGAGCACATTTTTAAGCGCCTGCAGGGTCTGTTCGCTGATAGTGCCGGTCAGCTTGTCTCCTGTCAGGGGAATGACGGGCAACTGGCCTGAAACAAAGATCATGTTTCCGGAGACAATCGCCTGTGAATAATGCCCGCCCGGCAATGGAGCGTCATAGGTGATAACATTGATGAGGCTCATGGTCTGAAAGATATGATTAATTAGTAGCCGTTCTTGTGCTTCTTCTTGTTCTGCTTAGACCTTCCCTGCGATCTGCCCTGATGCTTGCCCTGTGTCTTGCCTTTAGGCTGGGCAATCAGATCCCTGACATCGGGCATTTTGTAGTTCTCGGGCACCTTTAACCTGTTGCCTGATATTTCAATCAGGTCCCTGATGATGACTTCGTCAGCAACCGTTGACTTGTTCCAGGTAACATAATCTTTCTTCATCTGGTTGAGGATGAGTGACGTGAGATAATCCTTTTCCTCACCATCCTTCATCTTTGCTGCTGCCTCAATCATGGCAGGGATGATGCACCCATAATGAGAATATTTTATTTCCCCGTTATGATAGGGGACTTTATTTGGTTTGGAGTTAAGCTTCTTCCGGTCAGGGGCAGGATAAGGCGAATCAACGTCAAGGTCAAAATCAGCAATGATCATGATGTGATCCCAGAGTTTGTGCTTGAAATCAGTCACCTCCCTGAGGTTGGGATTCAGATTGCCCATTATCTGTATAATGGTTTTGGCTGCCCGGTTCCTCTCCTCCGGATCTTTGATTGTCTTGGCATGTTCAATCATCTTCAGGACATTCCTCCCGTATTCAGGCAGCGCCATTCTTTTTCTCTGTGTATTGTAATCGAAATTCATCTGTTAGATATAATTGTTTAAACTACTAATAAAATCATTTTCAAAGGCCAAGAAACCTGATGGCGAGGCCTGAAACTGCAATGGTGGCTCCGGCAATCACATTAACCCAACGCTCGAGGGGTTTCAGGTTGATGGTGCTGAGACCCAGCCTGAAAGCCAGGACAACTGCCATCATGGTGGCGATTGTGACCGCGGAGAAAAGCAGTGATACAATTATCACACCGCTGATGTTGTTCTCTGCTGCAGGGTACATGAGAATGGGTATCAGCGGCTCGCACGGGCCCAGTACAAATATAAGGAAAAGTATCCACGGAGTGAGGTTCTTCCTCTCATTCAGGTGTATATGCGAGTGGTCACTGTAGTGGTCATGCCGGTGCTCATGCGTGATACCATCAGCGTGGGTATGGGTGTGAACATGCTGTTTTCTGCGGTAGACATTGCGAAGGCTGATAAGGGTGTACACCAGTCCGAAGGCTATTAGCATCCAGGCTGCTATATTCCCCCTGAATCCTTCGAGGAATTCCAGTTTTGAAAGGGATATACCTGCAGCAATACCTATGAATCCCACGATTACCGAACTCAGGACATGTCCGAGGCCGCAGAGAAAGGTAATGAACATCGTTTTCCTGATGGTCCATTTACGCGCCTCGCCCATAACAATGAACGGCAGATAGTGGTCGGGCCCCAACAGTGTATGAATGAAACCGATGGTTACGGCAGTGCCTGCCAGTAGTATAGTCGAATTATCCATTACCGTATTCTAATTCTGTGCAAAGATAATGATATTGCCGGTCCGGTTATCTGGTAACCCCTATCCACTTTCCATCGGTCAGGGTCATCTCCCTGAACCCCGATCCATGGTTGTCAAGCAGCCGTCTGGCATCTTTAACGTAGAGCATCATTGAATCATAATGCCCGGAAGACTGAAACAATTCCGGTTTCTTTTCAAATTCAGCGCAGGGCAGGATGTAGAACTTCTTTTTGCCATTTTCCACGGGAGTGTAGACCCAGGTAAGAACATATCCGGCGTCAGAAATAAATGCAGTGTCACCTTTCGCAGTTATATCCAGCCTGATCATTATCCCGCCGTCCCTTCTCCTTGTCCTCTGGTTGGAGACGAAGTTGCCCATGGACCATACTACAGGGTTTCTGATTCCGGCAGAGTCTCTTTCAGCCGCCACCGGTTGCACCACGTGAGGGTGGGAACCGATGATGATATCAGCGCCTGCCCTCCGCAGCGCTGCCGCCGTCTTCTTCTGTTCGGCTGAAGGGATGGTGTCATATTCAATGCCCCAGTGAATGAAAATAATTGTCAGGTCTGCCCCCAGCAATTCAGCTCTCCTGATATCAGTGGCAGCACGTATGGTGTCAATATATGCGACCGTAGCCGGTGGCGGCACCACTATCCCGTTTGTGCCGTAGGTGTATGCCAGCAGGGCTATTCTCATTGATTCATGGCATATCATCAGGGGAGAAATGATATCACGTTCCTCCGGACTGATCCATGTGCCGGTATGTCTTATCCCAAGGCTGTCAAGCACCCTCAGGGTGCGAAAGATTCCTTTCGGTCCCCTGTCGGCTGAATGATTGTTCGCGGTCACCAGGATATCGAACCCGGCATTGCGGCATGCCACTGCCAGCTCATCGGGCGAGCTGAAGGCCGGGTAACCCTTGTAGGGAGGCCCTCCCAACGTTACCTCCAGATTGCCTGTGGCAACATCTGCGGATGAGATGAAGGGAGTAATGTATCTGAAGACACTGTCATATTCATATGTGCCCGTGGAGTCATTTCGCGCTGAGGCTATCTGCCCGTCATGCCCCATAATGTCACCGGTGAAGAGCAGCGTAAGAACCGTATCCGGTTCCTGCCCCAGGATGAAAGGGGCGCAGCTAAGGCATGCCAATGTCAATATGGTTTTCAATAATCTCATCGACACATGGATTTAGGCCACCGGGTCCAAAAATAGTCATATCTTAGCAAGTTCAAAAATGTTTGTTATTGTCATGGAACATCTTAATACAGAAATTGTTAATTATCTCCTGCTCCCGCTCTTCATTTTTCTGGCCAGGATTTTTGACGTTTCGCTCGGTACTCTCAGAATCATCTTCGTCACCAAGGGGATGAGGATTATAGCTCCGTTGGTAGGCTTTTTCGAGGTGCTTATCTGGCTTCTGGCAATCAGCAGGATCATGCAGGACCTTGATAACTGGGTTAGTTATATTGCTTATGCAGGTGGATTCGCCACAGGTAATTTCGTGGGGATGTACCTCGAGGAGCGTCTTGCCATAGGTCATGAGATGATAAGGGTTATCACACGCAAGGATGCCACCAGCCTGATTGAGAAACTCAGGGACATGGGGTACGGTGTGACATCGGTAAAGGCCGAGGGAATAGAGGGTGAGGTTGCGATAATCTATATCATTGCACGCAGGAGAATGATCGGCGAGGTGCTTGACAAAATCAACTATTTCAACCCGCGCGCACTTTATACGGTGGAATCAATCAAGTATGTCAACAAAGAGATCTTCCACAAGTCAGAGGAGGAGCGTCAGAAGAGCTGGCTTGCCGGCAGGTTGATACGCAAGGGTATGTAGCCTTTTTTACTTTCTGTCCGGTGCGGCGACCACAACCACCGTGTCCCTGATGCTGATGTTGTGAGTCATCCAGAAAGAAATGACATGATCTCCCGTCCGGGTGGGAGTGAAGGTGAGGGTTGAATCAGCAGAAACTTCCACAGCGGGGCACTCTCCGTCTGATGAGAAGTCTGCAATGGCCCAGGCATCGAACTCACGGTCGTCATTCTGTTTTAGCAGGAAGCGGATGTTTGACCAGCATCCGTTATCTGCCCTGGCACTGACGTAGATATTAACCGGCTGATCGATTATGCCTGTCTCAGGCACCTGATACTCCTCAAACGGAATCGCCACATTTGTATACGACATGGGCCCGGGTTCAAGGTTGCATGATGTCAGCATGGCTGTGATCAGCACTATTACTGTAAGTGAAGGTTTCATCTTTCTGTTTGTTATTCTCCGGTTTGCTGTTACAGCGCTTCAATGCTACAATAACCATACCAACTCATTCGGTATGATATAGTGCGAAGGTGCTTATATAAGGGGCAGCCCGTGATGAGACTATTGTTAGTTTTATCTCGTCTGCCTTCACCTCAGGAAACCGTATCAGCCTTTTATATCCGATAGTTGTGCCCGTTGCAATGGTATCCCACTCAGTGCCGGAGAGAGCCTCGATTATAAATTTTTCCACCCGTTGCCCCTTACTGATGTCTTCCTGCAGCATTGCCACATTGAATGTAGCGGCTATGGCCGGAACGAATGAGGCCACGGGGTTGTGACGCGGATTCCACGAGGTGCTGTTGTCTCCGTCGGTAAGGTTCGATGCTCCCCGTCCGTATGGTCTTGAGCCGTTAAGCAGGTCAGTGGCATAGAGCTTGTCTGTCCAGGTTTTCAACCCCCGGAGGCTGTTGATATCATGATCGGTTATGAGCCCACGGTTGTCAGGCGGCACATTGAGCAGCAGAACGGCATTGCGCCCCACGGAGCTCAGGTAGATGTCAGACAGCTTTGCAACATCCTTAACCAGTGAGTCTTCGGAAGCATGCCAGAACCAGCCCGGTCTGATTGAGACGTCAACCTCTGCCGGATACCAGAAGAGATGATTTGCCCGGCTGAGCAGGCTGCTGCTTCCAAGATCCTCTGACATGGCATCTATCCCCAGTGCCTCGTTGATGGCGACACTCTCCGGGGTGCCCCCGGGTGCCAGTACGGTGGCGCTCCATTCGGTTTCGCGGCCGTAGCCGCTCTCTGTTCCCACCCATCGTACATCATTCCCCATGATGGCGGTGACGGCATCGGGCTGAAGCTTCCTGATAAGATCATAGTATGCCTGCCAGTCATATTCCTGCCGGCGGCCGTCAGGCCCTTCGCCATTGGCGCCGTCAAACCACACCTCATCAACCCTGCCGTACCATGTCAGCAGCTCGGTCAACTGCTCCATGTAAAAGCGGTTGTAGGCAGGCGAGTCACCATAGCATGCCGCATTCCTGTCCCAGGGCGACAGATAGATACCGAACTTCATGTTATACTTTTCACATGCATCCTTAAGCTCCCTGATGACGTCGCCCTTGCCATCCTTCCACGGGCTTGAGGCAACTGAGTGAGTGGTGGTTTTGGTTGGCCAGAGACAGAAGCCGTCGTGATGCTTTGCAGTGATAATAACCATCTTCATTCCAGCCTCGTTGAGTACCCTGACCCATTGTTCCGCATCAAGCGAGGAGGGATTGAAGAGCTCCGGCGATTCCTTGCCGGTACCCCATTCGCTGTCAGTGAAGGTATTGATAGAGAAGTGTATGAATGCCGTCATCTCCAGTTTCTGCCATTCAAGCTGCCGCTGATGAGGGATAAGCCGGGCAGCCATCGCCTCCTTTACCCCGAAAATCGGCTGGACGGGGAAGTCAATCCTTGCGGTGAAAAATTCATTTTCACGCTGTTGTGCGCACGATGTGATCAGTAAGATTGCAAGGGCAAACAGCAGAATCCTGTTCATCAGAAAAATTATTTGCCGTTTTTGATGAATTTGACATTCCGGAACCTGAGGGCTGACCAGTCCTCGTCAATGGCTACCTGGCCCACAGGCTTGAATCCGGTATTTGTAACAGTCTCCCATCCCCGGTTACGGTTGATATTTGATTTATACCTGCGGGAAGAACTTTTCGGATAGACCATCCACAGCTTGCCGTCCTCACTGAGGTTATGGATGCATGCAGGGCCGTACTTGTCAACTTCTGCAGAGCCTGGAGTAAAGGCAATCATGAAGTCATACAGAAAGCGGGCATTGATCTCAGAATCAATCTGTACGCCCGGAAGAAGCCTGGTGATGCGGCCAAGGAACTTCCTTGGAGCGTTAAGCACTGCGATACGTTCCTGTTCACGGTACTTCAGTTTTTTCAGAATATCGTCCATTTCAGTATATTCTTCCCGGAACAAATATACAAATAACAGAGAATTGCAATTACCATGATCCGCCGGTGGTAATTTCACATTTATTTGATACCTTTGTGAGGTCGATTCGGGGTGCCTTACTTAACAGGCTGAGATCATACCCTTATAACCTGATCCGGATAATGCCGGCGTAGGGAAAGAGAGTAATCATTTTCCAGCTTGTCTGAACACCCCTGATTCAGATGATGTTAATTTAAAAGCTGGAGAAATGTTGGGGAAAAAAGCGCTTCTTATGTTGGCTTCCGTCTTTCTGACAGTGATTGTTACCGGTCAGAAAAGTGAAGTTACCGGTCAGAGTAGTGGAGTTACTGGTCAGAGTAGTGGAGTTACTGGTCAGAAGAGTGGTATTGCCGGTCAGAGTAGTGGAGTTGCCGGTCAGAGTAGTGGAGTTACCATTCAGAAGAGTGGAGTTACCGGTTCAGGGCGGAACCAGGGAGAGATGATTCGTCCACAGGGCCAGGTAGAGACAATCCGTCCGCAGAGCCAGGGGAACATGATCACCGGCAGGGTCACTGACTGTGGAGGTGTGCCTATGGCTGGGGCTTCTGTGGTACTCACTGATGCCGGTATGGGTGTTGCCACTGACAATGAGGGAAGGTATGCCCTTCGGGGTCTGAGCGACGGATCCTATAACCTGCGTATCAGCTTTACCGGTTACGAGCCACATGATACCCTGGTAGTTGTGAGAGGCTCGGCTGTGGTTGATGTTGTGCTTAATGAGGTCCTTTATTTAGCCCCGGAGGTGATCGTCAGGGGCAGCCGTGCCGGGGTGAGAACACCGATGGCACATAGTACCATAGGCTCTGACGAACTTCGCAAGCGTGACCTGACCAGGGACATGCCGTTCCTGCTCGCGCTTACACCGTCAGTGGTGGAGACCTCCGACGCCGGGACGGGCATAGGCTATACCTCCATGCGCATACGTGGAACAGATGCCAGCCGGATCAACATCACCCTTGACGGTATTCCGCTCAACGACTCCGAGTCGCAGCAGGTGTTCTGGGTTGATCTGCCCGACCTGGCATCATCAACAGGCAGCGTACAGGTGCAGCGGGGCGTGGGTACATCCACCAACGGCGCCGGAGCCTTCGGCGCCTCGGTGAACATAAGCAGCCAGACCCCGCCCTCTGAAGCAGGTGCCTCAGTTGATATGTCATACGGCTCTTTCAACACTTCGCGCCTTTCGGCGAAAGCATGGACAGGAATGCTGGGCGACAGGTTCAATATGATGATTCGTGCTTCTGACATCCGCAGTGACGGCTATGTTGAGCACAGCGCCGCTGACATTAAGTCAGCGATGATATCCGGCCTGTGGTCGGCACCTTCGGACATGATCCGTTTCAATGTTATCACGGGCAACCAGAAGACAGGAATCAGCTGGTGGGGAGTTCCGGTTGAAATCCTGCCTGAAAACAGGAGGTACAACCCGGCAGGAGAGTATGTTGACTCTGACGGCATCACCCGTTATTATGAGGATGAAACAGATGTCTATACCCAGAATCATTACCATCTCTTCTATTCACATCTCTTCCCGGGCAGGGTGAGCCTGAACACCGGCCTACACCTTACCACGGGTCTGGGCTATTACGAAGAGCAGAATAGCGATATTGACCTGGCTGAATACGGCCTGTCAGACATGTTCCCCTCTGACCCGGCTGTCAGGGAACCTGATATTGTACAGCGGAAATGGCTTGATAACATCTTCTACGGGACAGTATGGTCACTTATCAGGCATGGTGCCGCCACTGAATGGACACTTGGCGGAGCGCTGAACAGATATGACGGTGATCATTTCGGTACAATTCTCTGGCTGGAGTACCCGGGTGACCTCAATCCGGGCCATGAGTGGTACAGGAACAGAGGGTTGAAGGATGAGGTCAACATTTACGGCAAGGTTAATACCAGCCTGACGGGAAGCCTGAGCGGGTTTCTTGACCTGCAGCTGAGACATATCATTTACCGTTTCGAGGGGCCGGATGCCAACATGAAGAAGCTTGACGGCAGCTACCGCTTCCTCTTCTTCAATCCAAAGGCAGGCCTTTTCTGGAGCAACGGAAGCGGGAGCGAAGCGTTTGTCTCTGCTGCCGTGGCTCATCGCGAACCTACACGTGCTGAATATAAGGATGCTGCCGGCGACCATTCAGCCACACCGGACCGCGAACGGCTGATCGATTTCGAGGGAGGGTACACCTTCAGGAACTCCACGGCAGCTCTGGGTGTCAACCTCTATTATATGCGGTACCGTGACCAGCTTGTACCTACAGGCAAGATAAGCATAACGGGTTATCCCATTAAGACAAACGTGCCCGACAGCTACAGGACAGGGGTGGAGCTGTCGGGAAACTACCGCCCGTCTCCCGTGGTGGCACTGATGATGAATCTGACCCTCAGCCGGAGCAGGATCAGGAACTTCCGGAACCATTACTTCAACTACAACACTGACGACTGGAGCGAGGAGTATCTCTACAAAGATCTCGGGACGGTTGACATTGCCTACTCGCCCCGCGTCACAGGCTCTGCCAGGCTGGAGATCAGTCCTGCGGAAAGGTTCCTGCTCAGCCTTACGGGCAAGTATGTAGGCAGGCAGTATTTTGACAACACCATGAGTGCTGACCGGGCTATCGATCCTTATTTTGTCAGCAGTTTTTCCGCCGACTATGGTTTCAGGTTGAAGAAGGCCGGCGAGCTGAAGCTGCGGTTGATGGTCAACAACCTGTTTGACACACGATATGAGAACAATGCTTACGGAGGCATGTGGACCGAGGACGGTGAGGAGAAGACGTGGGCATATTACTTTCCTCAGGCCGGGATAAACTACTCGGCAGCCGTTTCAATATCTTTCTGATCTGATGGTAGCCGACTGGATAGCTGAAAACATTGTTGAGGTCTTCGGGGCGGTGACCGGCATTGCCTATATGATCCTGGAGATCAGGCGCAATATATTCCTCTGGCCGCTGGGGATAATCACCTCGGCGGTGTATATTTATGTTTTTGGCCGTGAGGGTTTCTATGCCAACATGGGACTTCAGGTTTATTACCTGGTAATAAGCATTTACGGCTGGTACATGTGGCGCAGGCAGCCGGTGGCGGACCAACCTGACGGGAAATCTGATGTAAGGAGAATAGGGGCTGCCACGGCGGTTTGGTGCACGGTCTTTCTCTTCGTGCTCTGGGCCGGGTTGTGGTTCCTTCTTGACAGGGCGACCGACTCGCCTGTTCCGGTATGGGACGGGCTGATAGCTTCCCTCTCGGTAGTGGCCACATGGATGCTCACCCGGAAATATCTCGAGCAATGGTATGTATGGATTCTTGCCAACGCCATTGCCGTAGCCGTTTACATCACTTGCGGACTTTACCCTACCGCCGTGCTCTTCATGGTCTATTTTATAATGGCCATTATTGGCGTCCGTGAATGGTCCAGACATAAGGTCATTGACAGCAGGGAATATTGAGTTTGCATGTAGGAAATCTGGCATTGTACACCAGGCAGATGTTTGTAAGAAATAGAGCATTGTGTCAGAAAAATATCAAACTAAGCCCGTAAGAAATTGAGCATTGCACCAGACAAAATATCAGACCATGCCCACAGGGCACTAAGCATTAAAAAAGCATGACACCGAAAATATCTAACTCTGCCACTTCCGCCCCGGCTTCAGCCCCCGCTGCTGCCACAGACCCCACTACTGTCCCCGTCTTCGCCTCTGCCAGCTCTGCCTCCGCTTCTATTGCCACAACTGCTGCCGCTGGCCCTGTTATTGCTGCTGTCCCCGCCTCAGCCTCAATCATCACTACCCCCTCTGCAACCACTGCTAGTGGACCTGCTGCTGTCTCCGGCCCAACTGCTGTTCCTGCCGCAGCTGTCACTACCGGCCCAGTCCCTGCTGCTGCCCCTGCCTCCTCCGCCGTCCCTGTCTCTACCACTGCCGCCGTTGCCAGCCCTGCTTCCGCCTCAGTCTCTACCACTCCTGCCGCTGCCGATACCCCTTCTATCGCCCATTCCGCCACCCCCGCCGCAAAAATCGTCATCCTCGCCAACGGCACCTTCCCCACACACCCGGTCCCCCTGGCCCGGCTCTGCGATGCTGATATGATCATATGCTGTGACGGCGCAGCAGAAAAGCTGGTTGCCAATGGTCTTGAACCGGGCATCATCATTGGTGACCTTGACTCGGTTTCGCCAGAGCTTAAGGAAAGATACGGGAACATCCTTGTGCAGGACACCGACCAGGATACCAATGACCTGACCAAGGCAGTCAACTGGTGCGTTTCAGCAGGCATCAGGGAGGTGACCATCCTGGGTGCCACCGGCATCCGTGAGGATCACACCCTGGGCAACATATCACTGCTGGCAGATTACAGTACCAGGATAGATGCAGTCATGCTGACTGACACCGGCAGCATCAGGGTATACGACCGCGGTGTGATCATCGACTCACATCCCGGCCAGCAGGTGTCGCTCTTCAGCATTGACCCCTCGCTGAAGGTAACCTCCTCCGGTCTGAAATACCCGCTCGATAACCTGACCCTTCACAGCTGGTGGCGGGGCACACTGAATGAGGCAATAGCAAATACTTTCAGTCTGGATTTCAATAGTGGCAAAGTGATCGTTTTCTTAGGTTATTGCCAGGGAGTAAATGGTTTGGACCCCTATTAATCGGACTTTTTTATGGACGGTTAAATATACATAAAGATTTCATTTTAAATTTGTCATAGCAAGGAACGACCGAAGGTGATTATTAAACCGATGGTTGTGGAAATGATACGGCGCCGTTCATTTCTTTCAATACAGACACCTGCTCCAACCCATCGAGGGTTGTCGCAGGTGCGCAAGGAACTTCTTTCAGGTTCATATTTCCCGATAGTTGATGATAAGGTATCAGAAGGCGGAATTTGATTTTTCGTTTCTTCTCATCCGGATAACTTTTTATATGTCCCTGTTCCCATAGGTTCCAGAACACCATCGGGGGCAAATAGCAAGTTGAGCTGTGAAGACGGTGATTGTTGTATTTTTCGTAAAACAGAATCAGACATTGTTCAAGTTCGATTAATGACCAGAATATCTGCCGCCCAAGTCTTTCAGAAAGGATAGCGTGGAAGCTCTCAATATGGCCATTCTCCTGTGGAGTGTAAGGATGGGTGAAGACTTGAGTAAGATGGTTCTCCCTGAAAAACTCCTGAACTGATGAAGCTACAAACCTGCTGTCATTATCGTTTCGGATCTCTATCCGGATTTTCTTTCCAAGACAGTCATATGGCTGAAGATGATGCACAATGATGTATTCCCAGATGCTTTTGATCTGAGCCTGTCTGATTTGATAACCGGCATGCCAGCATAAAACTACTCTTGTGAAAGTATCAACAACAGTAAGAACATAAGCAGATCTGCGATACTCTTCAACCCAGACAAACTTTATGTCCATTTCTAATATCTCCAGAGGTGAGGAGGGCATGACTCTCCTATATTTTACAAAGCTACGTGAAGGCTTTTGCAATCGGTCCTTCAGAAGATCATTCTCATTCATTAAACGATATACCTTCTTATGATTAATCAGATAACCCAGGATCAACAGAACATAGGTCATTTTGTGATATCCGTAATCAGTGTCAGGATCAGCCTGCGTTGTCCTTATTTGTTCAATAACAACATGATTGGGAACACGATCAACATCTTCTCCATTAATCCTTAATGTCTCCTGGCTGGGGGGCTTACCCCTTCTGCCAGACTTAGGCTTATAGTAATACTGATGCCTGGTAATGCCAGCTATTGAAAGTGCCGTATCTCTTTTCATACCCCTGAAAATGAAGGAACAGACTATCTCCTTTTTTTCTCCAAAGCATACTTTTTTTTTAACAACTCGCTCTTTAGCTTGCCCTCCAACTCCTTCCCGGCAAGCAGTTGCTTTAATAACGAGTTCTCTTTCTCCAGCTCACGGATCCTCTTTAAATGCTTCGGGGTCATCCCATGCTGAAGACCAATCTCGCCCATTTCTTCAAACTTGCGCTTCCAGGAATAATACGTGGCAGGATACAAAGCATACTTCTCAAGAATGAATTTTACTCCTTGTTCACTGCCTTCTTTAATGATCCGAAGCTTCTCTTCCCGGGTGAATGTTCTCTTTTTCATCATCATAAAATTACAGATTTCTGTCTATAATCTCGTCCGATGAATTATGGGGCCATTACAGACTGTAATTATTCTACAGAAAAAAGTTGCATAACTTAATTCTATAAATCACCTTTTTATGGATTAATAGAAGTAGAATGATACCATCCGTTAATTCAAAACATAACCAATATGCTTAACAATAAAACATTATTTACGCTCTTGATAATTTCTTTGTGCTTACCATACAAATCAAATTGTCAGGTATCCGTATTGCCAGAGACTCCAAAAAACCTTGTCATTCCAATGACGCCAGAGGCTGCATTATTTAGCAAATACGGAAATATTCAAATGAATAATGCTAAGGGCATACTTGAAATACCGATTCCACTATATAATGTTGACCTTGGAGATTTTAAGCTTACACTGGGATTGAATTATGCAAGTTCAGGAGTATCAGTGACTGATCCCACAGGTATCCTTGGGGCAAACTGGCGATTATCAGCTGGAGGCATGATTTATAGAAATATAAATGGTAGAGCAGACGAAAGTAATGTTGGTTGGTTCGGATGCACTGGTGTTTATTTTGATAACTCCAGAATAGCATTAATGCAGTCTAATCCTGAAGCTTACCAAAGTGATTTCGTTTCATATGGTCTGAATAACGAGGACACTGCCCCGGATCTATTCGGGTTTAGTTTTGGAGAGTTTTCAGGCAATTTCTTTTTTAACAGAAATGGGGAAATAATTACGAATGTATCTGTTCCTTTAAAAATCAACTATAATATATTAACGGACACAGAGGGCAAGAAGTACCTGACTTTCCTTATTATCGACGGGAAAGGTAATCAGTACTTTTTTGGTGAATCTGAGGCTTCAAGGGAGACTGATGAATTAATAGCAAAAAACCAGGGAAACACCATTCCGTTTAGATCGGGGGAGGGAAACACTGGGTGGAAACTTACCAAAGTCATAACATATAAAAGTGATACTATTACCTTCAACTATAATAATTACACATTTCAACATACATATATAGCGTCAGATCAGTTTTCACAATATAGAATAGCCTCATGCTTGTTTACACCAGAGCCTGACAGTCCTCCGGTATCACACCCTAATTTCCAAAGGATCATTAATGAGCATGTGTATAAATGCAGTCTGATTAGTTCTATTGAATCGCCAATTGCCAGAATATCTTTTACTTACAGCACAATCAGCAATTTATATGGTTGGAAGCGTCCATTAGAGTCAATTGTGATAAGAGATTATGCAGGAATGTTAATCAAGAAATTTGATTTTTCAATTTCCAAAACTACTGCAGGGCAGTTGTTTCTAAACCAAATAGTGGAATACGGAGGAGATAATTATTCAGTCATATCTGATGGATACAGGTTCAAATATAATCTATCGGCTTTTGATATGGTTGGTTCAATGGGGCGGGATTACTTTGGCTTCAGCAATGGCTCAAATGATAACTATACACTTCTTGCATGCCCAGACAGTAAGTTATTTGGAGGGAACAGACGCATTGATGAAGAAAGCGTTGGCCACGGGACATTATCGTGGATTAAGTATCCGACAGGGGGATCTACTAGTTTTGAATATGAAAGCAATAAGGAAGGTTCAACCTATGCAGGAGGTGTCAGAATTTTTAGAATAATTGATTATAAGAATAATAACTTTATCGATCCTGATGAGGTGCTTGTTGAGCCTCAAAACAAAAGAGAGTACTATTATGAGGAATTAACCGGCTCCAACCTTATAACCCAGACTTCATCATCATCCCAAGGATATATCAAGTACTTTAATATGGGACTATATACAGGTACAGAATATGTTATCTATAGTGATAATCCTGATGCTAAATACATGGAAGCTATGGATTATTATTATAAAAAGGTCTCCGAAATACGATATGACGGCGATACACCGATTCAAAGAATAATCTCTTCGTATACTTCAACTTTTAATGGCGGATTCTATAATCCTTTGTTGGAAGATGAATGGCACGATGGCAATATCTCAAGCTCAACAAGTCCATGCAACTGGTTTACAGCGAGAAAGATACATCAAGCCTTCAGTAATAATAACGTTATTAGCTACCCATATTATATTCTTAATGATTCGTATTTCCGCGAAACTGTAGCTCCATTTGGTACTTACTACCCCGGCTTAGAACCAAAATCGATACGTATTTCTACTCCAAGACTGGTTCATAGGAAAGAATTAGAATATTTTCAAAACAATGATTCCATTAGAAAAGATATTACAATATTTCATAATCAATATGGATTAGTAACTCAGAGAATTGACGAAATTTTTTCTGAAAACGGTGTATCTAATTCATCGGTTCAAACAATAATCAAATATCCTAATAATTGCTCCACCCTTGTTTATCAAAACATGGTTTCATCCAATATGATTGATTTCCCTGTTGAGATCATAAAGGTTAAAGATGGCAATGTTACAGAAAATAAATTAATTACATATAAGAGCAGCTGTGGCACTTATTTGCCGGATAAGGTCTATTCTAACAGCCCTTATACCCAACTTTATGGCTATGGGTTTTATACTGGTGTATCTATCTCGCCAAATTATTATGAACCTGCAGATATCGTTTTTGATACATATGCTTTTAAAGGAGTACCTGTTAAAGTCATTACAAAAGACGGCATAACTAATCTCTATTATTGGGATAGCAAAGGCCATTATCTACGGGCAAATATTAAAAGCGGTAAGCCACTTATCTATAATCCAAGCATTCAAAGTACTGTTTCATCCTTTCAAATTAATGACGTGACTGGTATAAAAAACCTATTCTCAAGCTATTATTCAAACAGTGATAATCAGTTAACTCTTTATAGTGTTAAACCACTCATCGGGATTACATCGATTACTGATAACAATAACAAAACAAGTTACTTTAAGTATGACACACATGGAAGACTAACTGATATACTGGATGATAACTTGAATTTCATTAAACACTACTATTATAACTACAGGTAAGAGGCAAATATGCCTTACGATATGGAAAAAAAGCATTTCAAAATCATAAACCGAATCTTATGTCAAAGAGAACAATAGTTATCCTAGTGCTTTTGTCAACTATGTTGTTGAAAAGTTTAAACGGCCAATCCTGTACAGTGACATCAGCGACACCCAATTATGGTATTTTCCCGGCAATAGGCGGACATATAGCTTCGACGCTTGTATTGAATCCAACCGATTGTACTCCGGTCTTTGATTATTATCCAACTTGGGTTGGAATTGTTTATTCAGGAGGAATAATGCACATTTATTGTTCTCAAAATACAGGTAATCAAAGGTCTGGGTATGTTGTATGTAATGGTTCTACATTCTTTTATATCCAACAGGCAGCAGCTGTATTTGCGCCAGGTACAATTAGCGGTGCAACCTCAGCATGTTATAATCAATCTCCTGGTACTCTTTCCGGAACAATATGTTCAGGTGTTTGTTATGATAAATTCTACCAATGGGAAAAATCGACAACAAGCCCACAAACTGGATTTACATCAATTACTGGAGCCACTGAACAGAATTATACCCCAGGGCCTTTGACCACAACAACTTATTTTCGAAGACTCGATCAATGCGATAATCAATCAGGTTATACAAATGTACTAACTGTCACAGTTTCAAGCTCAACCCCAACCCCGGGAACTTATGGGTATAATCAAGTTATTTGCATTAATACTGCTCCTGATCCAATCACTCAAATCTCAGTACCCACAGGTGGTTTGGGAACATATACCTATCAATGGCTGGCAAGTACTGATGATAAAAGCTCATGGTCGGAGATATCAGGAGCAACTCAAAAGGATTACTCTCCTGGCATTTTATCAGGCAGAACTTACTTTAAAGTAAAAGTCATTAGCGGCTCATGTAACCCTGTGTATAGTGAGAGCATATTAATCAACGTCAATCCATTGGCTGATGGTGGAATAATTAAAGGAGAACAGTCTGTTGTGCACAATAGAGAAGTTTCAGATATATTAAATGTACGGGCATATCCGTATACTGGAACTGTTTCATTTGAATGGGAGTATTCAGAAGACAGTACAATATGGCAGTCTGATGCATCACTTGGCACCTCAATTTCTTGTGCTCCTGGCATTTTATCAAATACTACATTTTTTCGACGAAAAATGACTGATCAATGTGGTGTTGCATATTCAAACATTGTAAAGAAAACAATATTACCATCGATTTCAGGAGCTGTAAGTGACAGAGGTTTGTCCGTAAATGAAAACTATGTTTATGCTTTGGAACCGAATGCAGAAGTCAGAGATAGGAGTGAATTGTATTACCTGCCTCTTGACAGTATTAAGCACAGCGTTAATTATTATGATGGACTGGGTCAGATTGTACAACAAATTAACATAACAAGTACACCGGACTATTGCGATTTAATAAGAAGCAATGAATATGATGCACTGGGGAGAGAAGTAGTAAAAAGATTGCCTTATCCAACCTTGTCAAGCAATTATGGTGAGTTTGACAGAAGCACCAATTCTCTTCAGGAGTATTATTGGAACAATTTTAATGACAGCACTGGGTTATCTAAAACTATCATTGAGGAATCTCCGCTCAACAGAATCCTTGCTCAGGGTAGCCCTGGATTTGTATGGCAACCTTATGCACATCCTATAAGATTTAGTTATGGAACCAACAAAACGGAAGATGTTAAGAACTTCCATCTCGGGTCAAACAATAGTTTGGTATTAAGTGGATGGATGGAACCCGGTGTTCTGTATAAAACTACAATTATGGATGAGAATTGGCAGGTTTCTTCCAGCGAGAACCCTCTCTTACACACGACAGAGGAATTTGAAAATTACCTGGGCCTTATTGTGTTGAAAAGAACTTATGTCAAGGATGGGGAGGATATTATAGAAGTTGAGACATATTATGTCTACGACGACTTCGGACTGCTAAGATATGTTTTACCTCCTGAGGCTGTCAAGAATAGAGGAACACAGGATACTCTGTATCCATACACTCCACTGGTTAAAAACCTCTGCTACTATTACCAGTACGACGCCAGGAAAAGAATGATCATAAAACAACTTCCGGGGGCAGGACAGGTGCATCTCGTGTATGATAACCGTGACAGACTCATCGCATCTCAGGACTCTGTACAAAGAGCCGCCTCAAAATGGCTCGTTACAAAATATGATCATCTAAACCGCCCGGTGATGACAGCACTGAAGTCCCTTGCAGATAACAGAAGCACCCTGCAGACATATCTTGACACGTGCATGTCCCAAAACGCATTCTTTGAGTCAAGAACAACTTCCGGCGTCGGGTATACTCTGACCAACAGCTTCAATCCTAAACTCCCGCTTTCTGAAGCAGACCTCCTTACTGTTACCTATTACGACACCTATGATTATCCGGACTCGCTTCCCTTTAACAATAACGTCAGGGTAAGTGATTACTACAACAGCACTACCGGCAAGTATTACTGTGAACAAACCAGGTCTCTGGTTACTGGGTCAAGGGTTAAAGTGCTAGATGGTACTGAACATAACTCATCAGGGTTCAGGTGGCTCGTATCTACCATATACTATGACGATAAGTACAGACCCATCCAGACACTCCGCGACCTGTACTCCACTGTCACCACCGACAACGAAATACTATCCACTCAGTATGATTTTACAGGCAAAATCATTAAAACCCTTACCAAACAGGTCTTCCGAGATAACATCAATGAAGTAACCGAAACGTATCTATATGATCATGCTGACAGACTTATTCAAATAAAACACAAACTTAACAGCGGTACTGATATTACACTCGCCTCAATGGAATACAATGACCTCGGACAGCTCAAGCGAAAAGCACTTCACGGTCAGATAGGTGCCGGAATACAGGACCTCAACTATGCCTATAACATACGAGGGTGGCTGGAAAAAATCAATAATCCTGAAGTAAACCCAACCACAACCAGCACACAGAAACTTAACCTCGGATTGTATTACAACAATGTACCGACCGGGTTATCTGTATCACCTCAGTTTAACGGCAACATCTCAGCAATCGCATGGAACACCCCTGCCAATACCGAGGCTCTGTCTCCGGCTTATAAGCAGGGCTACGGGTTCACATATGACCCATTGAACCGCCTGACAGCAGCTGTTTATGGAGATAGTACTAACTTCGCAAAAAGCGTAGGAGCAAATAATGAAAGCTATACTTATGACCTTAATGGCAACATTTTGTCGCTATCAAGGTACCTGAAGGAAACAGGTCTGATAGATAGCCTCACTTATACCTACAAAAACAATGGTATCAGCAACCTTCTCAACAAGGTGGAGGATGCAGCAGGGACGTCGGGATTTTACAACGGCTCAAGCTCTACCAATGAATACCAGTATGACGGCAACGGTAACCTGACCGCTGATCTCAATAAGGGTTATACAAGTATTCTTTACAATTACCTGAACCTGCCAAAACAAATCGGAACAACCTCTGAAAAAATTAAGTATATTTACGATGCTTCGGGTATGAAGCTGGCAAAAGTGGGCATAGAGAACGATACAAGCTATTATGCAGGAAACTTCGTATATAAAGGGAGTTCTTTAAATTACATTATACACGAGGAAGGCCATATTGAACCATCAGAGGCTGAGAAGTATAAGTATTACCTGAAAGATCACCTGGGAAGTGTACGCATGGTTGTTAATACTAACGGAACCGGTGGTACCATTGAAAGTCAAAAAGACTACTACCCGTTCGGAATGACTATCGCTGAATATAACGGATCTGTTGTCGACTATGGCTACAACGGCAAAGAACTTCAGGTCGACAGTATAAACACAAAAAAACTAGATTGGTATGATTACGGTGCGAGGTTCTATGACCCGCAAATAGGAAGGTGGCATAGTGTTGACCCGATGGCACACGAAAGAGAATGGCTATCACCCTACAATTATTGTCAGAATGATCCTATTAATAGAACCGATCCAACAGGGGCATTGGATGGCGATTATTATAATTTTGATGGGACCTATCTTGGTTCTGATGGGATAAATGATAATAAAGTTTATGTTGTGAATTGTATTGATCCTGAGACAGCAGCAAAAGGAATGTCTTCCAGTGATTTGCTTTATCTTAGAGACAAAGAGCATATGGGGTCAACAGATCCTACTGCGACTTTATTGCCAATTACTCACTCCGAATTTAAAGCAATTGCAGGTACTATTTATGCAGAAGGAACCCCTTGGAATCTTTCATTTGAAGAAGCTGCAGGAATATACTCTGTGATGGAAAATCGTGCAAACGCATCAGGAACATCGGTTTATAATATCGCGAGTGGCAGTGGTATTAATGGTTGGTCGGAAAGAGATAAAATTAATTCAGCAAGAGCAGATCCGCAATCTGTAAAAAATGCTTATAGAGGCACTATTGCAGGCTTAACGACAAGCAAAGATTATTCTGGAGGTGGTTATTATTGGCATGGAGCAGACTTTGCTAAACCTACCACTGGATCAAGTGCTCATGAAAGTTTTTACAAAGTAGGATTTAATTTTACAAATCAAAGTCATGATATTTGGAATTTAGGGAATATTAAATCTGGTAATGCTGGATGGAATTATAAATATCAATCTACAGGTGCTGCTGGTCAAACAACATTTATGAAACTTACTAACGAATGGATAAAGGCAAATAATTATAAAGGGAAATGGTAAAAAGTGTAACAATATTTAATGTTTTATTTTTAGTCATATTATCTTTTCCAGTCTTTGCTCAAGAGAAGATAAAGGGCATTTCTATTTGTGTTGATTCAGTTATCGCCACTATAGATACCAATAATACTTATACTCCTTTAGCTACAAAGGTTTTCCCTACGAAAATTATTTTAAAAGAAAATACATTGCAATGCGAGTTTAACCAAGATAAAATACTTTTATGGCTAAATAAGGTTGAGAACGACAGTATAAAAGCATATAGATTAAATAATTCATGTTTTACATTTTATATCCTTTCCTCTCAAATAAAACAAGCAACAGGACTTGGTGCAAATTTCAAATCATGGTTGATTATAGACTTGCAATCTTGTAATATCTTAGAGTTTGAAAGTCTATCGGAAAATTACAGACTGATATATTTCGATTCAATAACAGAAAGAGTCAGATTTATACGTATTACATATGGAGAATCCTTTTTTTGGAGTAGGGACTGGGATAATGTTGTCTATAAAATTGAGTTAAGTGAGATTGACCATGACAATACTAAAATTATATCGAGTAGGGATTCCAAATGTTCTAACGACTGAATTTAATTTACAAAACATTGGTGATGCGTTAACTTTTTAGATATATCTGTAAACAATTGATATTTATTTAATTATAAACGTTCTTTGATTTTTTGATTTGATTTGTGCAATAGCTTTGTGAGAAATCACAAGGTTATGAATAGCGGGAAGTATGTTTTT